>JAAUXT010019785.1_pt1 | contig 23417 bp, 30 predicted proteins | sample 7278171 | NCBI WGS metagenome assembly JAAUXT01 (sample SAMN14350112, study PRJNA611818) | marine sediment metagenome | isolation source: surface marine sediment (1.8m) | place: French Polynesia: Moorea | collected 2018-08
AAGCGTGTTGTGAATTTTCAGTCACAATACACAATAGTCTTGTGAAGGTAATCACAACACAGTAGTCTTGTGAAAGTAATGAGGTCAACTGTTATTGAAGTCTGTTCATATACTTGAAGTGAAGTTCAACTGGCAGTTCGCATCACTCGAGGCTTTGCCTCTCGTGATGCGATCTCCCAGTCTCACTTCACTTCGCGTGTGTGAACCTACACTTCTTTTTCACTAGCACTACACGGAACACGTGTCACTGGTTCAAACCAAACCTAAGACGCATGTGGCTCAGCACCGACGTATTTCCAAAATCTCCCCCACCGTGAACGCGGTCTGACTCGCCTAATGTGCTCGTGCGTCGGGTCGTCACGAACCGGGCCGGGAGGCGACCCCGCCGTCTGACACGGCGCCAGCCGCTCATCCTGCTTACCAATGCAGCGCGACCACACACACACACACCAAGCTGACACACCCACACACACACACACACACCAAGCTGACACACCCACACACACACACACACACACACCAAGCTGACACACCCACACACACACACACAAGCAAGCTGACACGCACACCACACACACACATGCACACACAAGCTCACTTACACACACACACACGTGTGCGTGTACACACACACACGCACAACACACTGAAATTTATGCGACCACCGCCTTTTGCACGTTGCGTCCCTGGACTCCTGCAACAACTGCGCAACGCAACCCACCACCCACTGACGTACACACATCTGCGAGTCGTGTTGACGCCTCTGGCGTGAACCCGGCTGATCCGAGCCCGCCGCCTCCGCCGCCGCTTTTCATGTCCGTCGCTTCTTCTAATTCCGGCCGCCGCCGGGAGCCTTTCACCGCCCCTCGCCTCTCCTGCAGACGGAATTCTAAAGAGCCGGGCCGCCGGGGCTGCTCCACAGGCGTCCTCGCATCACCATAAACTTCTGATATTCAGAGCATGGTGCTGGGACCCAACAACACTGCAGTGCTGCAAAATTCACGGTGCTCCAACGCCACCCTTGATGCAAAATGGCGCTGGGAGGACGGCGCTGCATCTTGCGTCCCCGCGCTGAGGGGACGGCGTCGGGGCCCGGGCGCGTTGGCGTGATGCGACCCGGGAGGCGGCGGCGGGCCGCGGTCCCGTAATTGCGAGGCTCCGTGGCGACCACCCATCACACCCGGGAACGGGAGATGAGCCCTGCAGCTCACGCGGGCCCGGGGCCCGCTGCAGGCGTCAGGCGTGGGTCTGTGTGGGAGGAATAGTCAATACAGCGTTGCCAGGAGGGGTTGTTGATGAAATGGTAGAGAGAGAGAGAGAGAGAGAGAGAGAGAGAACAGAAAGAACGAAAGAACAGAAAGAAGAACAGAAAGAAAGAACACAAAGAAAGAGAGTCAGTGGGAAATACAGAGACAAAGAGGAGAGACAGAGAGACAGAGACTTCGCGTGTCAGTGTGTGAGGTCTCAGTATTCTTGATCGCATCTCATTTTGGTGTGGATGTGGGTGCGGAGTACAACTCCACCACTTCAAACACACGAACACACACACACACACACACACACACACACACACACACACACACACCACACCACACGTGACGCTTTTCCCATCAGGCGCGTCAATTGTTCAGCGCTGGTTCCGTCCTGTCAGTTTTGATTCGAAAATGCATGAGTCGGAAATTCCCCGCTGAATCGAGTCATCAGCGGGGCGCGACAATGATGGAGCGACGCGCGGCGACGGAGCGGCGACGCTCGACGGGCAAAATCCGCTCCAACTTTCACATATTGCCGCAGTGTTGAGAGAAGCGTTTGTGTGGTACCGCACGTGCAGTTTGTTTGGAGCGAGGACTTTTGGATTGTGAAATGGCCAAACTGAAAAAGTGTTCACTTCGAGCTCGTCTGAAACGAATCGAGACACACAAGCGAGGAGAAAATTTGGTGAACCCGTGAACATGAATGCACATGACATGAGTGCACACACGCACGCACACACACGTACACACACACATGTGCACACGCGCGGACACACACACACACATGTGCACACACACACACACACACACACACACACACACACACAATGCTGGTCTGCAGGCCCTGCCCGCCCCTCCCCCTCCCCTCCCCTCGCGGGCCGCGGCGGGTGGAGATGGGCATGAGACCCTGGGGGCCTCAGGGGCCGTGACACGGGGTTATCTCGCCCAGATTACGCCTCTGCCGCGACTCTTATCCCCCGCGCCACTTGTGCGTCTTACACGCTGCTAAATCTCCCGGCCCCAAACTCCCATTTTACACGTCCTATTGGCGCGGGAGGGCCTGGGACCGCGCGGGCAGTGCGAGGGTGTTGTGGCGGCAGTTTTCGCAGGATCATGGGCCCGCTCGAGAGGCGGGCTTCTCCCGGTGGAAACAACACTCGGCGTCGGTAACTCATCAAGATGCGGCGTCCAGGGCCGCGGGGGCGGGCGCGCCGTCCTCGCAGCGAGGGATGACGGACTGAGGCAGCCGTCCTCGCAGCACAAAGAGACCAAGAGGCCTGTTGTTGAGTCTCCGTACTTCACACTGGGCGTGATCTGATCTGCAATCTGAACTTCAGAGCAAGAAACAAGTTTGAATGAACTGAGCCGCAGACACACTTGACCTTGTCCTGACTGCATGTCGCACCAATCCTGCAAGGATGGCGGTGCAGTTTCTGCCCCACATTGTCCCAGGCTGCAAGGCCGGCGTTGCGTGCTGCGCAGTGAAGAGCGTCGTAACTCATCAAGTTTGCGCCGAGAGCGGCGGCGGAGGCGGAGGCGGCTGCCGTTTCTTCCGCCCGATAAACATTGAGGCGAAGGGAGGCCTGCCTCACACTGCGGGCGTCACGCGCAGCGTCCCCGGCGCTGGCGTCCGACGCCGCGCGGGACGCCCGCAGCGGCGCCCGGGCCCCGTCTGGTCCCGCGAGACTCGTGCTCAAACCACGGCTCTGCGTATCCTCCAAATGCGGCTCGATTTAGCTGAGCTGAAAAAGTGACCCTGAGGCCAAGGGCCCCCGAGGCCAGGTTCCCAGCCATGGAGAATAAATATTGCCAGAACTCTCACCAGAACGTGTCACCGCGTCTCTGTTCAAGTGAGTTGACGCTGCGTTTGTTGCGGACGACGAAACGCCCACGCGGTGTGAATCCGGCCTGTGGTTCTGCGAATGTAGTTGTCGCCAAAGTTGTAAAAAGTTGACAAAAGCAGGTCTGTTCCGTAAATTCAAGGGGCCGATGTTGGTGCTTGATTTTCCCCGCAGATGCCTGGCCACGGTCCCGCTTCTTTTGTATACAGATCTACATTACACACACAACCCACCTCTCTCACTCACTCAATCTCTTGACTTGCCTGAAAAAGTTGAACGCCGTGAACTTTTGAATTCAACCTTTCCACAACAGTGTGTTGGATGAAGAATTTCGCATTGAGAAGACTCAGGCTGGAAAAAAGTGTGAATAGATGGGATGCAAACGGGGCTTACAAGTGATGCCTGATTCACAATGGGTGCGTCACGTGTTGTATCTCTGAACAACACGCACCAGGCACTGACCTCCACCATTGACGCAGACGCACGACGCACCCGCTGTGAAACAGACCCGGAGCGCAGAATGTCTGATGGTCTTCACTCGCACGCGGTAGACACAGCTACGCCGGGGGAAGTTCACTTGAATGATGTGTGTCTAAATATTTTGCTCGGATCGCTTGCCAAAAATGCTGGGGAGGATTTGAAAGCGAAGCGGCGTGAGGCGCTCCAGCCGCCCCCGAGCCTCGCGAGCCGCGCCGGGCCGCGGGCCACACCGCCCCGATAAGCGAGACTTCCTTCCTTCCTCCTCACTTTCCTGCCCTGATTTCAGCAAAGAAAGAAGATTGATCTTTGTCTGACACGGACGGGGGTTTTTTGCACGTGAAGATAGACAGTGTTCAGGAGGGCGATGGATGTTGTTTGGGTGCGAAGAAGGTGAAATGGACATTTTGGGTGCAGCGGGGTTCAGTCCTTGCGGTCCGTTGTGCCAGTCTCTCTTGTTGAGCCAGCCATGTCAACGTCCTGTGTGGTTTGGGTACACACAAACAAGTTACAGGTCAAAGTTTCCAACAAGGTCTCTCGGTCTCTCTGTCTCTGTCTGTCTCTCTGTCTCTCTGTCTCTCTCTCTCTCACATACATTTGCTCTCTCTATCTCTCTCTCCCTCACACACACACACACACACACACACACACACACACACACACACACACACACACACACGCTCACGCCTTGACAGCACCTCCCATCCCCCATACCAGTGACGCGCCCCCCTCACGATCCGCCCCACGCATTTACGGAAGCCCACGGCGAGGAAAAGCTCGGCGGGCGTCACGCGGAGGCTCGGCGAGAAACCCGACCCGCCGCGGCGCGGGGCGAGACGGGGTGTCGCGGGCCGGGGATTCCGCACTCGGGGCTCGGCTGGGTCGGGGATCGCTGTGCCACAGGGATGTGTGTGTGTGTGTGTGTGTGTGTGTGTGTGTGTGAGTGAGAGAGAGAGAGAGAGAGAGAGAGAGAGAGAGAGAGAGAGAGAGAGAGAGAGAGTTGTACCTGTGTAGGTGTTTCAGAAAGAGAAGGCAGGAAAGTGCGATCGTTGAATGAAGTGTTCAAGGCACTTTGCAAAACGAGAAGTCGAGCCTAAGTTCTCAAGAGTGCTTGGGTCGGGATAGGTTCGTCCACTCCGTTGGCGCGATCAAACTCGTGTCTGGCTTACAGAGTCGGAACACGGCTTGTTCTCACCAAAATCTTATTGGGTCTCCAATCTGGTGCTTGTGGCAGGCTGGGCCCATATTCCGTGCCTGATGCCCACGCTCTGACTGGGTCCTCTGTCGACAAGTTTGTGTTTTGTCAGTTTCTTCAAGTGGTGTGCTTCATCTGTCGGACGCTTCGCATTGGTGCTGTTCTGATACATTCGAAACAGTCCAAATTCGTTTGGACGCTCTGCTTCCCCGGTACCCTGTGCCGAAACATTTTCGTTGTTGCGGCAATGGCTTTTTGCTTGATGTGATGTTTTTGCACCCTTTCAGAGTGTTTGTAGAAATTTCACTTGTTTTAACGTGTTCAAAAGAAACACAGCTCTGTGAACAAAACTGAATGTTCATTACTTTCGGTTCCACGAGCAAAAGACACGTGTTGAAAGTTTGCTTCATCAACATTTATTTCAGTTGCTCCTGATTCTTGGGGAAACAAGCATCATTGTTGTCTCAAAACGACACGTATCAAAACGAAGCTGCCTCTCTTTGAGCGTGAACGTTCCCAACCTGAACCGCGCTTGACGGAGCATCTCTTCGAACATCCTTTCAGCGCTGGGAATATCCAAGGGGAAGTGCACGTCTGTATTTGGCTCCCTGGGGAATCTTAAAAGTGTCGTTGTTTGACTCGAACTGACTAAACAGTGGGATGAGGCTGACTCTGGGCCCACTGTTTGAGTGCCGAAGCGACGGTGCTGTCAGAGGCCAACGGCATCGTCATGCAGCGGGCACTCCCTCCCATTTCGGCCACTTCAACTGCAAAAAAATGGACACATGTTTGTTTGTTTTTTCAACACGAGGAATCTAAAGTGGAGAAAGTAGAAGTTTTGTTTGGTCTCCTGTCCTCAACACAACTTTGTTCCCTTCCCACAGTGTTCTCGTGCCCATCCAGGGTCAGCCCCTCCACCAACATCAAAAAGCAATGAAACTTTCGCCAGCACTCTCTTTGATTAAAACTGTTCAAAAGAAATGCCCAAGTAAGAACACAGTTGTCTTGTGTGATGATCACTAAATGTCATTTGTTTTTGCGCACAACCAACCAGCCAAAAGGTCACAGTATGGACGAGGACAATTTGCCTGTTTCTGAATTGGTTGATCCGTGGATGCCTCTTGGATGTGACCCTGATGTCAACAGCGAGCGTCGAACGCTGTGCTGGCTGCATTGAAACCTGCAAAAAGCTTCGGTCCACTCACCTGCATTCAATCTGACCACACGCTTTCCGTTGCCGAGTGCCGCTTGTTCGATGTCCTGAAACAGGCAAAAAGGCAAAATCACATGCAGTCCCCTGTTGACAACAGGGCTCTTTGCCCCGTCGACTTTTGTCCCACTTTGGAGAGACAAACCGTCTGCTCCGTCGTGTCTTCCCAGAATATTTTTTTTTCCTTTTTGACGGATGACTGGCTTCAAGACCTGTGCATATATGCAGCGCTCAAGAGAAACGTTCTGTGCAGGTCTCAGTCTGTATTCGCACGTTAAACTCATCCCTGGAGCGGCTTCAGCCCTGAGTCCCTTGAGTATTGAGATTTACCCGAACTTCTTCAGAGTTGTCCACTCCGTTGGGGCCGTCGAAGGTTGGCACGTAGAGTCCCTTGGCTGTGGCGAGCAAATTAATTGTGCTTCCAATCGCTGATGAGAAATATGGACAGTTTCTGGACGCATCTGTAAAAGAGATTTCACGATATTTCAAAGATTTCACACCTCGTCTTCGAGTCATGAATCATTTCGTCTTGACTGAGCCTTAGCAAGAGCAGAACGCAGAGTCGAACCACGATTACCATTGGCCCATATCTGACATGAGTCTTATCATGACCGAGACGAATAATTATTCATCATCAACAGTCTTGCAATCCAGTCATGCAGCCTGCTTCGGGCACTGAAACATGTTCGCACGTACCCTTCTCTTTGCTGTCAATGCGCACCACCTCGACGCCAGGAAAGCAGTACTGCAACTCCCTCTTGATCTGCCGCTTCCAGCGGCGAATGTCGGACCGGTACACCTTCTCTGATTCGTAGATGGCCACCACCAGGGTGTTTGGGTCGAGGAAACTCACCCGTCCGTCAGCGTGACCTGCAGCCACATTTTCAGGATGCAAAATGTCTGTCTCAGAAACAGACATGCCAATTGGCAGAAGACCGACTGCACAGAGCAATAACAACTTGTCTGTTTCCTTTTACTTCACTAACACGCAACTTCAAATGCAGAGTGGAACTTCCTTTTTGCGCAAATGGCCGGGTTTTTATCTGCCAGTGTGTTTCGTTGGCCCCAAAGCATGGATCACGGGCCCTTCTCAACTTGATGAGCAGCAGTGACCCTGCAGGACTGGTTCGCATGTTCCAAAACCAATATGTTCGCATTCACCTGTGCTGTCGTAGCGGTACGGAGGATTGGGGAGCATGCAGAGGTTGAAATTGTTCGTCGGCGCCGTTCTTTTGATCTCGTTGATGATCGCGTTGTCGCCGAGCCACCAGTTCTCGTCGCCCACACGCCACGTGGCCACGCCCATCCCGTCAGCGCTCACCATGTTCCCTGCAACCCGACAACCTTCCATTGCAGAGCGTGGCCGTTTTTTGTGCTGAGTTTTGCGAACGTTCTCTCTCAACCTTCAAGAACACTCATTTGAAACAACAAATACGCCAAATATAGAAACCTTTTTTGTTGACCAGATCCACGCAGTGCACAGTTTGTTGCAGATCACACAAATTCAGCACTCTCTGACTTCTCACCTCCGTCCAATATCAGGCTGCTGTTCCTGTACCCATCTTGCGGGGACAGCTTAACCCTGTCGAGAGCCTTGTTGATGAAACTAATGAACCTCCCGTCCAGGTCACGAGCTGTGGTTTGATCAAGGTAACCAGGTTCATACCTGCAGCAACGTGAAAAAAGTTTGAGCATACCGGTATTTTGGAAGTGTCCAAGGTTTTGGCTGCGCTAAAATGTGACAAGCATGCCTGGCGGTGCAAGATGTCGTTTTGAACAACAGGTTTTGAGCCAAAATCCTTTACTGGAAAATTGAGGTGATGTAGAAACCTCTTGGCCTCATGGAGTGTACGAGTCTCTTCTGGTGCCCTCGCTTGCTGTCAGATTGTCGTGTACGTGTACTCACGTGTACTTGGTGGGTTTTCTGTTGTGGAACGTGGCGTTGGAGTACACCAGGCCGAAGTCTCGGATCCAGATGTCGAGAGTCATGGTGTCGTCGACGCCGAGGAGGAGCGCGCCCGCCGCCCTCAGCCTCCCGAGCGCAGCGAGATCCAGGCACCCCGGCCGCGACGCCTGCATCGCGATCAGGAACGCACACCTTTCACATTTACTGATTCGGTGTTGAGGAAGGCAAAGAGCAAATGGTGGCTAAAAAGTACTCACGGGGTTCTGAGGGTAGACGACGAGAAACTCGTCTCCAACATATCTCGCAGCGAGGGCGTACGCCTCGAAGAACCTTCAGGAGAAAGAAAAGTGTTCTAGAAGATCAAACGTGGGATGCAAAGCTGTGCCTTTGAAGTTTCTAAATCAACCCAATCACTCCCAAAACAAGCGCTGATGAGTGAATCTCTCTCTCTCTCTCTCTCTCTCTCTCTCTCTCTCTCACTAAAGCTCTTTGTCGCCGGCACAATACCTGCAGAGTGGGGCCAAGTCGTTTCCCAGGTGACAGCGGTAATGATTGTCGTTTACGATACCAGGCCCAGGCACCGCAACCACGATCAGTGTGGAGTCCCGCTGCGCGTGCGTCACACGCAACATCATCACCGCCACCGCCGCCGCCAACCAATCTGAACAACAGCAGCAGGACGATGTGAATGACACACGTGCGAATTTGAACAGGTCTTCTGCTGCAGAGTGCGCGAACCCCCGCCCCTCCCAACAAGTTTATGACTTTCCAACCCCCACCTCCCGAATGCCAAAAGATTCTATAAAGTTCACGAAAATGAAAAATTTCATTCGAAACGAACTTTTCTGTCCAGATCTAAGAAGACATGAACGCAAAACACAATATCCGAAAAACACTCACACATTGCGTGGATCATCTTCTGTCTTCTTCAAATGTTTCTTGCTTCTTCCTGCCGTTGTTTGTTGTTTGTTGTGCATGAACCTGCAGCGACACAAGTTTTATATGGTAATCCCATCGTGTCCCGTCACACTTTTTGTTTCGACATTTTGTTTGGGTAACGCAAACTGTAACGCGGTGTCTCTACATTTTAGTCACGCGAAAGCGCACACTGTAAACATTGGCAAACCAGCCATCCCTTTTCGACGTTTCTTTCGGTTCTCAAGTCCCAAGTGCATTGTGGCATCGGCATGAGAAGGGGGTACACTGTGGAATCGTTGTACGTGCTTTTACATATGCAAAGACCAGGCGTGCAGTTGCGTGTTTCAGATCCAAATCGACGTGACTTTTGCTGAGAAAGAGATGTTGTTCAGTGAAGGGGTGTCCTCACAAAACGCCGCCACAAACGTGCATCAGAATGTGTGGTGACGATGCTATTTTCGGTGCGTACTTGTTGGGACCACCAGAGCGTTACATGGCGACCAAAAAGCCTCAACCCAACCTGGGAGCCACGTAGAAGTGCACGCTTGTTCGGAGAAAGTGCGCTTTGGGCCTGCTTATCCATGGATGGGGTTTGCCATATTTTCTGGTTCCACCCAAGAAGGCAATTCACACCCCTTGTTTTGCTCGACAGGCAAAAACTGTTTTCTTCATGCTGAGCGCCGCTTTGCGCTCCAATCCGCCGCTGACAGTGTGTTAAGTCAGAATCAGCGATCATGAGGACGCCTGGAGCCTTGGGACTGGAGGTTCAAAGACAAGCGCAATTCAGGTCGGATCTGGCATTCAGGTCCTTTGATTTGGTGCAAACTTGGGTTGAAACCTGGGGTTGTGCTGTACTTGTGTCCACAAAACCGGTATTTGATATCCATAATTTGGAGAAATACGCCAACACCTCGTGTGTCGTGTGTCAACTCTTGACGTCAGTCACACTTGGCGTCTCCACTTCTCGTTCCACATCTCGTCACACAGCCTCTGGCGATTGGGCTACGTTCCACCTACAGATCGCTCGTCGTCTTCACGTCCAATGTTTTGTCTCATCAAACACACAAAAAAACGTACATTGGTGCTGATTTATTGGTGAAAAGGACCACGAAAAGTCATATCGACACAACATGTACTGGCTGATTCGTTTGCAGTTCCTTGCATGGGACAAATTCTCAGGCAGGGTGTGGTAGATCTATTCCAAGTGTTCGACTTGTGTTCGTCATTGAGGATTTGGGCGACACAGCACGAATCTGTTTCTGTTTGTGCTGCGAAAATGACAAAGGACACTGACACAGAAGACAAATTCACAAATAGAAAAGGGTTCAGCTCCAAACCTGCAGCTCGGTTTTCAACCAAAGGCAAATCCACACAACTTTTGTCTGACATTGCCGCGGTTCCTTTTCACACAAAACGAATAGCGACTGGTGGCTCTCAAAAACACACCCAAAAATACTCGAGTACCAGTGGCCCGTGCATTGACTTATGTTGGCTACTCTGAGGATTCCTGTGTGCAACAGAAAAGGCCTTTTTGTTCAGATTTCTCAAACGTGAGCTCACTGTGGCTTTTCGTTCCGTGTGAAAATACCTTCACCTCTCCAACCTGAAGTATCCACCTCAAGAGAAACAGAAACATCCCACCCCAAACCCAGCTCCACCCACAGTTTTTCACGGTGTCTTGTGTTCGTTCCAGAGTTTTTTTGGGTCCCTTTGTCAAAATTGTGAAGAAAGTCCTGTTCTTCAGTGGCGGCGCATCTCCATGGGGGCGGGGTAGCCTCCAGGGCCCGGGTACCCTCCTCCTCCCGCCTGCATCGCGCGCATGTACCTGAAACACAGCAACACGCAGAAACAGTGACTGCAGCGTCACTTGGCAGATGAAAGCAACAAAATATGTGTGCAGGCCTTCGTGCAAGAGACACAACAAAGTTTTTTGCAAAACAGCCAGATGAACTCACTCAATCTCCTGGGCCTCTTGGCAGATGACGCAGTAGGAACAGCAGACCAAGCACAGGATGTCAGACACCATGTTCCCTTCTATTCCCTGGAATCAGATAAATGACGGGTTGAAACAGTCTGCATTGATTGGCACCTCTTTTTTTGGCTTGTCAACCATCGCTTCTTCCCCAAGGACTGTTTGGATATGCAGACAGGAGTGTGCTCGACTGTGTGAGTGATTTTGTTGCTCTCGTACGAGTGTTCTATTGACAGTCACCCAGACTGCTTGACAGGTGTGTGGTTGTGTGTGGTTGTGTGTGTGTGTGGTTGTGTGTGTGGTTGCGCGTGTTGAGGCGTCGGGGTGTGCGGGGGCCCACCTGCTGCTCCCTGATCTTCATCCTGAAGGCGGTGTTGGCCGCGAGCCACACGGCCGGGCAGCAGAAGTTCATGAGGCCGCACAGCAGACAGCTCTCCCCCAGCGCCTCCGCGTTCTTCCCTGTGAGAGTGGGACAGGCAGTGAGGGAGAGTGCTTTTGTCTAGGTGAGAGCCTTCATACATGAGTGCGATTTCAACCCAGTGAAGCTTTTACAACAATTGATCCCACAGCTCCGGACACACGGTCCACGTACGCCGCACAATGGTTGCGTTGAAAACATTTGCTCGTGGATTTGGCGCCAAACAGCGAGTGGATTCAGACTCGGCCCATTCCCAACGACCCCTTGGAAATATTCACCAGTTTGTCGTTGGTGCTACGGAGACCCAACCTTTTTGACAGCAGAAAGTTATTGTCCTGCTTGTCAAGTTGGAGTCACAATGAGAACAGAATCTTCCCAAGCTCCCTTTCACTCCGTAGAGCTTACGAGTACTCACGCTTCCAAGACACTATCAAGGAGGAGACAGTCCCTTGAACCAGCCAAAAACTGCTCACAAGATGTTTACACGTACCAAACGTCACGCAGGGGCAGAAGAAGGTGATGATGCAGACGCTCATGTTGTCGAAGCAGCCGAAAACGCCGTGTTGCCATTGGCCGGGCAGGGGACCCGTCTGCTGCGGACCGGGGTAGCGGGAACCCATCCTGAAACTCCGACTTGCCTGCGGTGCAGGAGAAATATTCACACAAATGGTTCGATGGGCAAGGTGTGAAATGAGATGGGATGTCTCGAATGAGACGTACTCGTATCCTGCCATGGACCATGACGTTCAGGCTCCAGCCTGCAGACACATGAGCTGAGCTGCGAGGCCTGAACAACAGCCAGTGGAAAAAGGACCTTGGTTTCTGGACAGAAGATCAATCTGTTTGTGTTTTCACAAGCAACAAATTCTGGATAAATCATTTTGTACTCACCCTGTTCACGAAATAAATCCACAAAATATGTCCACGGCAAAGAGGAGCGTGAATGGATCAGCGACGTTAGAGACGGGGAGAACGGGTTTGGAGTCCTGTGTACACATGGGGTACTACCTCACTACACCCTGAGTCTCAGCCCCGAATTACACCCCGTCGGAGCCGTGTCGAGTTAAATTCAACTCTGCTGAAGTCGGTTCTGAATCCACGTACGCGACGTCTTTACGAGCGTGCATTGGCTGTGCACGAGGTGGAACTACAGTACGTACTGGGCACTGTTGTTGGCAACAACTGACTGAGTGCAGACATAGATACGCAAACTCTCTGCATCACAGCGATGGTGGTCACAGCGATGGTGGTTGCTTTGAGTCGTGCAATGTCCAAATGTGATGAGAAGGAATGCGTGGTCGTTCAGCTTTCTGGAGTCTTCTTTTTGAAACGGTCCGGCTGTCGGTGTGAGCTTGAAATTCCCACCCGCGATTCAGCACCCTGTCTACATGCGGGGGATTCGGGGTTCGCATATGGAAGAGAGTTTCGTTTGATTTGTTGCGAAGAACTTCAGTTTTGCGGACAAACAAACACGATCCCGCTCCCCGTGTTTGCGCTCGCATGTCGGGTCCTCTTCATCCGACCACTGCTTCAGAAGACAACTCGGTCAATTCCTGCATCTCGCCTCCTGTTGACAAGGTTACAAAAGTGGACAGCCCGAGTCTTTTTGAAGACTATTTCCAACTGACAGTTCGGAAAATTCGCTGAGCTTCAAACACAACCAGTCTTACGGACCGCTCGCGGTGCTTGTGTTTGTCGCGTTACAACCGGACATGTACTCAGCGCTCAGCGCACACACCGTATGCATGCACGCTGCGTCACCAAAGGCTTGCAACTCGCCTGTTGGGCGAAGTGAAAACGTCCAAGAAAGAGAGAATTCTGCACGACTTCATGACTCAAGACCAGATGTTTTGTAGAATCACTCCGTGGCACTCGATCGAATAGTTCATCGAGAAAAGACAACATTCGAACACAAATCGGACTGAGAGTTATTACTTCTCTTTTCGGTACCACGCACAGCAACACAAGCAAAACGAGAAAACCATGGAACAATAGCCCCTTCCCAAACAGGTCAAACACCTGAACGTTCGTACACATTGCGTGTGTGCATGTCAACGCCCAACGACCATGCAGCGTTGAACTGAACAAAGTGATTTCAAGGCCTGTCGCCCAAGTGCCTGTAGAAAACTCGGTTGTCAGTAGTGGTGAGCCACAGCGCGTCTCTGAACACGGAGACCTGCCTCACACCTGGTGGGGAGAGAAACTTGCGCCATCCGGTGCCCAGGGGCGTCGTGTCGCTGATTCCTTCAACCAAAGAGCAGCTTGATCTTGAGTCCGTCTCAACAGTCACTGGTGTGTCAAGTCGGAACGACACGTATGAAACGAATTTGCTCACCTTCTCGGACGTGCAGTTCGCCATCTGTGTCCACTGCCATGACCCACTGCTCGTTGCCTTCGGCGCAGATGAAACTGAAGCCGGCCTGGTCTGCAAGTGAAGTACATTGAATGTTGCAGTCAAGCTTGCTTTTCGCCTTTTGAAGCCCTTTGCAGTTCTGGTCATCTGTTCAGTGTATGCCGTGCCAGTCACTCTCCGTCCATGAGTGTTTCTCAACTGAAAGCAGAGACTCAACTGTCTGACTCCGACTTTCAGCGTTTTCCCTTCACACGTCGTCGGTTCCTCATCTGTGCGTGTGAGAACGTGTGTGAACATCGTGTCTCCATTCCCATGAACTCACCATCCACCAGAGTCCAGCCCGCGTCTACATCGTTTGTCTGCACCACCTCCAGCTCGTCGTGGCTCTTGAAGCGGACCTTCCGGTCCTCACCCACAGCCCAGATCCCGCGTGCACTCACTCCGATGCTGAGAACCTGGTTCGCGTGCTGAGTCCATGCGCCGCCACCTGAGACAACAAGTTCGTCTGACAAACAACAGATCTATTTGAGGGAAGATAGTTTGCTGCCGGACCGCCGTCAACGCAAACGGTCCAATGGTCGAGAAAAGGAGTTGGCAGCCTCAAAGTAATTGTGCCTCGAGCAAGAACGTCACGCCGACTTGCAAGAAGAGACAGGTCTGAAATTCTTCTCAAGGAGGACAACGCCCCAAAATTCACACGTCAGTCACTCTTTCCTTCACGAACCCGCTCTGGCCAAATGTCACTGAGTTCAGACGAAACAACCACGTGAAATGCAGACATCATTAAAAATGTATCGTTTGCTCAGTGGTGCTTCCAAAACGTGAATATTGAGCATGTTTGAAGCAATTTTTGGAATCATGTCACGCCTTTTTCTCAGAGACAGACAAATTACCAGCAGGGTTGGCTGCGGTGACGCCCTGTATTCTGAAGATCGCTCCGAGGTCGTCCCTCTCGCCCCACACTTCGTCGCGGTGCTCGGACAGAATCGCGCGCGTCAGTCCACCGGATACTTGAGACCAAACGGTTCCCTCCGGATGCGACTCGGACACTGCAGGTGAAAATTCTCCCTCACTCAGCAAAGAACCACAAAAACAAGGCAAATCTTCTTCTGACAGATTGGCGTCAAAATCGTGTTCACTTCACCAGGCTGTGTTCTTGTGGTACTTGTGGAATATTTCAAGACAAGCCTGATCTTTCCGAACGTGGGTTCCGAAGAGTCGCACGGGCCCCTCTCTCCCGATCTAGGTGCCCTGCAGCAGGCACTTGCAGTCCTCGGACCCACGTTGGTCTCCCGGATAAAATGAATTGGGGTCGTTTCCCAACAAGATTTACGCAGTTCACAGTTCAAGTTTGTCCCAGTCAGTGTGATATATATGCGAGTACGTGCAAGTGCCCAGACTTGCGCAAGAGGAAGTTGAGGAGCTGCCTCTCACCTGGTCTGGAATAGATCAGTATGGCCGAGTTTGTACAGTACAAAAGGTCTTTGCCCACTGTGATTTTGACCATCCCTCCATCAAACTGCAAGAAAAGAAAAAGAAGCCAATGATGTTGGACAAGAGGTCCTGATCAGCGCGGGAGTTCTGGCATAAACTGTGCGTGGAAACTGTGAAGTCCGTCTGAAACAGTGTGCACAAAATTGCCACTCGAAGGACATAAAAGTTGGACAAGGTTCACCAAAGCGGACTGGTGACAAAATGCAATCCTCACCAACGTCCAGGCCGGGTTTGTGATCATGTCGTCAGTTGGATGAGTGAGGTTCCTGGACCCGCTCAAGTAGCGTGGTGAGCCGTTGGAGAGAACGGCGAAAACTCCACTTGGGCCCACAGCGATCCAATAGAACCCTGTACCGACTTGGTGCCCTGGAACCAACACAGATGAGTGTCTTGCTTTCTGATCGACTCAGCAACTCAGGGTTAAAGAGGGGAATTTGCTGCTTGTGAGCAGGGATTCAGAAGGCAAGGATCCACATAGTTTCCTGTCCTTTGGCAGGAAGAATTGATTTGCCTACCCAAAAGGCGCCACCAGGACAAAAGTACCTGCTTCCTGTGTTTGAATTTTCAAAGTTGGGATTTGACCCAACCGACGAAAGTGTTCGCATCACGTACACAAGCTTCGTGGTTGACCTTGCAGAGTACGCATCAGCCGTATACGAGGAAATGTGCTCCCGAGTATGCACACGCAACGAAATCTACGGCCTCAGCCGAACACAAACACTCACAGTGTATAGCCAGCAATTCTTGCATCACGTAGTGCAGGGAACTACTGGCGTCGGTCAGGGTGAAGGTGACGGGTCGGGACTCAGACGAGAAACACAACGTGCAGCTTCCGGTTTTGGTGCCCGGTGCATCCTGCTCGAATCGGAACCATTCGCAACGCTCGCCCGGAGACACCTGGACAAAAGACCCAAGTTTCTTTTTTCCTTCCATCAATTATTTTCTTCGTTCACAAACATCGTGCCGAGACAGGAATCCATGTTCAAAATCCCATTTCAACGAACATGAGCCACTGAACAAATATCTGTCTACTGTTGCTTCTTTTCTCCTGTGATCGGGCATTTTGGGCCTTGGAATGGGAAAGAAGTCTGACTGAAACCAATCACAGAGCTTCTTTCCAGGTCTGCTTTACAGAGTTAGGAAGAGTTCACAACAGAGGTTTTCAGTTCAACATTTGCAACATAAAAGTAACCCAGCCTCTGTGGCTTTGTTTTTGAGCACTGGCCTCTCAAGCAGAAGGCCCTTGGTTCAAATCCCATGAGGATCATGTAGAGTTTTTGTCTGTTTTCAGTCCTCACATGAAATATGATGAGTTGTGGATGCACACAAATTTTGATGGATTTTAATTTGCTGAAGACAGCAAAGGATCACAGGAGACTGTAGGGGATCCCAGAAGATTCAAGGGGTTTCCCTGTGACCCAATTCAATCCCCTGTGATCCCCTGTGTGGGATAGATTAGTGATCCTTCAGTACCTGGCTCACTGGATGTGAATGGTTGAGCAACTGCAAATCCTTTTGCAACCCCCTCTGCAATGCCCTCTGCAATGCCCTCTGTGATCCCCTTTGATCCTCCAGGTTCTGAATGGCCACTAATCCTTCACACATTCTGTGGATTGCAGGGGATCACATTGTGTGATCCCCTGTGACCCTCTTTGATCCCTTGTGTGTGATGCAAGAGTGGCCCTTCAGAACCTGGGAGATCAACGAGGGCATTACAGAGGGGAACAAATCAAATCTCACACGGCCCATGCAGAAATTATTTTTCTGTTTTCAGTCTATTCCTGAAACTGGTGGGAGAACACGTGCACTTGAGCACACACTTGTTGAAAAACTTGAAGCATCATAATAGCTTTGTGAAGACCAGCGTCCTCCAGTCGTGAATGACTCACGGCCGGTTGATAAAAAGTGTCTCAATATTGACGGACTCACCTGGATGCTGCTTCCCCAAGTCGGATAAGGAGACAAGTAGCACATCGCAGCGCATTGGACAGTCCACACCTGAGTGACCACCTGCCCTCTGCAGTCCAGCGACCCCACTGGGAGTTGCGACATGTTCTCCAGGACAATGAAGTAATTTTCAGCACAAGAACGCGCCACCAAAAGTACAGCAAAACTCAGCTTCTGAATCAGCTTGCTGTGTCGGAACTTCCGCGTTGCAGAATTCATTTCTCCTTGTGTTCTCTTTGTGTTCTCTGGCTTGATGCTGGCTTCCTTGGCATGCAAAAGTGCCAAAATGCTGCAAAAACTTCACATTCTGATGCTACTCTGTGAACGAGCGCATTTGCTACCTTCAAGACTTTTAAATATTTCAGTGCTCAGTGAGCAATGTTCACAACAGCAACAACATTGAACACTTTTAATGCGTTGTCACCAAAGGCCTGTTTTGTTTGTGGAAGTCCTGATCGATTTGTGGTAACAATAGAGAAGTTACAGGAAGCTTTCGCTTGATCCGATGTGTCCTTTTGATTTCTGCATCACCGACAACGAGATACTCAAATTTGGTGAAGATAATTTTTCATCTGCACCCTCTGACCAGGAAGGCAGAATGCTTGTTTTCTGATGACAGATGGTCGTTAGGAAGGCAGAATGCTTCTTTTCTGATGACAGATGGTCGGGCTTCAATGTCAAATTTGAGAAAGGTTCAAGCCTTTCTTTTACTTTTGGTGTCCTTTTTCTGGTGCGTCAAGGGTCCCTCGTCTTGAGAGGTGGTCTGTGGTCTGAGAGGTGGTCCAGCATGCCTGTGGGTACCTCGGTGCGCGTGGTTTCAGCAACAAAGTGGCTGGGTTTTTAGGGACAAGCCGGCTGGGCTTCTGGCTGTTTTCTCACCCTCATATGCCCGAAGACTGGCTGGAATCTCAGCTGGCACATCCCCAGACCAGTGGACCAAAGACATGTGCAGAGACACCTCAACTAGGGCCTGGTTTATCTCCCAAGGCAAAACGTTTGAAAGACCTCTTGCAAAAGACAAAACAACAATTATTCGCTTGACACACAAAGGTCGTGGCTATGAAACAGACAACTGATTGCTTCTCCCTTGGGCGGAACCAGGATCCGATCGAGTGACAGGCGAATCATGTCGGGGACCAGACTTAAACCTTTCAACTTTCTCAAACCCAAGAACGTAATTGCGCTTGCGAATGCAAAGCGAAATTGGATGGTAAAATTGTTCCCTGGCGGTCAAGGGGTTGACCCTTTGATTCAGCCCTTCGGTGAGCATTTCTCATGGCTTGTGCAGGAGTCCCAAATCCTGGAAGAAGATTTCATTGCTGGTGGTTGTGAGCCAAATGCCGTTCTTGTACATAGAGGTCTGCTTCACTGCTCCGAAGGGGAAGAGGAGTTTTTCCCAGAACCTCCCCAGAGGAGTCACAGCAGAGAAGCCTGCAACCGGAGAGAGCCGTTCACTTTCCGGCCAACAGTCCTGACTCGACTTTCCTCAGGACGGATCAAGTTCTGCGACGATGTCTTCCAATGAAAAAATGGAAGGTCAGAGAGCACTAACCCCTTCGGATGTGCAACTCGCCATCTGTGTCCACCGCCACGACCCACTGCTCGTTGCCTTCGGCGCAGATACTGTTGAAGCCGGCCTGGTCTGCAATGAAATGGAATTGAATTGCAGCAGTATCCTGGACGCCTCATCCGCAACGGTCGAGGTTCTTTCTCTGTGCAATTCCTGAAGCCTCCTGGGGTTCACTTGGATGTTTTCTCGCGTCCAAAGAGTTCTTCTACCAATAATTGTTCTTGTTGATGTTCACTTTGAACTTCGACAGTGTTCCTTCAAACCGGAAAACAGGTGCTGCAGCCACAAAATCTATAGAACGTGGTTGCATGGTGCCCCCAAGGGGACAACAAGCAGTGTCGCTCAAACCAGACCGCACTGAACAAATATCCATGCGTTGCCAAGACCACAAAACAACAGCTCTTTGTACCGTCCACCAAGGAGAATTCCGCGTCCGTTGGTCCCTTGAAGTAGACTTTCCTGTCCAAGTTGCTGACCAACCAGACCCCGTGCGCGCCAGCACTGACACTGATCGTTTCCTGGTTGTACGAGTTCCATTGCCCGCCACCTGCACGCGAACATGTGCGTCAGCAGTAAGACCAAAATAGCCACAAAATCCCTTCCCAGTTGAATGAAATGACAGAAATGACAACAAAGTCACGACAAAGTCACGACATGTTGACCTTGTGTTGGAATTCAACGGAGAACGGTGTGTGTATGTGTCTACTCACCTGGGTCAGTTCCTGAAAAAAGACCACAGATCTATGTTTCTCAAGCAGATATGCCCATTTCTGTGCCTGTAAATTTTGAAATGTCCACGCATGTACGAGACAGTCAACTGGATCCTAAAAAGAACCCTTCCGTCCTCATTTGATTGCAGGTGCGAATCGCCCGTTCCACCCAAGCACGAGTACGAGCAAACCGACTGCATGTCACAAGCTCACAGCACCCACAGACCTTCGGGCGTGGCCGGAGTGACACCTGCCCGGAAGAAGACCCTGCGTTCCAGGTGCTGCTCTCCCCACACCTCAGTGCGGTGCTCGGACAGTCGGGCCCTGTCCAGCATTCCAGGGGTGTTGGTCCACGGGACGTTCTCTCCTGCAGGCTCCGAGTCCACTGCCGTTGCTGAAATGTCCCATTCTCGCAACACTTGTTGCTCCACCGTGCGACCAACAACCACACGCATTCCTCAGCATTTCATTCATCATATTTCAGATGTGTTCAAAAGGGACACTCCCACCTGCCAGTTTGGTCCGCAGCCTACGCACCTGGTCTGAAGAAGACGCTTCTCCCGCTGGTGGTGCAGTAGATGATGTCGTTTCCCACAGTTACTGTCTCCAGATCACCTGTCAGCTGAAAGTTGTGCAGGCGGTTTGGCGATTTCGCATTTTATCCAACAAAGCCACGTTGGGAGACACCATGCAGCTGAGTCTGAGTGTTGATGTTTGCACAATGAAATCTGTTTTGTCGTTCGGTTTGTTTTCTCGATCCTGTTCCCACAATGCACACCAACCTTGAAAATCTGTACAGATCCAAGTGTGGGTGTAATGCCCCAGAGGTATTGAGCATTCAATCAAAATGTGACAAAGTTGGACACCAAGATCAGGTCTGTGTGTCTGAGACAGGGTATGACACAGTGCCATGGGATGGGATGTGACAGGACGGGACATGGGAATCTTGACCAATTTAAGATGCCATTCTCAATAAATTGGGTTCCAGCCAAACAGTGCTCTTGCCCTGCAGGGAACTGTACAACTCACCGTGGCCCACGTGGGGTTTGTGAGAAGTTCTGCAGTGGGAGTAGTGAGGCCTCTGGAACCTTTCAGATGCTTCAGCCTCCCACCTCCAGAGCCCACCAGGACCGCGTAGACTCCTGCAGGGCCTGCAGCTACCCACTTATGTCCAGTCGACACTTTGTTCCCTGGAATCCAGAGCAGAGGAGGTGGTCATACGGTTTCTTCTCCTTGGAAGGAAAACAGGTCGGGCGAGTTTTGAGGGCGAACAACAGTGCCCGTGAGACCATTCTTGAAAAACGAGTTCATAAATCATAAATTACGCTCGTCCAATTAATTTAACGTGATGCGACGTGTCCAAAGCCCTTTTGCATTGCAAGCACCCCCAGCCCTCTGTCAGGTCAATCCTCTCAATTGGGCTTTGTAGGCAGCCCGTGTCCAAGTAAGTGACGGGGAGATTTCTGAAACAAATTGCTTCTTTTGGAAATCAAAAGGACAAACACGAGACACAAATGCGAGGTTGCGCAAATTGGGTGCGAAGATGTATGGGTGAACGAAGACGAAGAATCTCACCCTGTAGGGTGCAGTACTCCTCAGAACTTCTGCTTTTCAGAACAATATTCTGCCATGTCTTTTAAAAACAAGGACAATATCGAGATTCCACGCTTCTACTGCTGCGTCTGCATCTACGTTCCCATTTTGCAGAAACTCGCTCTTTGGGAATCAAGGAAGTCGTACATGTGAAGCTATCTTGAGTCCAAGGTGTACTCACAGGTCAGCATTGGTCCACCATACACCAGAGAACTGCTGGCGTCGGTCAGGGTGAAGGTGACGGGTCGGGACTCAGACGAGAAACACAGCGTGCAGCTTCCAGTCCTTGTGCCGGGTGCATCTGGTTCGAAGCGGAACCAGTCGCAGCGCTCACCCTGAGATACCTGAAAAGGTTTCAGCTTCGACAGCATCCTTGAAACAGGGGCCTGGGGTCACTTGACCCAAGCCAAATTGCGTGACTTACCGCCTGTATTCGCTCCATTTTTGTCTCTGGGTGGGCCATCAGAGGCAATCACACACGTACGAGAGAGATCCAGAATTGGTACAAAGACCCTCACCCCTATGACCTGTGCCAAATCCTCTTTTTGGAACAATTGACATTGTCAAATGAAACAGTTTGCTTTGTGGTACAAATTAGAGTGCAAGTACTTGCAGGTGAGGTGGTCAGAGGCTTCATCCTGGATCTGTATCTGGAAAGTGTGTGTCCTATAATGTACTCCATGTAACACCCTGACATCAAAATTTTCAACCACGCAGGTTTTCAGTGCAATGTGCAATCCATGCTAGGGCCAACCGAGTGCACCAAGTCCAAAAGCTGTGAGCAATTTGAGTGACTCAACCGTGGGTGACTCAACAGGAGGAATGCTGTGAAAGGTTCAGTGGATCAGTGATCCACCAAGGCAGATGTGCACCGAGAAGCAAGGCAGACACACAACACCCGACAGACACACGGGACCGAGAACCAAAGGGAAAACACAACACTGAAAACCAAGGTAGAGACACACCACTGAACAGGATCAACGTTGAATTTCTTGAGTATCCCACTCAAACGGACCTGAACTCCACTCCATATCTGGAGCTCTGGCTGGTGGCACATGGCAGAACATGTGACTGTGACAACACCGGGAATCGTCTGTCCCCTGCACTCCAGCCGTCCATCCGAGGTTGGAATATCCGACAGACGGTTGAAATATCTCCTTTGTGACTGGGCCACACAAAGTGTGAGACTCAAAGTCAACATCCAGATTTGAAGAAGCGTCAAGTCCATTTTTCGGGCAAGATAACAAATAGAGTCTACCAAACCAACAAAGTGCGTGTCCTTTAAAAAGTGGCTTTTTTGCTCTTGTGTTGAACAACACTTGTTGCACACGTCCTGTAAAACTGTTGTCCTTGTGTTCCACAGGTACCTCGCGCCAGGTTGCGCGCGTGAAGGTCGATAAATTTGTTGTTGGGCAGGGGATGAATTATTTAAGCCACAACATGATTATTTAATTATTTTCGTGGCCTCTGCATTGACAAAGGCAAAGCAAACAAACCTTTCCTGACAACCCAGTCACCAAAACCGAATAAGGCAGGGTCTGCATGAGAGACTTGAGCAACACGACACGAGATGGTGAGGAGGGTAGCCACCGCTCAACAGTGTATAATCAGGGAAATATCGTAACCCTGTAGTGGTCACCACAACACCTACAAATCTTCAGTGGTGAACCAAGATGACCATGCACCACCAACACTTGAGTGGCAATCACTCAGCGGCAATTTCTAACTCCCCAAAATTTCACCCTTGCCACAACACCCCACCCCCAATTTGCAGCTTGAGAGTCAAAATTCCATCCCTGTCTGAATTAAAGATCGATCCCCACCCCCAATTCTGGGTCTGATCCGAAACAGAGTAAGACCAAAACACGAGTTTTGCTTGCATCAGCGGGTCTTTATCGTGTGGTTGCTTTCCTTGAAAATTCATTTTGTCGACAACATCCGGACGCGATCCAGCAGGGTGAAGCTGTCACATTGTGACTGTGTCTGTTTCGGCACAAAAAAATCCACGTTCACCCCTTAGGGAACTGTGGTCAAAAATTGAGGGCGTACGTCAAAATCAGTTCATGTAGCTGTCGTAGAGATCTCGGACGTCTTGGTCCGACAGAGCAGAGTTCCAGAAGACGAGTTCGTCGAGTCTGACGGATGCCATATGGTCGGCCTCATCGTCTGAGTACCGCTTCCCGACCACCAGTCTTCCGGAGCCCGAGCTGGAGATCCTCCACGCGGAGGTCCCACTGCTCGTGCTGTCCACGGAGATGCCGTTGTTGTAAGCGGTCACGGTTGCAAACAAATCTGATGGTTTGACCACGAAGCCTCAGAAGTTGAAAAGAAGGACATTGGTCGCAAGGGAAACAAGAGAAACAGTGCTAAGGCAACTGCGGGTGCGATGTCCCCCTTTGATCTTCAGAATTTATCCATTTGCATCTGGTTGCCAAGGAGTTTTGCATCTGGTTGCTAGGGAGGTTGTCATGGACATTCTTTTGAAACTCAACTGCAAACTGCTTTCAAATACCTTTCATATGAGCCATAGATCATGTCTCTATCACAAAATGAACCTGAG
>JAAUXT010030110.1_pt1 | contig 23415 bp, 10 predicted proteins | sample 7278171 | NCBI WGS metagenome assembly JAAUXT01 (sample SAMN14350112, study PRJNA611818) | marine sediment metagenome | isolation source: surface marine sediment (1.8m) | place: French Polynesia: Moorea | collected 2018-08
GAGCAAGGCAAATCAGAGCAAGCCAAATCAGAGCAAGCCAAATCAGAGCAAGCCAAATCAGAGCAAGTGAAATTTCCTCAAATCACCGCGAGCTCCATGGAGCTATTTTTAACCGTTCACAGTATTGTGCAGTGTTTATCGTTACCGTTGTACGCGGCTTTACTTGTTGCTGTGCTTTGCAAATAAATTTACATGAAAAATCCAAGGACATCGGCTTCTGTTCAAGTGGTGAAAGCGAACGAACACATCTGAACTTGCGGTGCGACGCCCAAGCATGCAAACATCCTGAATCTGGAAGTCAAAACGTTGGGAAGAAGTCCACGACTGAACGACGTCAAGTAAAAGGAATGCAAGAAACGCGCAGTGGTTGCGTACAGCTAGAGAATATTTCATTGAAAATAGACCACGCCCAACCATGTTCCGTTGTCATTGCGCGCATATTCCAGACTCCCTTTCACGTGGGGCTGCGGGTAGATTAGAACCTTTCCACATGTACAAAGCGTTTGTTGTATGTCCGTCCCCAGGAGGAACCTGATACCGCCTCGACTTCCGTGGAGAAACACGTGTTTGTTACGGCAGAGGTAACTGCGCATGGTGCAATTCACATTGAGGCCGCCTTTGAACACGAATGATGCATCTTAGGCCACAGCAGCCGTTTTGACCTTTTTGGTGTCTGAGCCCACTGACAAGGAAAATTGTCCAAATCCACGCTGGATCTCGGCTGGTGATGCAACATTGGAACTTCTTTGTCAAAGGTGGCACTGTGACATGTTAGGTGTTCGTAAAGTTCGTCCTCTTGTTGTTTCGTTTCTGTCTTGTAGAGTACGAAAAATATTCATACATTCTTTCAGCTATCTCTGTTTCTTGGTTCATCGTTCCTGTCAATCTTTCAAGCAGCAACATTTCATAGTTTCTCTCATTTCTACTGTTTAATTAAACCTCCTCACTTCATTTGAGCAACTGTTCATTGGTACAGTGTATGCAACATCGGCTACAACGTACGACTGGACAAACCACCACATTTTCTTTTGTCAAATGATTATTTTTGCTTGCGTATCGCACGCTGCTTTACACAATTTTGTTTGTCGCAGTTTTAAAAAATCTATTTTCGCAACGGTCAAAACTCCCGAAAACATTTTGCGCGCAGCTACGTCCGCGAGAGCTGCAGCACTTTTTGAACAAAATTTGCTTCAACTGCCAAAAGCTGAAGATTTTGTGACTTCGTCACCTTTTTGAAACGCTTTTCTTCAGCGGCCGTAATTTTGAAATGGGCTGTGTTTGTACATCATCGAACACGAAAACCTGACGTTTTCGCGCTGGTTTGTTCTGCAGAAGATGAAGCAGACCCAGCAGACTCAGGCCGTCCAGATGAAGACGAAGGTGGAAGTCACAGCTGACAAGGACATCACAGTCAAGGAAATCCAGATGGAGGTTGAACCTCAGGTGAGGCGCTGTCCGACCAAAAGACGGAACTGCAATTGGTTGTCAGTCGAGAGCTTTGCAGCTGTTGAGTGATTGTGAAGGCGTGTTTGTTCGGATTGTCGTTGCACTGCGAGATCTATTTTTGACTGAACGAAGCGCAGTGCATGTCAGCGGAGAGCTTTGTGGCTATTCAGTGTTCTGAAGCGTCTGACAAGTCTGGATCGTTCAGATTGTCAGTTCTGTTGCGCACATACTGGATCCTGCGGTGAAATTATGAGCTCTATGTGGACTCCTTGCACTTGCAGGTCGAGATGATCGCCGCTCAGATGGCTCAGCAGATTGTCCGTGCCGCTCATGAGGTGACTGAGGAGCGCGAGGTGATTACTGAAGTCACTACTGAGCAGGTCGAGGTCATCAAGAAGGCTGAGGTGCGTACAGGCTGCGATTCCTGGTCCTTGGTTCCAGAGATAGAGAAATTGCAAATGCTGATTGACTTGAAGTGCATTGTTGCTGTTTCTTGTGCGCAGGTTGTGGAGGAGAAAGTATCGGAAGTTCAGCTGATGGCTCCTGTCTTCGAGATCCCGCTACAGGACATCACCGTCACGGACGGGGAGAAGGCCACCTTCGAGTGCAGGGTCACCGGGGTGCCCATGCCGTCCGTCACGTGGTCAGTACGAGCAGGTCATTTTCCTCGGGATGGGGGTTATTTTCACAAGATGAACAAAAACAACCGAAAATTTGCGAACTTCGGGAGCCAATCTCAGAGCGTGTGGCAGAATCTGTAGTGTGAACGCACAAACCATCCAGCAGAAGCTTCGTTACAGCTCTGACAAGAACATCATCTGCCGGGTCTGACCGTCGTGTCGCGTTGACAGGTACGTGGACGCGCAGGAGATCAAGCGGTCTGCAGACTTCGAGATCCGCTACGTGGAGGGCGTGTGTACACTCGTTATCAAGGACGTGCTGCCCGAGGACGAGGGCGAGTACTCGGTGAAGGCCATCAACGACGCGGGCACCTGCGTCACGACCGCCTACCTCACTGTGCTGCGTGAGTACTGCTGCTGCTGCTTTTCACTGGATACTGTAACACGGGTCCCTTGAACAATTTGTGTCATATCTGTGCTCATCTATTTTCCGGCCGAAATATCTTGAAGGAAATACAGGAAGTTGATGTGTTGTTGCGAGCCATGCGCATTTCGACGATGTCGCGTAGTCGGCGGGAGGTCATTCTGTTTTGCTGACATTTTGTCAACATTTTTTTGATTCATGTGCTGCGTCAGGGCACGGAAAGATGAAGTGCTTTTGAAGTTTGAGACAAAACCATATCAATGAAGTTCTTTCTGGCCTGAGAGTTGATCGCTGTTTGACGCTTGCAGCGCCATCTCGGTCCGAGTCGGAGCCCGACTTCCCTCTGGTGGAGCCGGAGCTCGTGACGCCGGCCGAGTCCGGCCTCCCGCAGATGCCGGTCGAGAAGAAGGAGGAGGAGACGCACAAGGTCGAGGTGGAGATGAGCGTCGATGCGCAGAAACAAGTCTCCGTCGTCGAAGGTACGCAGCAGCCGCGGGTTCTCTGGGTGTGGCATGAGGGAACTATTCAGAAACAGAACGAGACACCAATACCGTAAATTTCTTGTTATCAAATGTGATATTTTCTTTTGTCCTTTGCAGTGCCAATACCAAAAGCCCAGGTCCCGTCTTCACCGACGTTTGTGTCGCAACTGGAACACAAAGAGGTGTTTGAGTCGATGCCCATCACTCTGGAGTGCGCCGTGACCGGCCACCCAGAGCCAACCATCACCTGGTACCAGGTACGCTATCACACAAGCGAACTTTTGTGAACTAGTGACGAAAGATTTCAACAGCATATCCCGTGACCTCAAGTGATCACGTGAACAGGTGGACCCAAAATTGTTGTTTGTCAATAAGATTGTGGCGACGGCAAAGTCGTTGACATTGAGCGAAAGTCTTGAAGTTGATCTTCTGAAAGAAATGCGCACGATAGAGAGAGAAACATGGCGTAGCAGACCATACTTCTCACTGTCCATTCGATACAACTTCAACGCTCCCTGATGGCCTGAATCAGTCTCACAATGGCGTCTTTGACTCGTTCAGGACGGTAAGAAGATCACGTCGACGCAGCACATGACGGTTGAGTTCCGCAACGGGCGCTGCACGCTCATCATCGACAAGGTGACGCTGGAGGACGAGGCCGAGTACATGTGCGAGGCCAAGAACCAGTACGGCGTCGCCACCACCATCGCAGAGCTGCTCGTTGAAAGTAAGACCCGTTTGGCCACTCGCGGCCCTATTCTGCATGGCCAACACTACCGCTGCTGCTGCCACAGTGTAGATGCTGCGCGTAGAGCGACTGAGGCGAAAAGTGGGCATTTTGTGCATGAGGGTGATGGATGTAGGATGCTGTTGTTTTCAGCAGCAGCATGAGGTTGAAATTGTGGGGAATGGCGGTTTTAGCTTATTTTGTGCATTGATGAAACGAAATAAGCTTTGACTGACTGGTTGACACAAAAAAAATCTTGTTGACTGTCGAGAGAATTTTCGGCTTTGTAAGCACAAATTGTTGAGTGTTTGCTTCTGGATTGTTGAAATTGAGAAAAGTTTGAGTGAATCCTGCTCTTTTCATCACTTTACACTGTTGTATCACGTTTTAGAAAACTTTTACATTTGAGACCTATTTGTAAACGTTCTTGAAGTTCTTAAGATGTTCTCATCCAACCTTTACAAGACTTAATGTTCTTTATTGCCAAGTACATTGCCTAACAAGGAAGGGTTTATTTAGTGGGACGCATTTCTTCAGGATGTTCTGTTGTTACTGGTTCTGAATCTGAAGTTAGTGTGGAATTCTGGTTCTTGCGACCTGCGCTCTCTGTGTTGAGAACAGTTCATGGGTTCCACAAGCATCTGTTTGACAGAACAAAGGAGTGAAATTTGAAATGTTCAACGGTCGAGAAAGAGAAAGCAAAGATGCTTGGACCCCATGAACGGTTCACCGAACACATCTTTTCTGTAGGCTACAATCTCAGTAGAAGTTCTGTCTTCCAGTAGCACTTGCAACCGTAGATTTGCAGTTCATATTGTGCAAACATGAGGTCTTTTTGAATCTGCACAACCAAGGATGCAGTTTGTTAGATCAAGTTTGATTTTGGAGGAAGTTCTGAGTTTTGTGGTCAATGTTTGCAGAATATGATGCATTGTCCATTTTCAACAAAGAGTGAGTGCCGAACATCCACGCTCATAGTGTCTTGTCGAAGACACGATACACATGCCTGACTCTGACGTCTTTTGGTTTCTCACCTTCAGAGCTGGTGAGTGCTGTTGAGCAGGTGGTCTGTGAAGAGTACTTTGAGATAGAGATAGAAATGCTCTTCAAATGGAAGCAAACTCCAAAAGTCAGCTGCTGAAATTGTTGGCCGCGCAGATCTTTTGTTTCAACGTTCGTTCGTTTCTCCTCGTTTGCGTCAAAAGGCGTCGACGCAGACAGTTGTCTGGTTCGTGGAAATCTTTTCGTGACTCTTCTGCCAGTGGAACCGAAATGTGTTCTCACTTTCTTGGTTGCAAAATTCCGTGTTCTTTTTGAAAAATTTTCGTTTTGGCCCTTTTGGCAGATTTGTCGAAACAGAGCACTGTGCAATGCTCTGTTGCTGTGAAACGACAAAAACATTTTTTACGACACTGACTTTACACCAGTATTATTTCAAGCTATGATCTGGCAAAGATTTTGGCTCCAGAATAGGTGATTCCCCACTGGCTCACTGGAGTGTACAAAACATCAGTTGAAGCGGCAGTCTTTCATTGGAAGCAAGCCTCAGTGGCCCGACCCTCAAGCCATACAACATCATTCCTCGAAAGACGACCTAGTCAGACAGATGTCCAGTCAGATATATCCAGTCAATTTTGTGCTCCGTGTAGGCAGGCTCCGTGAGAGCATGTGCATCACCCCCTGTGTGTAGATGCTTTGATGTGAAGTCAGCAACGAGAGCAGTGGCCAGTTTGGGGAAGGATTTCAATTCTGGCGTCACAAACTTTACAGATCACTTTGTTGTCAATGGATAGCAAAGCTTCATGGGTAACTCGTGCGAAAATAGGATCAAAATGGCAAAAACTGGGAGTTTTACGCGTCTTTCCAAGATCTGAGTTTCGACTTGGCCTTGCACATAGTGTGGTTGTGGTTTTTGTTGTGCACACAAAATTTTGCAGGTTCAACAATTTTTTCTTGACATGAAAAAAACTGAAATAACTTTCCAGTTTACTTACAGGCGAAAAAGCTTCAGCACTCCCCAGTCTGTGATAGACAGACAGTGCGTCTGTTCTACAGCTAGATAATGCCCATGACGCTTTGCACTGTTTCTCGTATTGTACAAATGTTTTCTGTTTGCCATGAGTATGTTACGGAAGGTTTTGCACTGTACCTTGGTGGAGGCCCACTTGTTAACAGCACCCATCGGCCTCGGCCGTCTTGTCATCATTGGCTGTGACAATTTCAAATATATTTCTGCATCTCTTTCACTTTTTGGCAAACAATCTGAGCGTCAGTGAAATTTCTGGGCTTGTGTCTGAGATGCTCTGGTGTGTCTGTACATGACCCTTGTGAGCCTTCCCAAGATCCTTTGGAAGTCACACAACCAGATGTTGATACCTGATCAGATTTGCTTGGCATGAGTTCTTTGTCACGGGACGAAACATGGTTCGGTGTCCAAAAGCTGGACAATGCTGGCCTGGCACAGATGTTTGGCACTTGGAGGCTTCTGAATGTTGTGCAAAAACACGCTTCGGCACAAAGTTTAGAACCTCACAATTTCACCACTTCTGTGCTTGGGTTGGAACTTAGATGGATAGCCTGGCTCAGTTTAACAAACGATGCTTCTCACCAGTATTTGGTAGCAACACATGTGTCTGTGCAAGAAAGGTTCTGTAAAGGTTTGGATGGGAAAGCTTGAACTAAACACGCAAAAACTTTCACTCTTCACTTGAAAGTCTCTTCAATGCACCGCAACTAAATTTGAAGACTTTTCTCTGTTCTGAAGTTCTCTTGTTCGGAAGCAAACGCTGGCTGGTGCTTGGCTGGATTGGTGGTGGTTTCATGTTCTATGTCTGTGTGAATGACACTGTCAAACCATGCTTACTCAGTGTTTCCAAATTGTGTTTCGTTTTGTCCAGTCCGTGGACGGCACGTGAAATACGTGCCTGTCCAAGACAGTTACTTTTCAGAAGGGTAACTTGGGAGATTTTAAAGGGCGTTATGGAGATGTAAGCAATTCGCTGGTGCACTACTCACCTCAGTGCTGCAGTGACAGCTTACGTACGGACTGTATTCTTGTATAAACCTGAGTAAGAATGGTGCGGAGATGTAAAGAGACAGGAATGGTGTGGCGTTGTTGGCAGGTATTGCGAAAGGTACACAACATTCTGGTTCTGGTAGTTACAAGGTCAGGGAAAAGTTTTGAAGGGTCCCTCAACTTCTGGATGTGTGACTTCTGCTACTTGTACAAAGCAGATCAGTGGATTTGAACATATTGATGAATAAAAGTTGGTGCAATGGTTAAAAAAATAAAACAATGGAAGCGTTAGTTTTGATTTTGTGGAGAAAGACAGAAACAAGTGTGAGAAATTGATGAGATGAACTTCCCAGACTGGAGATAGCAAAGGCTGAGGTGACGGAAAATGATTCGGTGACCTTATTGACCTGCCAACTGCTCAGCTCACTGTCTCTTTATTTCTCGATGTCGTCATCTTGTGTGTTGTGTCAGTTTGTTGCATGTTCTGCTGTTGTTAATACACTAATGTTCTCAAAGTTGTTTTCCCAGCAGTTATGGAGGAGCTGGAAGGCCAGCTCCGAAGGCTTCACGGGTCAACTTGGAACCCAGAACCTCGACCCAAAACTTGGGAAGCGAGAAAACGTTTTGGGTTCCTTCCTTGACCACAGACGAAGGTTGCTGTGTCCTCCAACCAGATAGGCTCCGTAGTGCCGTGGATTCGTTGTGCAGTGATTATCTTGGAAATAAAGAACCAACCAATGTGTGGACTTGCTTGTCTGCTTCAGGCGTGTTTGAAGTTGTTGTGTTCGAACTAATGAATAAAACATTACATTTGTTGCCTGTTTGCGAGTTTTTGAATGTTGCATGATGTGTTTTGAACAGTGTTGTCCAGTGTTTCCCCATTGAGCTGATGCAGGTGAGATTTCGAGCTTTGCGGACGAGCAAATACAGGCTTCGTTGGCCTTGGTTGCGTTCGACATGAAAACATGCGTAGCGGATCAAAATGTGTGCGTGCGTGTGTGAGTGTGTGAACGTGAATCTGCGAGTATGAATGAAGTTCAGACAAATGGACTGACACAAAAGACCAACTCAAATGGACCTTGACCTGACTTGGACAAAATGAAAAGCATCAGAAAAGAAGCACTTCGAAGCAGGTGAGCAGCTCTCTGCCTCAAACTGGTTGCTGTGAAATTTGAAGTGGTTTGCTGCTTGACATTGTTTTGCTTGTCTTGCCTTGAAACAAATCAGTCATTTCACAATGTTTTACATTCCATCGTTCTGGTTCGTTGTGGCACAAAGTGTGTCAAAACCAAAAAACAACTCTTGACAGAAAAGTCTACAATGTCCGATTTTTTCCCCCGCAGGTGAAATGAAGACAACCACGACAACCACTACCAAGAAAATCACAACCACCAAGAAAACCATCACGACTACGACTACCGATGGTAAAGGTAGGACCGCACGTTTCTGGGCCCTCCGTCCCTGGAAATAACTGCAGCGTATCCGTTGACTTCTAGGTCCCAGAAGATTGGTGAAGAAGACCAAAGCCCCGTTGGTGTTGAACCGGAAGCCGGAGCCAGAGCCTGGAATGTTCTCAGGATCACTTCCCACACATTCCTGGTTGTTTGATTCTCATATCACTGTCATTGATATCGTTATCCTCGCATACCATGTTTGCAGCTCAGGTCTGAACCTTGTATCACCACCGTCTTGTGAGGAGCATGCCCAGCAGTGAAGGTAAAACGGTGGCAGATTCGTCCATTCGTTCCTCCCTGGTGCTCACCGGGCGCAGGTTTAGATTCTGTTTGATCTATCCATCAGTCTGTTCTTTTCCACGTCATTTCTTTCGCGGCTCATCATAAGCACCCACACATTTTGTAGTATCTTGTCTCACTTTTTAACGTCATTCTCGTTTCACTTCTCTTCAAAGCATAAACTGGTAACATGGTGGCGGGTTAGACTTAGTTCTCAACATTAATAAAGTAAAAACAACTAAAAATTTTCGGGCATCTTGAACACATGTTAATGAATCGGGTGCGAAGATCGGTTTCTTAACATGGCCATCTTTTTGCTTGTGTATTTTGCATAGAAACCACAACGACTCAAATTGAGGAACCAACTGAAACAGTTCAGACCCTGGAGCAGACTGACCTGGAGGCGATGGAGCCGGTTCAGGTCATTGAGCCGGTCTACGCGACGGAGGGCGACGTGTCCGACGTCCCGGAACCGGAAATGGTCGAGTTCCAGATCACAGCGCCGATGGTGGTGGACGAGCCCAAACCGGAAGTGAGGGAAACCACCACCATCGAGGTGCAACCGAAACGACCCCAGCTGACGAGACAGATGTCGGAGAAGACGATGGAGATCGTCAGTCGAGGGCTCGAGTACATGTACGAACTGATCACCAAGGCGATCGAAGAGCAGAGGGAGCTCACGGTCACAGAGCGCGAGGTGATCAAACACATGGAGATCTCCCAGCTCGAGACCTACATCAAACAAACCAAGACTGTCAAGACGCAGCAGCAGTTTGAGATCCGCAAGCAGCAGCTGATCGTCGTGCAGCAGGAGCAGCCGGTGGAAACCGTCGAGTTGATGATCATGCCTGAAGAGGAGACTCCTGCTGAAGCTGGACCCTCCACCACAGTGACCACCACACAGCAGGTGACACTGGAGGGCGGAGTCCAGAAACAGGTCACAACCACAACCAAGAAGACCACCACGGTCACCATGGATACCAAGGTCGTCAAGACCGAGACCCCGTCCGAGGAGTTTGTCGTTGTGGAGGATGTCGGTTTCTTCCCTGTCGAGGACACTGAAGAAGCCACACAAACGACGACAGACGAAACGACCATAAAGAGAGTGGCTTCCTTCACCTCCCTGGAGGAAGGCTTCTTCACTCCAGAGGACGAAAAACCAGGAGAACTGGTGACCACTGAGGAAACCGAAGCCACTGAAGAAGTCACGAAGCAATACGCCACTGAAACCAAAACTGTAGAAAGCAAAACTCAGATGCAGACCAGTGAACAGGTGGCGCAGATGAAGACTGAGGAGATCACCACACAGGTGACCGAACTCGTCAAGGAAGCGCCAGCCGTTCAGATGACGGAGGAAGAAATCGTGAGTCAGGTGACGGAGCTGGTGCCGAAGGCGCCGGCTGTTGAGGAGATCGTTCCCGAGGAGACACAGAAAACTGTAGACAGCAAAACTGAGATGCAAACCACTGAACAGGTCACACAGATGAAGACGGAGGAAGTGACGACACACGTCACCGAGCTGATCAAGGAAGCTCCTGCCGTGCAGATGACTGAAGAGGAGATTGTCAGTCAAGTCACGGAACTGGTACCCAAGGCTCCCGCCGTGGAGGAGGTCGTACCCGAGGAGACCCAGCAGGCCGAGCATACCCGACAGGTGCACGGGGTCACGCCCTCAGAGCAGCAAGGTACAGACTTCTGTTGGCTTCTCTCCCCACCTTCACCCGAGCGTTGGTTTCCGACTTGAGAAACTTTATCTGATGAAAATACGAACCAAATGCGCGTTAAATGATATTGCAAAGTTTAGATTAGTTGATTGTAACATCTCAGCAAGAAAGAGGCAATACTGCAAATCCTTTTGTAGATGTTTTCTTTCTTGTTTTGTCTGCACGAGTTGATCCTTCGTTTGTTGCAGTCAAACGTTCTGGATTGCACTGTCCCTGGATCTAACTTGTTTCTCCTTTCCGAACATGTCTGCACCATTCTTGTTTTCTCCACCGTGTCATAACAACTGCATTGTCGTCGAAAATTGTTATTTTGACAACATTTGTGAGGAGTACTCACTAAAAAGCGCGTTGTTGTGTGTTGTTTGCTCCTTCCATGTGATAGTGGTAAGAAATCATAATGGACGGAGATTCCCCACTGGGTTCACTGCTCATTTTGCAATTGAAGTATTTTTGTTCTGTAATTCATCCATAGATCAAACAGATTTATCTCTTGTGTTTTGCACATCAATTCTTCCTTTCTTAATTTCTTGTTTGTTGTAGACTTTGCAGATTCTAGCAGAAGTTTCTTCTTTGTTTCAACGTATTGCCTCTTGCGCGGATAACGTAGTGAGCCACATGGTTGGTGCCCGAACAGATACTCGTATGTGGAGTGAAATGTGCATCGTACACGTGACGGAATGTAACTCTCTTGCGTCTTCTGAATAACAGCAAACCACTCTCTTTCAGGCAGTAATTTTTGAGATGTATGTTCACACTGTACTTTCGTACATTTTGTCTGTTTTCGGTGGTCGTGCTCTTTTTCAACCAATTTGTTCTGACGAAAACCCCTCACTTGTAACTTTTGTAAAATTTTGTCGTGTTTTTCCTCTGAAACCTCTGATATTTTGGCACAGAAAAGTTGTCAATCTTCAACTAATTGTGCCATCTCAGGCACACTTTGTCTCACTTGAACCTCACGAAATTTAACAAACTGTGTGACCCTCTTTTGAATCCAAATCTCCTGCTGATGAGATTCATGTCAGTATGAGATTTGTAATTTTTTGTGGCACCCTAACGTTGAACTGTTGTTGTTGTGTGTTTCTAGCACCTGGTGACTTGGAAGACACAGCGAATGTCGTCCCTGTTGAGTCTCTCTCCCTTGTGTCTCAAGATCTGTCTGCTCAAGAGATCACTGTAGCGCAGAAAACGGACATCGCCTTCGAGCACATTGCTCCGATGGAACCTTCGGAGGCTGTCGCCCCGCAAGAGGTCACTGCAGATGAAATGAAAACTGTGACGAAAGAAAAACCCACCGAGGCTGAAACTCAAGAACTGACTGAGCAGTTCAAGGAAGAGTCGGCGCAACCAGTGCTGCATGAGCCGGAGACAGTGGAGGTCACCGGGGAAGAAGTCACCACAACAACCAAGACCATCGATGTGACGATGAAGAAAGAGTACAAGGCTCACGAACAAATGGTGACACTCGCCTTGGAAGTGACGGGTGAGGAAGTGTCGACGGAGACACCGGAATCTGTTGTCCCAGCCGAAATCACAATGGAGATCATCAGAACTGATGATGAGAGACCAAAGGAAACAACGCAGGTTGAGGAGCAGAGGACGGATGAATCTCTTGAGACGTACACCGAACAGGTAGTTGTACCGGCCGGAGAAAGCGTTCTCCCCAGCGAGGTCATTATTGACATCACCAAGTCCGGAATCACACTCAGGACTGAAACCCAAGCCACAGAACAGACGACTGTGGAGTCCACGGATACCACAACAGAAGTGACTGAAGTCACCGATGAATCCGTGAAACCTGAAGATGTTGCTGAGACGATCAAGGAAGCCATCGTCGTGGAGACACCAGTGAAAGCGGAAGTGAAAGAACAAGCGATGAAGGAACCTGACGAACACGTGTCGAGTGAAGAAGAATTCTACCCGGCCGAGGAAGAGGTTCAGGAGCAAGTCACTGAGAGGCAAACTGTGGTGGTTGACGTGCAACCGACTGTTGAAACTATCACAGAGACTCAAACTACCATTGAGAAACAGGACACCTTCGAAGTCATCCGGGATGTTCCAGATGAAGGTGTTGAATCCAGTGAAGTCGTGTTTGAGGTCACACAAGCTGAAGCCAAACAGCCTGACGAAATGCAAATCCAAGTGCAGACCGTAGAGATGACGCCAGAAGATCTGGAGGAAACTTCGGTTCTCCTCATGGAGGAGGGAACCCTGGAGGAAGTCACACTTTCGGTGGGTGAAATAGGAGTTCCCGCGGCGCAGCAAGCGTTTCAGGTGGTGGAACTGGAAACTCAGGTCGAACCCGAAGCCATCACTAAAGCTGAGCAGGCTCCAGAGGACACGAGTGTGACGCAGACCACTGAAGTTTCCACGCTTGTTGTGGACACTAGAGCCAAAGAACCCGATGAAGCACGAGTGATGCCGACGACCGTGACGTTTGATGTTGAAACGTTGGAACAGACGTCGCCACAGGAAGACGCAGGTCCAGTCATCACTGAGGTCACCTACCCAGTCGAACGAGCTCCTGAGGTCCAGGTGCTGGAAGAGCAAGTGACCACCAAGGCGGAGACCAAGTTCATTGCTGAACAAACCATTTCTGTGACTGAGGAGAAAGCCACTGAAGTGACTCTTGAAGTTACTGAGGCCGAACACGAGGTCCCCATGAAGACTGAAGTCACTGAGCCTGAAGAAGAGACCACGCACACCACAGAGTTCAAGATGGAAATTGAAGGGGAAGCAAAGCCTGAGTTTCCCGAGATGCAGATCCTCATTGAGCAGGACGGACAGGTGAAAATAGAGACGACTGAAATGACCGAGCAGGTGAAGACTGAGCAAATCGTGGAGGAAGTTGAGGAGAAACCTGTTGAGGTCACGATTGCTCAGGAACAAATCGCGATTGATGAAGGTCAGGAACAACCGGCCGACATTGTTCCGATTGAGGATGAATTTGGAGTCATTGTGGAGACACAGCCCGATGTTCACAAGGCGGGTGCTGTGGCTCCTGAGATGATGACCATCCTGGAGCAGAAGATGGACGACTTCAAGGTGGAATTGTTCACAACCCAAGAAGAAATCACAACGCAACAGGTGGACGAAGAGAAGGAAGTTTTCTTTGACGCTGTGCAGATTGAGGACGTGGAGAAGACTGGTGATCAAACTTTTGTCCAAGAGCAGTTTGCAGAAATGACGTATGAAGGGTTGGATGTTGTTCCAGATGTAACTGACGAAGCTCCACAAGTGACGGAGATGACAACTGAGGTTGACGTCCCACAAACGCAGCAGCCTGAATCGGCGCTGATAGGAGAGCAGCTAAGTGAGCTGGACACTGAACTCATTGAGGAAATCCTCGCTGATGATCAAGAAGAGCTTTCTCCTGAGGTCTCCGAAGCCATCGCCGAATTAGCTGAGGCTGAGACCATTTACCCCAAGGAGAGCACTGCCTACGAGCAAATCACGGATGCGGTGAGTGAAGTGAAGGAAGAAATTGAAGCGATAGCGCAGGAAACATCTGACATCAGTCACTACGTGACGGAAGTGGAGAAGGGAACGTCGGGCTTCCCGGAGATGATGCGCGTTCTGGAGCAGAAGATGGATTCCTTCAGAACGGAGATGGTGACGGCCAAACCGGAAACGGAAGTCGAGCAGGGAACTGAGGCGACTGAGATCACGTTTGATGCGAAGACTGTAGAGACAGCGATGCCGGAACCGACTCTCGTCACAGACCAAACCGCCGAAACTCAGCCCGAGAAGTACGTTGAGGTGCCTGAGGTGACTGAAGAAGTCACCGAACCGCTGGAAACTCCGCATGGCACCGTGGACTCAGGCACTGCATTCCAAGAGCAAACGCTCGTCGTGGAGCAAGTCTCGGAACAGCCGCAGCTCAGCGTGAGCACCACAGAGCAGCTGACTGAGGAAACATCCCACGTGTCGGAAATTGTTGTGGATGTACAGCAAGCTGAGAAAGGCTTCCCAGAAGTGACACTGACTTTTGAGCAACAAACGACACAAGAGCGTGAGGCCCCAACTGACATCACTGATGTTCCAGTGGAAGAGGCTGGGGAAGTTGAGGTGCCATTCACCGTCACAACGGCTGTGTCAGAAACACCAACTGAATCCATAACTCAGCAACAGCAAGTTGAGGTTCAGCTAGAAATTCCCCAGGACATCGTTGAAATCTCAGAAGAGACTTCCTTGGTGTCTGAGACTCAGCTGATCACTCAGGCAGCCGGCGTGGAGCTGGTTACTGAGGAGGAGGAAGAGAAAGCGGAGCGCGTGGAGAGTCCGACAGAGGGAAGCACGCTGCAGGTCACCGAGGTCAAGATGGACTTGATGCAGCCAGAACAGACGTATCCAGAGATGACTTTGGTTTTTGAACAAAAGGGCGACACAACCGAGCTTGTTGCCGGAGAAATTACTGTGGATGAAAAGGAAGAAACTGTGGAGATGCGAGAAGTTACTGTCGATGTTTCACAGGCCACTGTTGAAATTGGTGAGAGGTTCGAGATCCAGGAACAGCCCGTGGAAACTGTGGAACAGACAACTGAAGTCATCGAACAGATTCCACTGGAAGAGCAGACGGAAGTCAAAAAGCAACCAGAGGAAGTCACCGAAGTTGTCACTGCTGAACAACCCTCTGTGGAACAACCCACGGAAATCAAGGAAGAAATTGTGGTTGAACAGCAAACCGAGGTGCGCGAAGATCGCACTGTAACTGTCGAGAAAATGCGGAAAGTCAGTGAGGAAATCACAACGAAACAAACCACCGAAGTGACAGTGTCGAAAACAGAGGAGGCGAAGGTCGGGTTGACGGTTGTTCCGGCCGAGGTGACTGACGTGCAGGTGGATCAGGAGTTTGACGAGGAGTCATCCTCAGAGAAGGTGTCGTCTCAGGACACGGTGATCGAGGTGAGCCTCGCCGAGAGCGACATGACCGAGAGTCAGGTGGAGCAGATCGTGGAAGATGATGTTCCAGAGATCGTCGAGGAGACCGTCGAGGTGCTGGAGGAACAACCTGCAGCGCAGAAACCTGAGGAGGAGCAGAGACAACAGGTCACGGAAGAACAGAAGGAGGAAGTGGTGGAAGAAACCATCCAAGAAACACGCGAAGTAACTGAGCAAGTCGTCCAAGAAGTTGAGGAAGTCAGACACGTCACGGAAACCACAGCCGAACAACAACCGTTCACGCAGGTTGATGTTGTCTTTGAGCAACCGATCCCAGAAGTAACACAGGAAACAAGGACACTGGAATACCAGGAGGTCATTGAAGCCAAGGAAGACACCCAAGTCTCCACGGCCGAGGCTGAACAACCGCAGGTCCAGGTTGTGTTCCAGGTTGAGGAGACTCCGTCAGACGTGGTGAAGGAGACGATCCCGATGCCAGAGGAGTCCGTGCAGCCCACCGAGATCTCATCCGATGTGGAGGAGTTCTACGAGACCACGGAACAACCAGCGAGCCTCACAGAACCACACGCGGAAGAACCGGCTCCGGAGCGAATTGAAGAAACTGCGCCAGTTGCAGAAGAGCAGATGCAGCCAACAGACACGGCGCCAGAAGCTGTGGAAGTTAAGCTGGTGGAGCGAACCGAATCTCAGGTGGAGGAGCAAGTTGAGCATCCGGTCCCTGAAATCCTGGAAGAGACTGTGGCCAAAGATCACGAAACTGCTGAGGAAACACTGAGTACGCAGATGCAGTATTCACAAGTGCTGACAGCAACCACGAAAACAAAGGTTGAAATACAATCAGAGCAGTCGATTCCAGAAATCTTGGAAGAGACTGTGACGGATGACAAAGGCAAAGTCGCGAGTGTGGATACTCTCCCTGAGGTTCCGCGGGAGGTCGGGGTGTCCCAGCAGTTCGAGTCTCAAGCTGCGCCACAAGTGGACGAAGCAGCTCCTGAGGTTCTCGAAGAGACTCTGCCACAAACCGAAGAAACTCTGACAGAAGATGTGGAAGCTGAGCACCCCATGGAAGTTGCCCAAGTGATTGAGACTTCCACGGATGTTGCTCTGCAGCAAGTCCTTCTCCAGGATCAAGTTCCAGGTACAAAATTGTAGCGGTAGCAGGAATTTTGCAGTAATCCAGCTCGAAAACTTGCATAACTAAACAAATACGTGAACAACTTTTCACCTAATTCAAAACCATAACGACGGAACAAAAAGTAAAGTGCATGGGGAGGACATGGAATGTTTGCAAGGAATGGACGCAGCTTTTAGGATGAATAGAACTATCAAAGGCATGAACAGCTGTTGAAGGAGCCTTGTTATTTTGTGTTCTTCAGTTTTGAGAATTGTTCTGAATGTTATGTTCGCAACATTTTGTTCTCTTGGTTTCATTCAATTAAATTTATCTCTTTCTCTTCTCAAACATCTTGTGCGAAAACTTCTTTTCGCCCGACTTGTTTTGTTTTCTTGCTCTTTGCAAGGGCTTTGATGCGTTTTCATCATTTCAGCTGAATTATGAGAAGACTTTAAAATTGCAGTACGTTGTTGTGGATCACTGCAGATTTGCAGTTGATTTGACACTTTTGTGGCGGTTTTGTCTTGTTCGCCACCACGCCTTGAGATTCACATTTGAATCTGTCTCGAAACACTTGTTGAGCTTTTCAAATTTCTTCACTGATCTACCTTTGAGATCAGTTTGCCTTTTGTCCGTTTTCTTTCTTGTGAACTGTTTTCCCATTTGCACTGCTCGTTGTTTTGTTTCTGTTCTGTTCCTGTTTCACAGTTTGTGTTTTCCGTTTGTGACACTGTTTCTTTATTTCAGTTGACTTTAAATTCTTTTCTGTTTCAGTTTTATTCTTTCTTTAAAACAGGCCTTTTTCCGCAGTTTTCGGTTGGTTGACGCAGTCTGCAGATGCTAGATCACTTTCTGCGATGCTTGGCGCGGGGAACGGGTCTCGATCATCTTCTGCCTCTTTGCTAATCAGTCGTGTATGCTTTCAGACATGCCGGTAGAGGTCACTTCTGATGTCCAAACGGTTTCCGAGGTTGAGGAAACTGCAACGACGTCAGAGATAACGTTCGAGGTGAAGGAAGCCTCTGTTGAAGTGCCATTGGAGACCAAGACTGAGACCCAGACAGTTACCATGGTAACAGACGTCACACAGGAGACGACCACGGAGACACCGGAAGAGATGCAGACTTCCGAAATCGTCATTGATGTTCAGAAAGCTTCCACGGACCAACCACAGGAATTCCAGGTGATTCTGCAGTCACAGGAAGTGTCGCCGGAAGCCGCGCAGGAAGGACTCGTGGCGCCGGAAACGACCGAGGCGGTTCCGATTGAAGTCACAGTGGACGTTGGCCAGGCGGAGATGGCGCCAAAACCAACGACCCAAGTCGAGGCTCAACCCGAGAAATTCACCACTGAAGTCATTCAGGAGGGAATCACTGACGTCAAGGGTGTGGCTGTTGTAGGAACAGAAATCACCTTCGATGTTTCCACAGCTGACGTCGCTCAGCCCCAGGAATCGAGAGCTGAGGAGGAGGGAGAGAGAATCAGCCCTGATCTGTTTGAGGACGCGCCTGAGTTTGTGACGGAGGCCGTGTCGGAGCAGGACGTGGCGCGCGAGACGGCGCAGGCGGACGTGATGCAGACACCGGTGCAGACCGAGGAGGTCACGGTGGAGGAGACGGAGAAGGTGGCGCCACTTCCGGTTAGTGAAGCGGAGCCGCAGCCGGACACCACCGTCGCCATGGAAACCACCACCGACTCCGTGGTGACGAGGCAAGTGACGGAGATGACGACCGAGATCGTCACAGAACAGCAAACACAGGTCCAAGAAGATGTCATGGAGGTCACTCAACCAGCAGAAGAAGTTTTAGTTGAAGAGACACAGGAAGTGACACCTGTGCAGGAAGAAGAGGCAGTTCCCACTGAAACCGTCACTGAGGTGGCCTCCGCAGAGGTGAAAACCCAAGAAGAAGTCGTCACGAAACAGACGACGGAGATGACCATGGAGATCACGACTGAAGAGGTGACGCAGGTCAAGGACGAGACGATCCCGGAGAAAACCGAGACGCTGGTCGTGGAAGTCGCGGAGAAAGTGACTCCCGTGGAAGAGGACCGACTGAGCCCGGTGGAGGTGGAGCAGGTTGAGGTGCGTCAGGCAGAGGAGCAGCCGACCGAGACGGTGCTGTCCCGACAGGTCACGGAGCTTACGACCGACCTGGTGTCAGAAGAGACGAGGATGGTGGAGGAGGAGCAAGTCGTGAGTGAAACGCTCCGGAAAACGACGGAGACGGTCATTCAGGTCCAGGTCCAGGAACAAACCGAGCAGACTGAAGATGTCGTCACTGATGAGTTCCACGATGCACCAGAGGAACAGGTGACTACGACCCAGACTGTGACTCAGATGGAAACGGTCCAGATGGAGATTCCTGTTCCGGCCGAAGCGCAGATGCAGCTCACCGAACAGCAGTTCGAGGTGACGACAGTCACAGAGCAGCTCCCCGAGGATCAACAGGCCGTGACCTTCGAGATTCCCACAGAAATCACAGAGGCTGAACTCCAGATGCCAGCGCCCACTGACGTGGCTCCTCAAGTGACAGAAGTCACCACTGAGGTCACAGAAGGTATCGTCGAGTTTCCGGCCGAAGAGGAAGCTCGGCCGTCAGAAACTGTCACAGAAGTCACTGAAGCTGTGCAGGAGACTCTTCAGGTTTCAGAGGTCACGGCACAGACCACTGAGGATACCACTGAAGAAGTGACTGGTGTCGTCGAATTCCCAGCGGAAGAGGAGACTGCGCCTTCTGACGTTGTCAGGGAAACCTTCCCGGCTGAGTTCGTCGTTCCGCAGCCCACCGAGGTCACCCAACAGGAAACGGAAGATGTCACTGAGATGACGTCAACCATCGTTGTGGAAGTGGGCGAGGAGCAAGTGCAGCCGAGTGAGGTGGAGAAGGAGGTATCGACTGCGCAGGTGGAGCTGCCTCAGCCCACTGACGCCGAGCAACAGGTCGTGGAGATGACCGTGGAAGGCACCACCATCGTCACAGAAGTCACGCAAGAACTCGCTGAACAGACTGAGACTGTCACAGATGTCACCACTGCTGGTTTGGAGGAACCAACACCTGTGGTCGTGCAGGAACAGGTGTCTGAGGTGCTGACCACAGAATCAACCACTGTCGTCACTGAGGTGACGGACGAACAGGTGCAACCCGCTGAAATCATCACCGAGGTGGCGTCTGCTGAACTGGAGATGCCTCAACCGGTGGAGACCCAGCAGCAAATTACGGAAGTTTCGGAGGAAGGAATCTCTGAAGTTGCAGAGATGCAGCCAGAGGAAGTCCAAACTTCAGAAATCACGACCGAGGTCACAACAGCTGAGGTCACCGAAACTCAACCCAGCGAAGTTCAGCCCCAGGCTGAGGAGGAGGTTGCGCCTGAGGTGACAGAGGTTGTGGAGGAGGTGCCAACCGAGGAGGCGAAACCAACCGAAGAGGCTCCGACGGAAACGACCGAAGTCCAAATGGAAGTTCCAGTTGCCATGGAGATCGAGCAACAAACAGCCGAGATGACAGTGGAGTCGACCACTGAAGTGACTGAGATGATCAGTGAAGGAGTACAGCCTTCAGACATCACCACTGAAGTTACCATGACAACTATGGAAATACCTCAGCCTTCCGAGATTGCACCGCAAGCCACAGAGACACCTTCCGAAGTCACAGCTGAAGTGATGGAAGTGACCACTGAAGAGCTGCAGCAAATAGAAACCACGGCTGAAGTTACGGAAGCCACTATGGAGATGCCGAAACCCGTGGAGATCGCTCCGCAGACGACGGAGGTTGTCACGGAAACAACGACAGTCGTTTCCGAGGTAACGTCAGAGGAAGTTGAGGCTGTCGAGACGACAACTGAAGTTACCAAGGCGACAGTCGAGATGCCGGCGCCCTCGGAAGTTGCACCTGAAACCACGGAGATGACACTGGAGACCACGACCGAAGTGTCAGAAGTGATCACTGAAGACATTCGCCAAGAAGAAGTCACACAAGAAGTTGAACAAGTCGAGGTTGTGAAACCAGAACTGGCGGAAGTTGAACCACAGACCGCAGAGATCACAGAGGAAGTCACCACTGCTGTGACTGAGGAAGTAACGGAAGAAGTGAAGCCAACGGAAATCGTCACTGAAGTTTCTGAAGCTGAGCTGACCGCTCCAGTCACGGTTGAAGTGGCGCCGCAAGCTGAAGAAATTACAGAAGAAACTGTGAAAACAGAAACTGAGGTGATCATGGAAGAAACAGTGCAGACAGAGGTGGAAAAGGAGACTGTGACTGCAGACATTGAAGTGGCCAAGACAACTGAAGCAGAGGTGACCACCACGGAGGAAGTGGCAGAAATCACAACAGTTGTCGAGGAATTGAAGCCAGAAGAGGCTGCGCCAGTTGAGGTGACGACTGAAGTGGTAGAAGCTGTTGTGGAGCAGCCTGAGGAAAAGGCCGTGGAGGAGGAGGCTCCAGCTCCGCAAACTGAAGAGGTAACGGAAGAGATAGTGGAGGAGGAGTTTGTGGATGCCGCGGAAACAGTCCCAGAAACTGCTCCAGAAGAGGCTCCCAAAGTTGAAGTCACCGAAGTTGTCATGGAAACTAAACCTGTCGAAGAGGAGGAACAGGTTTCCGAAATTACCGTTGAAACAACAGAGAAAGTGGTGACTGAAACGAAGGAAATTGTCACCTCAGAGGAGGTTGAAAAGCCCGTGACTGACGTCACTGAAGTCATGGTGGAAGCAAAGGAAACAGAGGAGGAAAAACAGGTGTCTGAGGTTGCCATAGAAACCACAGAAAAAGTCACCACAGAAACTCAACAAATCGTTGAAACTGCGGTAGAGCTGATCACTGAAGAGAAGACCGAAGTCATCGAGGAACCTGTTCCACTGGAGAAAGAAGGTACCTTGGGAAAGACGCGCTGGTAGCTTTGAAAGACAATTTGTTCCTTCGTTTTCTGACTTCAATGCAGTAAAACAGGCACTTGAACCGCAAGGAACACATTGTTAAGAAATTGGAAAGCGCAATGCTGGTGTTCGTCGCATGGATACTTTGTGATGTTGGATTCGCTGCAACCATTTGTTTTGACAAGGCATTTTCAACAATACTTTGAAGATTTATGTTGAAATTGTGGCTTTTCGAACATTGATTTGCGCATGTTGTTGTCTCTTTATTTATTTGCAGGTTACACTTTGCTCTTTTGAACATTTGTGTTTCTGTTCTCGCAAAAAAGTTGATGTTCTCTTTTTGTCATCAACTTTCTGTTTGCGATATCTTTGAAGAACAGAAATGTTTTTGTGAAGCTTTTCAGAGTAACCTCAATGTAAATTTGTGTTTTTTTCTTGGCAGAAAACGATTTTTTCTTGTGGACGACACTTGACATTTTGATGTTGATTCTTTGCTGGATCGGACCACTTTGATACTTTTTAAACACTTTGATACTTTCGAAACGATGTTTCATTTTCCCTTTCCTCCAATCTCCTGGACCACGCATCCGGATTCCTTCCCTTCCAACACAACCGAAATGTCTAGTTCATTCTTCGGTTCTTTCATTTCTTGTGTCTGATTGTTCCCGTTTGCCCAGATCTTTTGTTTCTTGTTTGCAGCAAAGTATTGTTCTTGTTTCATGAAATGGCGAGCAGAAAGATCATGCCGGGTGTGGAGGAACGGAAGCTGAAATGCCAGAAACAAAGATGCTTTGTGAACGTGATCCTGGGGTGTTGGGCTCTTGTCTTTGTGAAAGGAAACGTAACACGTCCACTTCAGTCCGAGTACGAAGCGTAACTCTTCATTGGTTTTGGGAGCAAAAAGCCAGTCTCTTGACAAAACTTGTTCTTTCTCCTCGCGTTGTACAGATCAATTGTCTTCTCTTTGTTTCTTCATTTTAGTTTGTTTCAGACTGTTTCGATTCCTTGTGTTCTTCTCTTATCGATTCTGTTGACGATTATTTTACGATTCTTTTACTTCTGTTTCGTTGTTATGCAGGTCAGACTTTGAATCTGTTTTCATTGTCTTGCAGCAAATTTCGTATTTTCCCGTGTTTTGACCGGGAAATTCTTTGGTTTCAGCTGGTTTCCTCATTGCTTCTTCTTTTGAGAGGGAACCAAGCAGCATTCATTTGCTTTCTCTGCACGCGCTTTTTGTCTGTTCTTTGGTTCGGGTTTATCATTGTGGGCTTTGCTCCGTTTTCTTGGTTTTGGTCCCTGTAACTGGATCTAACTGACCATCTGGTGCGGCACAGAGATTCATGGCCAAAATTTCCATTGCAGAGCCGCAGGTTGAGAGCACAGGTGAAGTCGCTGCAGTCACCTCTGAAACGGTGGCCACGGAAGAGGTCACCACCAAAGAGGTCAGCACGGCAGAGATGACGTCACAGATGACGATGCAGACGACGGTGCAGGAGACGGAGCTGCAGCCGGAGACCATCACGACGGAGATCACCGAGCAGCCGTCGGAGGAGGCGGTGTCTGGAGAGGAGATCACGGTCGAGCTCAGCACCTTCGCTATGACGGCACCGACGCACCAGGCGACGGAGGAAGAGGCGGAGATGACGACTGAGACCATCACACAGGAGATCGTATCCGAGACGACGGAGGAAGCTGTGCAGGGCGAAGTGATCATCCAGACTGGCACCGCCACCATCACGCTGCCAGCGCAGATGTTCTCTATCCTGCAGCAAGTTGGATTCACACCCGAGGTAATCAGCCAGGAAATCCTCCTGCAGCCAGGAGAAGAGATCGCACCCGAGGAAGTGACGACCAGCGTGAGACGCGCTTCTGTCCACCTCCCCGCTGAGATGCAGTCCATCCTGCAACAAGCTGGATTCTCCCTGGAGACCTTTGGCCAGGAGATCATCGTGGAGACTGCTGAAGAGGCTCAGCAACAGGAGACTGAGGTGACAACCACAACAGCCATGACGGTGGGCGAGCCTACAGAGATGCAGGTGGTGATGCAGCAGTCAGAAATGACGACTGAGACGACCACTGAAGGCATCGTACCACAGGAGGGAGAGACTCTCCAGCCAGAGGAGACAGAGACTGTGACCACCATTGAGAAGACAGTGAGTGAGCCCACAGAGATGCAGATCACCATGCAACAGACAGAAGTCACTTCTGAAACAATTATTGAGGGCATTGTACCACAGGAAGGAGAGACTGTCCAGCCAGAAGAAACTGAGACTGTGACCACTATTGAGAAAACTGTGAGTGAGCCCACAGAGATGCAGATCACCATGCAGCAGACTGAAGTCACTTCTGAAACCATC
>JAAUXT010057644.1_pt1 | contig 23410 bp, 19 predicted proteins | sample 7278171 | NCBI WGS metagenome assembly JAAUXT01 (sample SAMN14350112, study PRJNA611818) | marine sediment metagenome | isolation source: surface marine sediment (1.8m) | place: French Polynesia: Moorea | collected 2018-08
ATAGTGACACGAATGGGATTTTCGTGGAGCATGGTTGGATGAAAATTGGGATCATGTTGAGGTGTCATAAAAAGAAAACATTGTTTGGGCGCATGATGACTGGTGTGTTTCTTTGGTTATGTTGCATGATAGTTGAAGAGTACAAGTTGGGTTGTTGGATTGTTGAGTGGATTTGACTCGAGTGCGTTCTGTGTAGTGTGTGATGACCTCCATAGATGGCTCAAATGGTCTGAAAAATGGATTTTGCTGGACTGATGGGTTGTGAAAAGTTGGAAAAAATTTTCAACAGATTGTGAATTCCTTGTAATGGTAGTTTTGCAAAGTATTTACAACTTCTTTGGTGGTGCTCATTTGTGGATCGATCATGTTTAAAAAATTTTGTAATACAAAAAGTGTGTTGTCAACTTTTTTGTTTCTCAACCAATTTCAACTTTGATTACAGATTCTTGGAGGGTATGACTGGGGCAATTTTTGAGATGTGGTCTTGGAGGGTATTTGAGACATTTTTTCATGTTTGGAGCATCTCGGAGATTGACTCCCACCTATCGGTGCGCTTATGCAAATGAGGCTGCATCAAGAATCCCGAGGGAGAGGCAAATCACCGCGAGATCTATAGATCTGTTTTGTTTATGAATTTTTTGTGATGTGGGTTGTCAGATCAGGTTGCGTGATGGGCGTGTGCAAGGCATGCACACAACAGCAGGTGTGTGTTTGTATGTGTGTGTGTGTGTGCTTTGAGGACTGGGACCTCACTAACATTATTTTGGAAATTTCATCAAGTCCAAAAAAAAAACTTGTCACTGTGATATTTAACCTTGTCAGAGACCTGTCATGAAAATGTCAGTGCATGCAATGTTGTCAAAAAATGTAAAATTGTGCAAAAATTGAAAATCTCCAAATATTGGTCAGAACATGTTTTATGGGTTGGAGATTCATTTTTTGAGATTTCAAATTTTTTTGACTTTTTCACATTTTTTGTGACATTGCATGCACAGACATTTTTACACCATGTCTCTGTCAATGTCAAATGCCATAGTGACCATGTTTTTTAGACTTGATGAAATTTTTGAAAAAAGACTTGATGAAATTTTGAAAAATGTGCCTCAAACTTTTTTATGGAAGATCTAGCCATCACACACAGTTCTAGTTTTGCACTGATGTACCTTTGGGTGTGGAAGCCTTTGTTGAAAATACCAAGAAAATTGACCTTCGCCATTTGGGGATAAGTTCAAATCACTGCGAGCTCCATGGAGCTATTTTTGTGGGAGGGTTTCTTATGATATGGATGGTAATGCTCCTTGGCGCAGAATTTTGACTGTTCTTGTCTTCATGATCAGAATCAGAGGAATTATGGGAAATTCTCCTCCCCAGCAAAGGCTGGTGAAGCCTCTGAATGCTCAAGGCCAGGACAAAGCCTGGTATGCTCAAGTTGCAAACATATTGTACAACACTGATTTCAGGGTTTTCCACAAGGCAAAGGATAAACTGAATCTAAAGAAAAGTTTTTCAGGTATTGGTGCAAGAAGAGAATATCTGAAATTACATCAGGACCTGAAATTCAAATTGAAAGAGTTAAAATACTTGATTGACAAGAACATCAATCATTCTAAATCTTTTACTGATGAAATGCTCTCTCCAGGGGCAGACATAGCAACTGAGTCAATGATCAGACCTTTTTTCAAACTTTCCATTGCTAACTCAATGAAACCATTGGCCCCCATGACAAAAAGATGGTTCCTATTTGTTGACTGTTTTCTGAGTGTTATGTTGAAAGAAGAGCAGAGCAAAGCAATAAATTTGGACACTTTTGTCAAGCATGGAAAGCAGAGAACTTGGAAATTCAAACAGGTGTCTGGCACAATATTCACTGTTCACAGGAAAAGGGGAGATTGTTTCACAGGAAACACAGTAACTGTTCCTGTTGGGAACATTGTGAAGAAAGAAAGCTATCCAGAAAACTATTCAACAGACAAAGTCTCTTGTAAACAACCTGATTGGTGTGATCCTTGTATAATAATTGGAAGATCAAGTGTTGCTGTTCATTCAGCACATGTTGCCAATCAACACGTGTTTACTTTTACTCTGAATAAACTTTTGAAACTCATGCTTCAATTTCACAAAGTGCATTTTGAACTTGTTGGTGACCACACATGTAACATTGGCAGCCTGAACATAGACAGCATTTTGTCTGGCAAAGTGGCATTTTCTCTGCAGTATTGTGGGATCCACTCAAGTATTCCAGTTCACCCACCTCACAAAGATGTGACAGCAACTGTGTCACTTTGGCTGTGGGTTTCTCACACAGTCAGTTTCTCTTTCAGTGTTGTAAGTTCTTCAACACAGGTATTCTCTTCACCACTTCCAAATGTAACCACAAATTTAGTGTGGAGTTTGGTTCTGCCCATTGAAAAAAAGTATTGTGGTCTTTTAAAGTTAGAGACAGAAAAGTACAATGTCATCATGATTGTGTTTGTGGGGTTCAATACATCATGCATCAGAGTTATTGATGGACCTGGTGAACTTTCTCCACAAGTAAACTTGGCAGGCAGTGGCAGTTTTCAAACAAGGACATTTTTGTGCCAGATTTTGTTTTCCTCCCAAAAGCAATTTCATGATTGGCCAACACAAGTTTTGAGGCACCATTTCGTCTCAAACAGAAACAAAAAAATCATTTCTATTCAAATGAATACAACTCTCAAAATCAATTATCCTGAAACTGCTTGCTCTACTTCCACCACTGGTATTTGTGTTGATGGTGATATTTCTGTACTGGAAATCAATGCTGAATCCAACATTAATTTTAGTATTTACTTTCTGAAAAATCACTTTGCTCAAAGAAGTCTGTGCACACATGGTGGTTTGGAAATATTGCAAATTTTGAACAAAACAAAAACACAATCAGTCTTAGAACTCTGCTCTCATGATGGGATCCTCAGTGAAAGAAATTTTTATATCCAGGGACCAAAGTGCCTTCTTGTTCTGTACTCACAGACTGAGTATGGATTTTTCCACACAGAGCTGATGATTTCAACTACAAACTGTTCAGTTTTAAACGGACAAGATTTTTGAAAATATTGAAAAAGGAAAATGCTGATTCTCAGTCCAAAAAACTGCCTTATAATTGCACAGTTGTTGTGTTTGGCAGACACACCTTTTTCAACAAAATGTCACAATTACCTGAACAGTTTCATCAGCGCATGATCCACCCATCTTACATCAAATTCTTTGCAAGAAAGGTTCAAATGATTCCCAATATAAATGTGCTCACAGCTGTCAAAGTTGATGTGAAGGGATTTCTAACAGGTTTGTTCTTTATTTTCCAGTTTCACTGCAGTATCAGTTCAAGGATTAATACTCACTGAAGCATTGCTGGGGGACAAATGTTGACTGGTGAAACATTTGACACAAAGGAAGGCCATCTTTAGATTGCATGCACAGGCCCTGGGGATCCCTGAGTACCTCAGCTCCATAGCCTTGTCTACAAATGTCTGTCATCTTGGATTTGGAGCCCCTTCCAACACACATTAAAATTCTGGCCCCACACACTTGGGATTGGTCTGTTCCTGTGAGCACTGCAGACATGTGAAATTATGCCCCAGGAGAAAGCATTGAAAATTTAGTGCAAGATTTCATATTCACTAACTTTCCTCTTCAGGTAATTTGTCTTATCTGAGAACTGAAGGATTGCATTTTCAAGTGGTAAAGACAGACCTTCTCACAAAGAAATCCAGCACTTTTTCTTGTGCAAAAATGAAGAGACATGTTCGAGAGAACAATGAGTATGTTCATGCACACCCTGATGTTCCTCAACACACTGTCAGGAAAAATGAGAGTGAGAAATTTTACAAATTTAGTTTGGTTGTTGACGCACAGAGAAAAATATTGGCCTCTACTTACAAGCGTTCATACTATTTTTCACCGATAGCCTTGCAATCCATAGGTCTACAGAGACTTGAGATGCACAAAACCCTGCTGGCGATCACTGTGGCTCTGCTGCATTATGACAAGCATGATTGGTTGGAGGTCAAAATAGAGATGACTGAATTCACCAAAACACAGTATGATATTCCTGATGTAACATATCCAAAACAGTCAGTGAGAATAGCTGCTTTGACCAATGACACAGGATTTGAGTGGCTTTATGATTTCACCAGTCCAATTGCTGATGGTCTTCTGCTCTATCACAAACCAAGAGAGAATGAACAAGCCTTTGACATTTTGGTTGAAATACAGAAAGCTAAGCATGACACATGCAGGGAGCCACTTCCTGTCTCAAATTTTGACCAGATGTGTGTTCTCTGGAAATCAGAGTTGCTTTTTTCATCTGAAACTGCAGCACACATGATATCTTTACCAGGGAATCATTTTCAGCACATAAAGCTGACAAACACACATCAAGTCAAGTCTTCTTCAATTGCTACATTACATGCTTACTGGCCACCAGAGCATTGTCCATTTGCATTCCTGACAACAGAATGTTTCTCTTCCTGCAAAAATGGCAATTACTATGAAAATCACACATTCTTTGGACACAAAAGTAAGAGGATAGTTTTCCACTACATTTATTTGCTTCAGCATTTTTGTGATCCAAAAATGAACACCTACAACTGGCCACTTGGCAACAATTCATTTGAAATGAATATCAGCAGAAACCTCAATGGAACATGGAATGAAGCTTCTGAATTGTGCAAGTCTGAGGGTGGTACTTTGCCAATCATCAGGACAATACAAGAACATGATCAACTTATCACTCTGTGCAGGTGTGGCCTGACAATTATGGAAATTCTGTTCATTGGTCTTTTCAACAATCCAACCAACAAGGTAAACCTTTGATGCTGTTCTGGCTTTGTTGACATTCAGAACATTTCCTATTGGATCATAATTTAAGAAACAGCAAACAAATGTAAATGCAATTCTTGTCTTCCTTTCAGCATGAATTTGTGTGGGAAGATGGCCATTTTCTCTCATTTCAATTGTGGATGAACTTCAACTTTGGAAAGACAGTCCCCACAGTTTACAAGCCAAACCATTGTTTTCCTCTGCAGTATGTTGAACAAAATATTCTGCTGGTGCAAACATCTGAAATGAAAATATTGAAATCTGAGACCCTCATCACAATCTATCCTCAGACAGAGAAGGGTGTTTGTGTGGCTTTGATGCTCACTAACTTGGCTCAGCCTGAATGGATCACCATTGATTGTGATCGATCTTTGAGTGCACATGTTGTGTGTGCAGTACCTGACAGGCAAAATGCACCTTTCCAAAAGAAGAAAAAAGAAAACGCATTGTACAAACAAGGATTGGTTTCTTGTGACCCTTCTTGCATACTTTTCAATGATACATGTTTCTTGTTTTTGTGGCTGACAGATGAAACCAAACATAGCCTGGAAAAGAAGCACATCAGGACAGATGATCTGTCACTGAAATTGAACTTAACCGGCTTCAAATTGTTTGACTTTGTGTTTGATGCTGTGAGAGTCAGATTTCCACCAATTCTTTCCTCTGACCTTCTAAATTCCATTTGGATCAACAAATTCAAGCAATCAAACACATTTATGAAAGCCTCATCTGTGTACCACATCAATTTGTACCCAACAAATACTCAAGCATTCAAAGGGTTCTATATCACAACTGAACAAGAACTCCTTTTCCGCACAGGAGCCAACATTTTCAAATGTCAAAGATCCTTTGTTTCACAAATGGATGTCTGTGACCAAACTGCTGACTGTCCAGATATCTACAGAGCTGATGAAGCTGAATGTGTTTGCCACAAGGCAGAAGTTTATGTCAAACATTGTAAACATGTAAATGAATCACATTTGAAAATCCATCAGACTTGTTCCCTTTTCTACATTCAACTGGCCAATGGCTCTTGCATCAAATATTCTTTTGAAATCACCTCAGTGAAGCTATCTTCTAAAATTACAATTAATGAAAAGCAAACAATACTCAATACAACTTTCAGGAAGATACCAACCAAACTTTTGTCTGGTTTCTGTTGTGGCAAAAACACTCTGCACCAGTTTTGTCAGGAAAATGGAAGATTTCCATGTTCAGGTACTATGTCATGCTTTGAATTGGAAGATGTGTGCCAATTCAAACAGCATAGTGGTGTCCTGCTTCCATGCAACACTGGCGAACATATATACAATTGTCAAAGATTTCAATGCAATGCCAAATTCAAGTGTCCAAATTCCTACTGCATACCCTGGGCCTATGTTTGTAATGGCAGATGGGATTGCCCACATGGTTTGGATGAAGATACTTCTTGTTCCTCTGAAAGACAGTGTGTAAACATGTTCAAATGCAAATTGGCTTCAATTTGTATTAATGTGCATGACCTCTGTGATAACACAAAGGATTGCCCAGCAAATGATGATGAACAACTTTGCTCTTTGATGGCATTCAACTGTCCTTCAGTGTGCAAGTGCCTGGCATTTGCTATCAGTTGCTACCACATTGCCTCTTTGGATTGGGAACTTTCTCATACATTTCCGTGGCATGCTATACTTGTGAAGAATTGTGCTGTTTCAGTTGCTAAGATTATTTTACAAATTCTGCATCTTGTTTCAATATTAGTTGTGACACAAAGCAACTTGACATCTGTTTGTGATTTGCATTTGCCAATGCAACATGTTGTGCTTGTTGATGTTAGGCACAACCAAATTTGTGTCATCAAAAAGAACTGTTTTGTGGATCTGAAATACCTGAAAATATTAAAATTCAACACAAACAATCTTTCGGAACTTCAAGAGAAATCTTTCTACAACTTGACCAATTTGCTACTCCTTGATCTTTCTGAAAACAGACTGGTACACTTTACATCAGATGTACTTCAAGATTGCTGGACCATACAGTACATCTTTCTGCACAACAACAGCCAACTAAACACAGTAAACAAGAGGTTTGAGCTTTCAAGTTTGAAACTTCTGTCAACAACATGGTCACTACTCTGCTGTGCTATTTTTGAAAATACCACTTGTCAAGTGGAAGACTTGTGTATTCAATCTTGCTCTCACCTTCTAACTAACACCATCACAAAGGTGCTATTCTGTTGTGCCTTTGTTGTTGTATGTTTGCTTTCCTTTGCAGCTACAATCTCACAGAGAAAAGCTTTCAAAAACAAAACAAAAGTTGCCATGGGGTCAAATGCACAAGGCATCAAGAAAGCAAACAACAAAATAATGATTTTCTTTCAGTTTCATGATTTTCTATTTGCTTGGTATTATGGTGTTTTGTTTGTAGTTGATCAGGCAAAAGGTGATAACTTCTGCCTTTACCAGAACAAGTGGAAAGCAAACTTTTTTTGTTATTTGATATTTTTTATCAACCTCCAGTACCATCTATTTTCTCCAATTTTATTCACACTTTTTTCTTTTTCAAGGATGATGGTTGTGATGTATCCCATGGATACAAAATTCAAGGATCCCAAGTTCATTGGGAAATTATTCAGTGCTTCAGGTGCATGTACTGTCATTGCAACTTTGTTTGTTACATCAGCTGCAGCCAACATTTATGGGAAAATCCCAACTAATTTATGTTCCTTCACAATTGAGCTTTGTAATTCTACTCTTCTAATCAATGTTATCAGGTGGACCCTACTTTTGCTGCAAATTATATGCAGTATTCTTTGTGTCATTGCAAATACTGAACTCCTCATGGAACTTAAATCTGCTCAAGAAAGAGTTCATTCTTACAAGGCCACAGATACTTCAGAGGCCTTGCCAATTGGTCAATGTGTGTCTCTTCTTGTGACAAACATAATCTGTTGGATTCCTCCATCTGTCACCTACATAACTTGTAGTTTCAAGAATATGTGCCCAGCAGGCATTTCTGAATGGATAACTGTGACTATTCAACCCTTAAACAGTGTTGTGGTTCCTATTGTGTTCATTATCAAAAGAGAAACAAGCTCATAGGAATCAGTGACCATTTTGATTCAGTTTGACCCCCAAAGTGCAATCAAGTTTTGCGCGGTTTGCCATCAACCCCTGTCTACACACATGTGTGCAGACAGGATTTTCCCACCAATTTTTTTGACACAAAGAAAACTTTTTCCTAAAACATTTTTTGAGATTTTTTTCAACTTGTTTGGTAAAAACAGAAGTAGATCTATTGCTATCTTTTACCGAGGTACTTTTGAAAAAAATTTGAAAATTTTGTCACAAAATGGAAAGAATGTCTCATTGCCATTGAGCCCACACTGAGAGCGAAACACCCCGTCTACATTGTGTAGACCGGGCTTTGCGGGTGAACAAATCAACGGGAGGCAAAGCAAACACAGGTCCAGACTCCCGAAATTCCAGGTTCCACAGGTCCAGAGGTCCAGGGTCTCAGAGGTCCACAGATCTGGAGGACCAAGGGGTCCAGAGGTCCTCTTGGTTTCAGAGCTCCTCATTCACAGAGAGATCGGCCAAGTTGTCCCGAACCCCAAACCAGAACACGTTTTGCTCCCCCTCCCTTCATTTTCGGTTTGCAGGTTCTTGTTAAATTGTTTGAATCAGTTTACCCTGACCGAGACACGCACGCACACACGATCACGTGACGTCACTGTGAGCGGGCTTCTGTTCAAATGTGGAAAAATCGAAACAACTCGATCGATTTGCTTTGTATTATTGTTTTCGAACACAATACCTTTCGTGAACAACATTTCCCTGATCCTTTTTGGCACAAAACCGAGAGATTTGACGGTCGGATATTTTTGTTTGGATCGTTGCTTGGTGACCTTCAGATAGCAAAGATGGGCGCCATACCAAAGAGAGTCGGAATTTTCTCCGTTGTGATTTTGCTCGTTTTGTCGAATTTTCGGATTACAGAGACCAAATACATCGAAGGACATCTCAAAACGAAAGAGGTGGGTGCGTGTGTGGAGCGGGAATTTCGTGTATTTGCGGGATCTCAGATTTCCCGCCATCTTTCTCCTATGTCTTGCATACACGATACACTCTGGGAGCGTCATGCTTTGACGGCTGTTGCTGATCCAGGAGAGAGGTGGGGGGAGGCAACTTCGGTCTGAGACACCAATTCATACTCGGAACAGGTCCCAAAATTGGTGTTTGGGGGGCGGAGGGAAAGTGAAGGGACTGGGGCACCGCTGTCTCAAAAAATGCACCTGCAACAGTGAGAAAAACTTTTTGCTGGAATTTTCTTTTTTTTTTGAGGGGGGGGGGAGGGCGGGCCCTGTGGATTCACGCCAGCTGCGATGTACCCGTGGTGAAGCCATGAGGGGGATTGGGGGGGGGAGGGGGGGCGTGGTCTCTGCTGTCGGGTCTCCCATGGGCACAAACCCGAACCTTCAAACACGTACATTCAGATGCTGAAAATCTGTGGATAATTCTGAGGGAGCATCAAGAGGGTGGGGTGGGTCCACGAAACTGAGACAGGGAGGGTCAGGGGGCTGCAAGCCAAGTGTTTTTTCTTGGGTCTAACCAGAAGTGGAGGTGGGCAACACTACTTTCAGACAGCTTCCCTTGGTCCCATAAATCCTCGTGGGGCTGGAGCACACCAAAGAAGAGATCTGAAGGGCGGGCCTTGTGCGAAAAGGTCAGAAGACTAGAGGGCTTCCTGGTGTTGAGACGCGGAGACGCAGCTTCGGTGAAACACGTCCGGATCGTGACCTTCGTCGGGACAGGATCGATCCAGGGCGGGAGTGGGAAAACGAGGCACTTTTTCCACCTTCGCGCAGGCGCCTTAGTTTTCGTCAATGTTCTCTGGTTTCGTTTCACGTTTTTTGTATCAAATGGTCCTGAAACAGTCGTCAAAATTTGTGTACCGGAGGGTATTGATTGTGGCAGGGGTCGGGCCCCTTTCGCCCCCTCGGACAACCCCTCTGGTGGGGGCTTGAGATTCGAGTTTGTGTGTGTGTGTGTGTGTGTGTGTGTGTGTGCCTACAGCTCTGGTTTCTGTTGCAGGACTGGGCGTTCCTTGTTGTGTGTGTCTGTGTCTGTGTGTGCGTGTGTGTCTGTGTGTGTACGCTCGTAGGTGTGTGTGTGTGTGTGTGTGCGTGTATGTGCCTACAGCTCTGGTCTCTGTTGCAGGACTGGGCGTTCCTAGCTCGCTTCTGCTTCTTGTCCGAGTCGGGGCGACTTCAGTTCGAGTTCGAGTACCCAGAGGTACGTACACGTGCTATTGACTCCAGCGAACACCCAGAGATACGAAGACTTGTCTCATCACAAATCAGTGCCATCCGGATAGATTTCTGTCTGTTTGTTTGTCTGTCTGTCTCTCTGTTCTCTCTCTCTGTCTTTTTCTCTCAACAACACACTCTCTCCCTCAGTGCTTCTCTCTCTGTTTCTGCTCCTTCTCTGCCTGTTTCTCTCTGTCTTTCTCTTCTCTATCTCTCCTCCGTCACTCTCTTTCATTTTTCTCTCTCTGTCATCCTCCCCTTCTTTCCTCTCCAGCCTTGTTTCCCCTGTCCGTTGTTCTTTCTTACCACCCTTCGACCCTCTCTCCGTTTGACCCCGGTTTCCATCCAAGCTTCCGGTTTCTCACTTCCGGTTTCTCACTTCCGGTGTCTTGTGTTGCAGTCCTACCACCCGCAGAAGGTGCTGCTGTACTACGATGAGGCGGACCAGTGGCCAGCCGTCTACAAGAAGGACATTGTGAGTTCACACACCTCACACCTGCTGTCTTACGTCAGTGTCACACTCGATGACGCTCTATTGACGTCACGCGTCGGTTCACACATCAGCGCAATTTGCAACGACGTTTCGGTGAACGTCGCGTCAACGGCAACGTTGGGTAGTGTATGGTGATTGGCCAGTGCCATGGAAACTGTGCAAAATATCATTAATTTATGTGCTCTTTTCGACGTTGGCGTTGGCATGACGTGCGTTAGAGGGCCGTGCATGATCTCCCTGTTACCCTGCTCCGTCTGTGTTGCGTCTGGTGCCGAAAAACAACAGGACCCCAGCGTAAAGTGTCCCAGCAGGTGCAAGACGCACCTCTTTGTCTCAAATTGAGCGTCAAAAGAAGTGGAGCATCTTTTTCCTGCGGGGTCTGTTTGTGCGTATGTCTGTGGTTGGGGGGTGTCCCCAATTGAGAGAGTCTGTGTCTGTGTCTCATGGCGATACAAAGAAGGGAGGTTTAACCACACGGTGGATTTTGCTCTGCGTCATTTGCCCAAAGAGGCTCTCCTCACTTGCAGTCATGTTCCGTGATATATTTTTGCGTCCATGGACGCACGTGATTTTTTGCCACGGGACACGGAGCGAAATTCGCCCTGACTCAAAGTCCCTGTTTGTACGCAGAAGACGGATCAGCTTGTTGGAAAGACGAAACTTGATCAAAGCTGAAGAGTTCTGACTGAGACAACGTGTCCTGTTTGTGAGCTATTTTTGGCTGCGGTGGATCCACACGGCTTGTGTGTGTGTGTGTGTGTGTGTGTGTAGCCCTCTCTCATTGTCTTTTGACTTTGTTTTATGCGCCGTCAGACACAATACGCTTTCGAGTCTCCCGTTTTCAATCTTGGGAGCGAAGTCTCAAAGCCGCGTCCAGATTGGTGCTGTTGACGTCAAAAGGTTGACGCCAACGTCAAATTTTGACGTTGACGTCAAACGTTGACGTGGGACTCAGTGCTCTCTTCCACTGGATCCTCCCCTGATCTGTCCGCACTGACATGGATCGATACGGCTGTGATTGGCGGATTGACCCACTGAATCATTCATGAGCGGCGCACGCGACGCCGACAACGCGACGCTGCGACGCGACGCGACGCGACGCTTGTGCGTAGTATCAGCGTCGTGTGGGCCCTGAGTCCCAGGATCTGAGGAGGAGCCTGAACTCATGCAGGGTCCATGTACCCCATGGTTCTCAAATTCTTCGTGTGTGCTTGACTGTGTGAGACCTTTAATTCTGCAGGTTCCTTTTCATCTGTGTGTGTTGACATGGAGAGGCAGTGTTCTTCAGGCGCGTCCGTGAAACGGAGCCCCAAACTCCGCCATAAATTTTGCACTGCACACGAGAAAAATTTTCAACTTATTCGCAACTGGAAATGTGGACATGAGCCTCCCTGTGTTGGACGCCTTCAAACACGTGGTGGGTCCGCCCCTGGGTCCTGGGCCCCTGCCAGCACGACAAACACGTCCGGTTGTGGTACGCAAGTGGAACCCGGAAGTGTTTTACCAGAAATGTTCCCGAATTGTTTGACAGGAAGTCCTGACGTTCTCCCCTGTCCAGGACCTACATCCAGGTCCCCTCATCCAGGGTGGAGTGGACTCTGTGGAACTGTCTGTACGAACAGAATACAGGTGTGTTGACCAGGTAAAGACCAAACCTGAGACAAACTGTGGGCAAACGTCTCCAGAACAGGACGTGGAATTTCCTGGCATGACGTGGGCTTGCTCCAGGAAAGCAAACACTGCGTGCTGACTCTCTCGCTGTCATGACTCAGTGTGTAGAAATACACGGTGTGTGCAACACCTGATCACTTGGATCCTTATGGGATCGGTGGTGGTCCCGGACCCACGTGGGATCCACGTGTTGCTTGAAGTCTGAATCAGGAGGGAGGGAGCGAGGGAGGGAGGGAGGGAGGGAGAGAGGGAGGGAGTGGTGTTCCTTCCCTCACCATGGGTTTCTCCTTCCCTGTTCACAATGTGCATTGTCTTTGTGGGACACGTGACTTGTGACGGACACGTGTCTCTGGTTGATCCAATGGCCTGGAGGGAACCCTGTTCTGACCCAACATGGCTGCTGATGCGGGGGGGGGGGATTTTGACTGATCATCACTGATTGCTCACACGTGAACTTCCCAGTTGTTGTACGACTCCGTTTTGTCTTCCGAAATGTAGTCATGATACCATTGAATTTAAATGGTATTATGACCATTTTTTCGAAGGCAAAAGTTGATAGCCCCACGTACAAGGCCGTCATCAGAGGACTTCAGTGTCGGAACGAAAGAAATGTTTGTGTTTTGTCCAAAGATCATTATTGTCATTCCGCTTTTCGGCAACTGGAGAAGCTGCCAGCAACCCATACTCGTGAGGGCGGGGTGGTCAGGGGTGTGGTCAGAGTGAAGCCTGCTGTTGGCAGGCGCCTGGCACCCCCGACCAAAAACAAAACCTTTTGATGCAAAAGGGAGAGGGGGCGGGAGATTTTTGGAAGTTCGTGGGCGCCCCTGGATCAACCGGTGCAGCGCACACCTGTGCACACACAATAGAGAAACAACCCTCAGAGCCAATCTTTGATTTGGCCTCGTTGGGCACGTTTCTATTGTTTTCACTGCAAACGAGGAACCTGCCCTATCACCACACACCTGCGCACACAACCGGGTGGGGTGGAGGAACCAGGAGCCTTGAGCACAGAGCACCGCAGGGGGGGGGGAGGTCAAGGATGGGTGGATCCAGGGGTCGTCAGCATAGTACCCCGCGGATCAGGGGTGGATCCAGGGACCCGGCGCACGCAACACGATGGATTCAGGGACCCTGAGGTTGAGCGCGGTGTGTCAGGGGTGGGGTGGGTCCAGGGGCAGCCTGGGAATCAGTACTGAGAGATGTGATACCACCCACCCACTGGGGCCCGGAGATCACGGGTTGTATCAAAGGCAGCTCTAGAGCCCTGAGCCCCTTGGGCCCATGCAGAGCTGGAACTGGTAAAGGGAGCCAAAAGGACCCGTGAATCCAGAGCACTCATTTTTGTGATCTCAATTTCCAAGCGGATGTGACAGGTGTGTTGGGTGACAACCATGCGTTTCCTTTTGGCACTTTCACAACATTTGACGGGTGTGTGTGTGTGTGTGTGTGTGTGTGTGAGAGAGAGAGAGAGAGAGAGAGAGAGAGAGACAGACAGAGACAGAGACAGAGACAGAGAAGGTTAATCAAGGAAGCCAACCCCGCATGCAACTTTCTGCTGATCAGAGCGTGAGCCTTGACAGAACGAGCCCTGCTCCCCTGACCTTCCCCTCTGTTGAGGTGACCACGTGACTCAGGCTTGCTGTGACGGGGGTGGAGCATACAGGCCCCGGGAGCAGCAGCGCCTCCACACAACTCCAGAATCTACCCTGAGACTCACGAGAATACTCCCCCACTCAGCTCGTCTCGTATTGAGAACAGCAACCCTCCTCAGGTGGGTTTATCTCTGTCTTGAGGTGTTGAGAACACACAATAAGACCAGAGTTCCTTCAGGGGTAGATCCATGGTCCCTGAAGACTTAGAGATCTGCCTCTATCCTCTCCTGGCCTCACCTCTGCTCCCCAGCTGATCTGTGTTGACATGGCAACATCTTGCTGTGAGATCAAGCATCAGGCTTCCCTTGCGGGGGATCCAGTAGCATGGAGCTGCCCCCTTGTTGCCCCACCGCACACCAGAACCCCCTCTCAGGCCCCCCCCCATCTGAACCGCATGTTGAGGTGTCGGCAGCACGTGGTGAGTTCAGGATCACGTGATCGAGCACGAGTGATGTTGCCTCGCTCTGGCTTTATTGACCAGAGCGTTCCGCCTCTAAACAAACAAACAAACAGACATCAAAGCACTGAGAAATGTATCACACAACGTAGGTCCACGGACCTTGTGGTCATTTGAACAAAAAAACGACCCGAAGGAGTGTCCCGAATGAATTACCTGAATGGGTGTTGTGACAACATCACAACATACACAAGATTCCTGTGGAAAGAATGCATCAGTGCACAAGTGATGCTAAATGTAGGTTCAAACTTATTCAAGGAGCCACTGGGGCTGAGAGGAAGGTCACATGTGGTGCTGGGAGTGGGACTGAGGCTGGAACCAGAGGCACAGCCTGATTGGCTTGGTCTGCCCTTGCCTGCCACAGGCTTTTAATGTACAGGGTTACAAAGACAGCTGGATTTATTATGGAGTTGATGGGCAGAACTACAATGGTGGTCCATATCACCATATCTGTGGGGTAGGTCTCCAATAACATTGATGTGAAATAGATAATACCAGATGGGATCCAGCAAGAAATATTAGATAATGTCAAAATAAGCAGTTGGACAACCATGCTGCTACTACTTTTACTTTTAGACTGAGAAATTTTTGCTTTGTTATATTGTCTTTGCCAAATTGCAGAACTATAAGCAATTGTGATCACTATCGTAGCTATTACTTGACTCAAAGTAATGAATATTGTGAGTATTTTCATAATGATATTTGTGTTTGTGGGATCAACCAATGGTAAACACAAGTTTGTTGGAATGGCTGAATACACCAATTGGTATGCAACACCAACAATAAGTGTGAGAGTAAGACAGACACACAAGCTCACAATCAGATGTCTTTTTACAAAGGAAGTTTCTTTGAACTGAGAATCAAATGGATATAAAATTACCATGAGTCTACTGATTGCAAACAACATCAAGTAAATTGGTGAAGAAATACTGAATAGAAATGACAACATAAACACAATTAGACAGGACCAGCTGTTTTGCCACAAGTTTTCATGAAGAAAAAATTTATCTTTGTAATGTGCATGAAAACACAACAAAATCAAAAAGTATACACCACACAAGGTATCACTGGAATTTATGAACAAGCTGAACAGTTCAAAGATGGTTTTATCATTCTTTCCCTTGGATAGTTTTATGGAATGAGCTGCAAATCCAACAGATGCCATGTTGGTCAAAAGAATCACTGCAGTTATTGTTGACAAAGGAACTACCATTGATAGACTTGGAAGAAGCCTTGAGCAGGATGCATACCAGGGCATTTTTACAGAACAAAGAGTCTGTTCTGGCAGAGTGCAACATATGTGGTGATCATTAGATTCTAGTAACTTTATCTTTGTGTGCAAAAATGTTTTTCTATTTATGTAAACTGGAAAGAGATTGCTCAAAATTGAAACATGTTTGAGACCACCAACTTGAAAAAAGATATCATTCCCCAGATCACACAGGTTATTGTTTGATAAATTGAGAAAATGCACTGCTGGTAGATTCCTGAATGCTTTTGTCCTGATGACCCCAATTTGGTTGTGACTGAGCTCAAGTAGTTTAAGCTTACTTATGTTGCAAAAGCAATCTGTGCTCAAAAAACATAAAGAGTTATGTTTGATATTTAATGTTGTTAGACAAGGATGATTTGACACAACATCACAAAAAGTATAAAGGCTGTTGTTAATCAATGTAATAATAATTGTTTCTGTCCATGTTTGCAGAAAATGTGGATTTGTTATTGGAGTTTCTTTGATGTATAATGAGAGAAAAGGTGAATGGATTCTGAGCCCTATGACCTTTGTTGCATTTTCACAAGCAACTGCAAAGTACAAACACTTGCAAAAGCCAGGACATGAAATGTTGTGCAAAGCACACAGAAATTCATCATCTCCTTGAATACAATCCAGCTGATTGTCACAGATTTCTCTCAAATGAATACAAATATGTGAGTTTTTACATTGAAACATACCAATACAGTTTCCTTTTTTGTTACACATGATAATTTTTTCATCATCTCCATTTGGGCAATCCCATATTCCATTGCAAACATAACCAAATGGCAAACAGTAAGAACTAGGGCATTTATATTTTGCATTGCAAGTGAAATTCTGACATTCTTGCATGTGCCCCCCATTTCTACATGGAACAAGTATATTGAACTCATCAAGTTTATACACACAAATGTCATCAACACTGTGACACCTGTTGTGTCCAGATACACAAGGGATCTGTGCTGATATGTTACATTTGTACTGTATTCCAGAGAGAAGCAGAGACTTGTAAAAATGCTCATCTTCAGCATCTGCACCACAATCACTGATCAGGTCATCAACAAATTGTTTGCTGACTGCTTTACCAGACTTGCAGGTGAAGAGAACTATTGCCAGAAAATTTTTAGGGCAAAGTGTTTTCACAAAATGAACACATTTGTACTTGGTTTCTGTTTCTAAGCTTTTGTGGTGTAATGGAGAGCATTTGTCCTGTTTCCTGCCAGAGTCACTCTCATCACTTGTATCTGCTGGGCAATCTACATGACCAGAATCTACAGAGATCCCTGATATATATACTTCATTGGTACATTTGTGCACATTTCCAAATACTGGAGAGATATCTGGTTCAACTGTTTTTGACTTTTCCATGAAAAAGCCACATGCAGTTGTGTTGCCAGTAATTTTGATAGGTTGAGCATAAAAGAAAAGTCTGCTGAAGTACTTTGTGTATGTCACCCTGAACAAGTGTTCAGGGTGGTGGTGAAGAGTAAAGATTGGTGTCAGCTGGCCATTCACTGCAACAAACAGAAACTCCAGCATTGTCAAGGTTTTCAAGCTGACCAACTCAAGGTGAGGTTTTTCACTCTTCTTTTTCCTGCTGAATATTCCACTGAACCAGAATAAAGTGTAGCAAGTATTCTTGAACTGAACTGAATCCTTCTGCTTGCAATGGAACTTTCCTGAGGTTGTATTTTGGTTTGCTGATTTGTGACTAGATTTCTGCACAACACACACAGAATCCAACAATAGTTTAGCATTGCAGTCAATAGATGCCCATTGGGGGTATGCAAGATTGTCAAGTAGCATCATTGTACAATTTCTTTCTCCACTCATTACAGGCTGAATTTGTTTTCTCAGCTCTTTGTGCACTGTAGATATATTTCTGGATATTTCTCTCACATAGCTGTGGGTACTTTTTAAGCCTTCAGCAGAGAATGCTATTTTCATATCAAGGACAGCAGCTACTTTCTGAATAATTTCTGCAGATAGACTATCCCTTCCAAACTCCTTGTTGAGCCAGACTTGGTACGTCGTTGGACCTGAAAGCCACCTCAAATTCTGAAAATATACACGAGGGCGTTTTCACAAGTTCGTGGGTGCAATCGGTGTGCTGGTCTACTATGTACTCATGAGTACATGATGAGGATATATCCTGCTTTGCTATGGGAGTACTTGTGATCATTATTGAAAACTTGGTGTTTCTAAAAATATACCCAGAGTGTAACATCTTGTCTTACTATGGTCCTATTTATTTTAATAGTATTCTATTCAAGGTTATAAAGTAAGAAATATCCTGCCTAATATTTATAGAATTTAGCAAATCCGAACTTAAATAGCAATGGCGTAGCCAATGGATAAAAATTGTGTTTCTTGTGACCTGTTTCTCAAGTTGCATTGTCTGACCCTGGTTGCTCATAAAGTGCCAATCTACAGGCCAGATACTGACCTTTACTATCACTAAAAGCCAACTGTTACCAGAAACTATTGTTTCAGACATAGACCCCACCTACGAACTGTTGAAAATCCCCTCGTATGTGTGACAATCCTCAAACATAGTGTTGAATTTCGGTTGCAGACAAAATATTTGGTGTGGCCAGAAGCATGACAAAATTATTTGTCTGAAAACTGCAAAAGGGAGAAAGTGAGGACATTTTGTGTTTGTTTTTGTGTGGTTTGTGTTTGTTGTTTTTTGGAAGACACATAATTCTGTCTGGTGACTGTTCATATCAGTCTGCATCACCAAGGAACGTTGAAGGAGAATTGAGCTTTGAATGACCCAAAGTGAGTTTTCACACAATCCAAGATGGTGGCCAACCATGTGACCTTAGTTGCCATTCAAACTCATTGCTGTCAAGGCTTTGCTGTTCTCAACATGAAATTACTCACCTTCAAACCAATGTACAGAGATGCAAAGACAGGATTTTCAAATGCAGGATTCAGTTTCAAGAGAGTGAGAAATTCCACCAAAATTTTCTGACTTTTGAACTCTGGTAAATGGCCCAACAAGGACAAGCAGACATTTGATGCAGTGTTCCAGGACTGAAACAGTTTTCCTTCATGTGTAAATACACCATGTTGAGCTTGATGTAAAGAGGCATGGCGAACATTTCTCAGTAAAAACAAGTACGCTCCTTCACTGAATCGACTGATCCTTTCATCGTAGTGATATATCCCAATAGGTGTCATTCTACTCACAAGGTTTCTCTTGCTGCAGTGGTACGAACATTCCCATGATGTTGGTATCCTTGAATCTATTGTTTTCAATTTTAAAGCAAATACATTTTTGACAGTATTGTTGACCTTGAACAAAAGGTTCCTGTATTTCCCTGGGACAGATATAAACAAAGTAGTGTCAGTACAATAAAGGCAGAAATGGGTTTTCCATTCAGTTTGTAGCTTGGTCATGAGCTCAATATCTCCTTTCCTTGACCCTGAAACTTCCAAACCTGCAAAGTTTGAGCAGCATTCTGGAACACTTTGCTTGCACTTTGTCCTGGATGTAACTTGTATTTGAAGGGTACTTTCCATCTTTATACCCAATTTTACATCAACAGATGACATACCATTTGGAACCTTCATATTTATTTCACTGTAAGTTGAAGAGGTCACTACTAAATCCAACCAACTGTGTGCTGATTTTGTGAGTCGAAGGGCAATATGAAAATAGTTCATGATTCCCCTAAATACTTTATCAAAACATGGCACAGCTTGTGAGGGCCTCAATTGTTTTGGATTTGAACTGCCTGACTTAAATAAAAGTCTATCCTTTGATATCCTTGAACTGACTGTGTCAACACAACCAGTCATTCTGTAGTTGAAATATTTTGGCTCAGATGTCTCTCTTGCTTTCAGATAGACATGCTCACAATGAACAGTCCATGTATCCAAAATGTGATGCTTTATTCTGTCATAAACTATGGCTCTAGCCTGCAGAATGATGCATTTTCCCTCCAAAGAATATGTCAGCACAGTCTTTGCTGTTGAGTGTATGGTATAGCTTTCACTCCTGTCAATTTGAAACTTGACACCTGAGAGAGAATTTATATGGTTAAAAAAATATTGACACTGGTCTGCATGGTAAAACTTGCTGTAAAAAAGGCAAAAATGAGCAAAGGCACAAATGTCTACATTTATTGATGTGCATGCAGTTGTTGTCATTTGCAAGACTCCAGAAATATTTGCATATTCAGGATAAGAATATATCACCAAAAGTAAACTTCTTGTGTTTGAATATAAGTTCCTTTGGTGTGTACCATGCAAGTAGGGCACTTTACACAATGTGTGCAAAGCTGCAAAACTGTCATTAACAGGCTTATATGTAGCTAATCCAGCAAATTTACACCCAGAAATGCTATTCTTGCCATGTGACAAATGGAGAAAACTTATGTTCAAGTGTTTGTGTGGATAATGTTTATCTACTGTGATTTGAAAAACACAAAACATATGATTTCTCAAAAGACAATTATCACTTGGAAAGAAAAGGTATTTGCTTTGTTCAATATTGACTTTAAAAATATTTGTGGCAGTTGCAAAATAACTTGTTTCATTGTAAAATAGTCTTGATGTGAAATACTGAATTACAGCTTGAAATGATTTGCAAGAAAATCTTTGTTTTCTATTTTTTGACAACTGTTGGGATATTTGATCAGAGTCTGTTCCAGGCCCATCAAATATTTGTACATGGCATTCTGTTGTATATATCATGCTTTCAATGTTCAAAATTTGGTACTTGTTCACTTGAACATGTACTGTGTAGAGAGTGGAATGTTTGAGCAGTAGAATGCTTTCTACGTTTGCAAAAATGTACTTGTGGATGTTGCCAATTGACATATTCAGAGAAATAATATTGCTGACAACCCTTGATGGCAAAATAGAAAAATATGCTTGAAATACAATCTTCAAAGTGCTGTAACTATCCAAAATCAGGGAAATAAGTGGAGAATATTGTGGGTAGATTGCAAACTTGGAATGTTCCCCACAGTATAGAAATTCCATACTGTCAGAAACTACAGAAATGTTGCCCCTGGTACATAACCCATGAACGCATTTTATTTTGAACTGTAGGAATGTAAAATTGATGGTTAGTGATGGCAGAAGTTTAAACTCCCAACAATTTTTGACATGAACTGGTGCTGCATAGATGGGATCCTTTGCACCAGAGTATAAGCATGAGGTGTAAGTTTCTTTGTAAAAGTACCACAAGACACTGTGTCCTTTGGTTGTGAACATTATATTTCCAAGTGGTTGATACACAGAAATGTAATTCTTTACAGCATCCTTTGGTGGAATCCTGTTGTGTCCCCCAATGATGTAGTAGATAATTCTTTCCTTGCAGGTAAATTTTACATTTTCTGTTGCTTTCTTGAGGATAAACTGAAGTTGTTCTGTTTGCCTCTTGATCACCAAAGGAATCTTAACTGACAGAAAGGTTGCGCTTTTCTGACAAACCTTCCTGCAAATCATTTCAACATATGAAAACCAAACTTTGGGTGCTTTTGAAAATAGGTTGCCAATTGACGACCAATGTTTTGCTTCTAAAATTTCTGTTTTGCATTTGCTGAACAAGAGCAAAAGAAACATAACAGTTTGGATTTTGGCTTTCATGTTTTGCCTGTTGTGGGCTGACTACCAATGGCTCAGGCATTTGTGTCACAACAGGTGCAGTGGTCAAGACAAATAGTTGCAAAGTAGCTTAAGCAATTTGAGAAATGCACCACACAATGAAAAATTTTTTTTTGGTTTGTCTTGGGTGCATGTATCTTGACAAAAGTGTCATAACATTACCTCCTGAGAAATATATTTCCCAGAAAAGTTGGGAGATCAGACCCAGACTCCAATATTTGAATTTTCAGTTGTTTGATATTGACTGGTTCCAAAGGAAATGGCAAAATGATTGTGTTTCTCGTTTCCAGTTTTCATCAGAGCTAAAATTTAAAATGGAATTGTTCCATCAAATATCAACCACTGATACTGAAACTTCACACCACCAACACAATTGTTGTCCCAACTGTGCTGCATTGTGACACAATCAATCTGTGTGAACAAAGGTGACAGAAAGTCTTTTTTGTTTGTTGAAATTCAAAGCCAAGTGGGAACTTCAGAAACTTTCAACAAAAGTTTGTGACGATTGTTTGCGCTTTGACAGGATTCCATGACAACATCCCTGTTGACATTCTCTCTCACCATACACTCACACACACCATGGAGACACCACACACATGCACTCACAAAGATGACATTCACACAACACATACACTTACATCTCAGACAGACAGACAGACAGACAGACACACACACACACACACACACACACACACACACACAGAGAAAAACATGTAATCATCTCATGAACACCGCGCGTCTCTTTGCGTGTGTGGTCGGTGCTCACACATGTTTGTTCCTGATTGTTACACAAAGAAGCAAATGACGCACTGTGGTTGTGGGCGTGCGACCCACGTTTGACAGTACAACAGGGCTGTCGTGGATCAAGGTACCGTGCAGGGAGTTGAAGCCAAGCAGGCTGAATGCACAAGCAGGCTCAGACTCTGGTGATCTCACGTCTTCATTGATTTGAACTGAGAGGCAAATTCTGAAGAAATAACCCACACAACAAGCTCATGCAATCGAGTACTTTGCGTGCAGCAAAGCGAACCATCGCTTCAGCGAGAGCGGGAAAGTTACACGTTGTGTGCACGCAAGCGCATTTGAGAGTTTCAGCAAAGTGCTCCGTAGACGTAACACGTACACGTAGCACATAGCTTGTTGATGCAACTCCCCTGTTTTGGAGCAGTCCACTGATATGAAAACCAAAACTGACAATACTTTCATGACTTGACCATTTATCAGCCATTTCAAAAATTTGATGCTTGTCAAAATTTTCAGAAAAAGAATTCATGCAGGTTTCTGACTCCAGGATTGAACCCAAAATTGATTGTAGACTCTTCCAGATGAGGGGAGTTGCATCAACAAGCTACGTGCTACGTGTACGTGTTACGTCTGCGGAGCACTTTGCTGAAACTCTCAATTCACACGTGACAGTGGTGTGTAGACCCCCCTCCCGCCCAGGTCCCTGGACCTGCCTCACTGTGTAGAGTTTGGCCCTACAGAACTGACACTGCAGCTTCAGCTGCAGCTCCAGGACCCATTAATCTTGCAGATCGATTGGAGTCACAGAAGCGTGTCCAAACGGCGCGTCCTGCACAGCCCACGCGTGCGTCGTTCGTAAGTCGCAGTTTCCGGGAGGTCGGGAAGGCCTCACGTGATGCAGTGTGTGTGTGTGTGTGTGTGTGTGTGTGTGTGTGTGTGTGTGTATGTGTGTGTTTGTGTGTGTGTGTGTATGTGTGTGTGTTTGTGTGTGTGTGTTTGTGCGTGCGTGTGTGTTTGTGTGTGTGTTTGTGCGTGCGTGTGTGTGTTTCTTGTGTGTTTGTGTGTGTGTTTGTGCATGCGTGCGTGTGTGTGTGTCTGCGTGCGTGTGTGTGTTTGATGTGTGTGTGTGTATGCTGTGTATGCTGGTCATTCTGGTGCATCCAGGTCCCCAAGTACTTTGGACCCCTGTCCCATTCTGGTGGTGTGCGTGGCCAACTGGATGAGCCAGGATTATGAAGGGAGGACATTGCGGGCCTGTCAAGATGCAGGCTTGTTCCTGCACAAAACAGAGAGGGAGGGAGGGGGACGGGGGAGGGAGAGGGAGGGAGGGGGACGGGGGAGGGAGAGGGAGGGAGGGGGACGGGGGAGGGAGAGGGAGGGAGGGGGACGG
>JAAUXT010138034.1_pt1 | contig 23406 bp, 4 predicted proteins | sample 7278171 | NCBI WGS metagenome assembly JAAUXT01 (sample SAMN14350112, study PRJNA611818) | marine sediment metagenome | isolation source: surface marine sediment (1.8m) | place: French Polynesia: Moorea | collected 2018-08
AACCCAAAATGAACCAAAAGAGCCCAAATGATCCCAAATCAATCCTCATCTTGACCATGAAACTGCTGCTGACATACTTTTGGAAGAGGCTGCCTATGGGTGATTTGATTTTGCTCACTCCAATTTCGCTCGCTTTTTCCAAAAGCTCACAAATCGGACCAAGCTCCTCAAATCACCTAAAAAGTGTTGTTCACCTGCTTTCCGTCGACGCTGCCTGGTGATTTTTGGTTGCCCACTCGTTGAAGGTCGCTCACATCACCTGAAAAGGAACTCATTGTGCCTAGACCACGATCCCAACAACTTGAGAACACAAGTCAATGGGCGAGGGGGGAGTCTCGTCACGTTGAAGCGATATCTTGGCAGGTCGGATGTCCTCGTGGCCATTGGCGTGAGAGTCACCTGAATAAAAGTTTTTTTTCTGTTTGACCTTGAATCGAAAGGCCGCGAGGTTTTATTCCCCAACTTGTGCAAGAAAATGCCTGTGTTTTCATCAAAGGACACACACGTTCAGTTCCAGAACACCTGGTCGTGCGTGATTTTGTGCAGCTTCCCGAAGGGGGGTTCTCGCCGGGACATGGCTCCGCACAGAGCAAAGTGTCGTACACAGTGCAAGAAGAGTGTCATTGGAGATGACGCCTCTTGTTCAGGAGCAAACTTGGCGTTGAGAAAGCCGGCGTACCAGAGCTCGCGGATGGGCTTCAGCGTCGGGCGGCCGATTCGGGCCAAGCTGGCCGTGGACGGCAACAGAGACACGGACTTCTGGCGCTTCTCCTGCACGCGCACCAGCACTGAAAAGCAAGCCTGGTTTGTGGTGGATTTGCAAAAGTCCTACAGCATAAAAAGAGTGGAACTGACAACAAGACGGGGATTTTCAGGTCACTACTCCTTTTGTTTCGTGTCAAACTTTGGATTCAAATTGGAGGAACAAGGCGTGCGCTTTTTCCTGCTCAAAACAAAACGTTGTTGTTGCAGGATTTGAGATGAGGAATGTCTTCGTAGCGGTCGGTGATTCTTTCAAACGACAAGGTTTCAAGCCCAAGTCCTTCAAGCAGTGCGCGCACGTCCCGGGGATGCTCAGCGCAGGCGAAACCAGAGTTCTGGTGTGCAAACAGCCTCGGCGAGGAAGATTCGTCACAGTGTACAGAGGAAGCCCAGGATTCATCAACCTGTGCGAAGTGCGAGTGTACGGAGGTGAGGGAGAGCCGACGACGGGGCAGTGCAGCAACAGTGCAAAGACCAAGTCTGTTTTCACATTGCGTAGAGATGAAACAGTTGATCTGCGATAGAATTTGGTTTTCATGCACATGTATTGTCTCGAGTTGTTGCACAAAATCCTGTTCAGCCCCCCCCCCCCCCCAACTGTTCGAGCACGTTTCGGATTCACGCGTGTGTTTCGGAAACACACTCGGAACACACGTTATTCCCGTGGCCTCTGCATGGGTTTGGTTGCTTTTCTTTCAGGCACACGATTTTGAGTTGTGCACCCAGATTAGTTGAAAGTGATTTGAACACCGAAACACACGATGACGTCGTGCAGTTTTGAGGTGCAATCCGAACAAAACGTTGCTCTATTTTTGGTGTCACTTATTAATTGCGCAGGTGTTCCTCGTGCCATACAAGTGGAAATTGGACACTTCAATAACAACTTGGTCGTGGGTTGAGCGAACGTCTCTGTTTCATGTGAAGAGAGTAGCTTTTGTTGCAGAGAAGCCACAAACAATCCGGACACATCACGGCAAGAGTGACAAAACTACACTTCAACCCAGAACAGCAATGCCCAAGAACGAAAATCCCGGTTTGTGTTGTTCTGCTCAGATTTTTGTTCTGGTGTGCGATCTCTGTTGCTCAGTTTGGCATTGTGCTGCATTGAGCGGACTGTTGTTTCAGAGAGCGCGCCGATCTCCTCCGAACAGCCCGACAACAACGCAGCGTCGGAAGCAACAGGTTTGCGCGTTGGTTGCATGGTTCTGTGGGCGGGGCTCGACCGCTCGGACCGCGCGATCATCACGCGAGCAAAATCACATTTCGCGGACGATGCGACACGGTTCTCGGATGGATTCAGCTTTTGGGGTTGAGGATCGGCGGAAGCTTCACAAATTGAAAACAGACTTTGTCCCCCAACACGCGGCTTCTATTTTCCGGCATATCACGACTCAAAACGGACTCCGGATTTGATCCGGGAATCAGTGCAGCATTGTTTTCAGATTTGGACCCGAAGGAGCGGAGGAGACTTCACGAGCTGGAAGTTCGTAGAATCCAGTCCGAAATGGTGGCGTACAGAGCCAATTTGGAGAAAGGTACGAGCAGCTGAGAGTGGAGGTGGTGCGTCGAGTTCTGTCCGTGTGCAGGTCGAGACGTTACGAGGGCTTGTTCTTGAACGAAACCCATGAGGCATCCAGTTTGAACGCGACCATTCCCAACACGCGTTTCTCATCTGAACCTGACAGCGCAACATTCGGCGGACACGTGTCCAGACTGACGGTGCCACGTGCTTCGGGTCAATCGAACATGGTGTCACATATGTCAGACGTGCATTTCGCGTGTATGTGTCTGTGGGTTCAGCTGTCTGAGTTTGCTCGTACTTTGACCTGACTCGGACTGACTCTGCGCGTCAAGATTGCGATGCCACAATTGGAGAAGAATCACTTGGCAGAAGACATCCATGTGAGGAACGTGACCAACTGTCAGAGCAAGTGGGATGTGACCTTTCGAGATCTATGGCAATCAGTATCAATTTCTTTTTCAAATTGGAAAACGTTTTCATTTTGGTGAAAACGAAAAACAAATGTCGATGTACTTTCAGGGCAAGAGCCTTGTATGGTTGAACCCCGCTCCCCCCTGACGTTTCAGGCTCGGCATCTCGGCCGGGATGTCCCAGGTCCCGTCCTGTTCCGTCCTGTTGCGTCCTGTTACGTCCCAAAAGGGGTGTGCATGAGATGCACAAAAAGAGACAAATGGTGTGCACAGGGGGTGCAATTGGGGGTGCACGAAAAGGGTGCACGAAGGGAGTGCAGTCTGCTTCCACGACAAGCCATAGAAAGAGCATGACACCTCATCCTGGATGCCCCTTGCCCCATCCCATCGCGTACCATCAAATCCCAAAGCGGCGCACAAGAGGCGTACAGGAGCAGCGCGAGCGTGACTGCATTTCGCACTGCTACTCATTTTCGCTTCCTGGTTCAGGTTTTCTCTCAGCGATCTGTAACCCAAGGCGCGTGTTTGCTCTTTTTGTTGTGCTGTTTACGAGGACGGCCCTCTCAAGATCCGCCCACGCACATCTCTGCTTCAAAAGTTTCCTTCCTTTTCAGACATCGAGCTGCTGATTCAAGAAACGCTGGACAGACGAGCCGAGGAACAGGACAAGAAAGTCAACGAGACTTTGGAGGGTCAGAGAGAAAATGGTGAGGAAGTTGTTTTCACGGATCCCAAACACCAACCCTCAGCTCCGCTCAGACGTGTCTCTGTAAATTTTGCGCTTGCTCCAGGACCTGGAACTACCCCTCATGTTCTCATGTTTTCTCTCGTGCAGGTGGAAATGTGACGATCTCGAGAGCTGCAGGGCACAGCTGGCAGTTCTGTTGGATTTTCGTTGCTGTCTGCGCAGGACACAAGTTCGCTGATTGAGCACAAGTTTGTGTTTGCCAGCTTCACTTTGCCCGCGAGCAACATTGTGGACATCAAAACAGAACCCAGATGCGTGCCTGTGTCTGTACATTCAGAACGATGTGACGCTGCTTCACTTGCATTCTTCAAGACTCAACAACACGCAAAATTGCAAGAGCCGTGTGTTTTCACCCGACACTTTACTGTTGTGTTCACACCCAGTTCTCCACGCGTAAAACACACGTTCGATGCTGAAGGTCCTGGCGCCGCTTTTACATTTCACAAATTCCTAGCTCAAGGACAACTTTTTTGCTATAAAACATAGATGTTTTAGCAATTGGGTCCCTTATCGTGGGTTTGACCAGGACAGTCCAATCTCACTTTCTTTGGTCTCGAGTGGTGATGTCGCTGCGTCTTGTCGCAGTACCTGCTCCGCCTCACGTGAACCTTGGTGAGGAGCTTCGGAGACAAACTCTCACAATGCACCACATGGATTCGCAGGGAACTCTTGCACATTGATTTGCTTGTGCGAAGACAACCGAACCGAGATCGTGCTGTATCCAGCACCTTGCATCTCGTTCTCGGGTTGCGCGGCTCTCACCCGGGTGCGCGCCGCAAGAGCGCCGCCCGTCAAGTCCTGCGAACTGGGACCTGGGCGATTTGTGTTGGCAGCTGTCGGTCTGCTGCAGAGAAAGAGAGTGGAGTGTCGACAGGAACTGACCTGCTGAAGAATTCTGGCACACAGAAAACAGTGTTGTGTTTGAAGGTGAAACAGGTCTGCTTCGATCAGGCCGCCGACCGCTTTTTTGGACCCGACCCTTCCCATGGATGTTGGACGACAAAACGTTCAAAACACAGTTGTCGGGTGTCGTGCTGGACCAAGACAATCACCAAGCGAAATGCAAATTTGGTAACTTAGTGCGTAGAGTTTTATTTTCTACAAAGTGTGTGACCATTATGAATATTGATGACAATTTAATTATGATAATTCATATCAATTAAAACATTGTAAAATAGAACACATTCCCTGGCGTAACATCCCCTTTGTGGGGCTAGGGTAGATTGCATAATATATTGCTCATTTTGGATATAGTGCACAATGTTACCCTCTTCATTCAGAAGGTATCGACGCATAAATTTACAGAATGTACTCCATCCGTGAAGGTTTGTGTGTGGTCATGTTCTATGTACACGAAGCTCAGCAAATGACTATGACCAGTACGCTTTGGCGAGTGTCAGAGTACATTTCGCATGGATGGGGATGGTTTGGTCTGCAGCAAAAACACGATCCACAAAGGCTTTGGAAAGAAAGAACCAGTAAAGAAGAGTTGAAAACTCTTCTGTCGAGATTACACTCTGCAGTAAAAGTGGCGCCGCTGTGCTCGCCAGGTCCGCGCTCTCACGGCGACCCGTCCGGTCCGCGTGCAACTGCAGCAAACATGCAGATTCGCGCGCTGTCAATCACAATGAGTGTTTTTCACGCTAGCAGGATCGTGGCTTTGCAGGATTGTACCACGGGGCACCAGAAAGCGTGAAGACATTTTGATAAATTTTGAAACGTCAAGTGCCTCCCGTTCTGTCGGAACAGCTTCATTCTGAATGCGATTCAATTTCGCTTTTGTTGAAATGTAGAACTTTCCCCAACATTTCCATTGACCAGTCCCGAAGGAAAATGTTCACCAAAGGCAAAGCAGCTCGTGTGTATCAACGCAATGATAACATTTCTTGCAAATCTATTTACACATTTACACAGCACTAGTATCCAACGTCAATGTACAGGCGCATTTTACACTGGTACACGTGTTTGGAAATTCGTCACTTATTGTGGGGTTTGTGCAGTCGAGTTGAGGGATCGATGTTCTCTGGGTTTCCGCTGCAACGTTTTGGAAATCCAGACGCTATGACCAGAACGGATTTGTACGAAAATCCAGAAAGGTGTCCATTTTTGGGAAAAGTGTTTGTTTGTTGGTCAAATCGCAAATTGACAAGTCTTTTCTGACACAGCAAAGATGCACCTGAGGTGCAGGAGAAAGTGCTTTTGTTTTAAGTTGCATTTTTTAAGTCTTTGTCTGAATGATTTCAAGGAAGCCTCAGTCTCCCAAGTCTAAAGCGCGGACAGAGGTCATTGTTGTTCCTGCTGCGGGCACACAACCATTGCATAGTTCACAAGAAGCAACGTAAAAACTGCAGGACAAGGTTTGATTTCATGATCGCAATGTCCGCGTGGAAAAAGACACGAAATAACATTCGAGGGTCAGAGCTTCGGTTTGTGATTTTGAAGGGATGTGACTGTTTCCTGACTGCTTCCTGCCTGGTCCAAAGTGTGGGGTTGTTTTTTCTTCTGTCACTGCATATGTTTCACACTGGAACAGTCAACACAGCTGTGTCATTCTGATCAAAAAGGCACGTCAGCAATGATTGCCAGTCTTGCATAGGCCAACGACGACAAGTGACTCATCTTTGAAGGAGGATTTTGATTGGGACCAAAATCATTAGATACAAAAACTTGAGCAAGTCAGAACGTTCTCCCAGGGCTGGAGATTCACCATGCTGCTCGCAGCCCGAAATTTCTGCCCAACATACTCGTGTGTGTGTATCGATTTGGTTCTCGGCCGAACAAAGGAAAGATAATGTTGTGACCTGTCACTAAGAGTTCTACATGGGTTTGCAGTTCCAGTCTTGCTAAATTCTTTGGTACTGTTCGGGAAAATACACGATTACAAACGACAAGAGAGACTAGATTGCCACGTTCTCAAAAATCACTGGTTGAAAAGGCCTCGGATTATCATAGCAACAAGCGAAACGTCAACAATATCAACACATTGCGAGTCCGATGATGCGCTGAAGTCGCCTCGCCTCCCCACGCGGCGCAACACACACAGAGCAGCTTTGTCACAAAAAGAAACGACTCGGCTCTCAGAAGCCTCTGCCATCTCTCAAACAGTGCATGTTGTGCACATGTTTCAAAAATGGCGAGTTCATTGTGGTGTTGCGCTTCCTACAGATCGCCCAGCAAGAAAGATGCAACGAAGTAAGAAATAGCTGTCAAAAATGCACATGACGTGTCATTCAAAGCAAATGATCAACGATTCTTCTTTCATTCTCCAATGAAACGGCACAGTTGAAAAATAATAAATGTCCATTTTACACTTTTGTACAGTCAACAGAACACGCATAGAACCTTGGTTGCCTTGTCTTCACAAAGAAGTCCTGGTCGCAACCAAGTGCACTGTGTTTTGTAGAGTTGCTTGTTTGGTTTCAGCGTCCTGTTCGCTTTGCAGACGTCGAGCCCCACACTGAGCCTCGAGATCTGGTGAGGTCTGAGGACGTGGCGCTGTGTTGATGTGACGCTTCACGTGGAGCTCTTCTGTCCAACGGTTCCTCGCACTGTGCGCAATGGTTCAGACACTCCGCATGACTTCCGTTCATTGACAATGTAACACGAAAGCACTGCTCAAATTGAGTCATTTCAAGGAAAGTGCGGCTTTTTGCAGGTTCCCTCGACACCTGACTCCCAACAGTCACACTCACCTCTGTGACTAGAAATGACAATTTGCAGCAGCGCGTGTGTTCTTTGACTCGACTTCACTTGTTTGCAAGTGTTTTTGGTTGAACAGTCGTTTATGTGGACGGCATGCTTCGCAGCTCCTCGTAGTGCGCATCGCACAGCCAGCGGACCTCTCTGTTCACGTACAGCGGGCGCAGCGGCCCGAACCTCCCCGAGTTGGTGTCAATGCGGAGAAACCGCGCCAAGTCGTAGCGGTTTCCCGAAGAGCACTTGGCAAACAGGTCGTCGGCTCCCATCGAGTTACCGACTTTGAAGTAAAGGTCGGGGAGTCCGTCGTTGGCATTGGCTAGCACCTTAGTCAACATGTTCACTACTCGGTCCTTGTTTTTGGTGAGCCACGTGTGTGGGTCCTGGATGTGGGTGTCGACGTTGCGCAGGTAGTCGTACATCTTGATGAGGTCGGCCACGACCGGGGTGAGCAGCCGTCCGTTCTCTCCGTGCTCGTGGATCCCGTTGATGATCTGCACCATGTGGAGCGCCATGTTCAGCAGCTGCGGCATCTGGTTCCCGACGCGGTGGCAGAACTCCTTCGTCTGGTTGAGCCGGAAGCCGGGCTCGTCCGTCAGGTGCCAGTAGCCGTTGTACTCACAGAGGAAATGCACCTCGAAGCCTTCAAGGAACTTCATGTGCTGGGACAGGTACCAGTCTTTGTGCGAGACAGCTTTGCTCGGGGGAAGAACAAGAATGAGTCGCGGGTGCTCGTAGTCGGGGAGGCACCCCATGCCCTGGGCGTTCGGAGTGTTCTCCACCTGCTGATAGTCGCCCATGAGGGCGCGAGTCCAGCTGCCCAGGTTGTGCCACTTGCTGCAGATGGCCTTCTTTTTCGTCGAGATCTGGTATTTTGGCATACGTTCAGGAAAGGCCTGGCGGGTGAGGACACATTTGGGACACAGCAGCACTGTCCGGTCCTCGACATCGTCCAGTTCCATGGGGTCGGGGCCGTGCGAGCGCCCCGCCCGGTACGTGTGCGGGTCCGGCTCCTCGTTGGGCAGGTCGTCCAGGAAGTACTGGATGAACTCGAGCATGGCCTTCATGATGCAGCAGGGGCTGACGCCGCGCACCGTCACCTTCATCTGGTCCATGCGCGGCAGCAGCATGATGTGCACCTTGTGCAGGATGTCGTCCAGGTAGTGGTCGTCGTTGGCCGGGAGTTTCTGGCGCCGCAGGTGGTGCCGCACCGAGATGCAGTCGTCGCAGCCGCCGACGTCGAGTCCGCTGAAGAAGACGACGTGGTGCGCGAGGAAGACGGGCGGCGGCTCGCCGACGATCTCGAGCAGCTGGCGGCCCTCGTTGTTGATGTGCAGGATGAAGTCGCTGAACATGCACGGCTTCACCTGCCGCAGCAGCACCTCGCACGTCACCTGCTTCTCGTCCCACTCTGGCAGGTCCGGCCAGATGTCTATGGCCACGGACCCCATCTCGAGCAGATTGGCGAACAGAAACACCTTGTCGTGGGACGTGTCCACCAACGTCACGCAAATCTCGAGTCTCTGAATTGCGGCCAGCAGCCAGTGCGCGCTGGCGATGGTGACGATCCCGGCTTTCTGCAGCTGCCTGTCCAGTTCATTGTCCTTCAGAAAGTCCAGAAGCTCTGGAAGCGGGCATCTGCTGCTCTCGAGTCCTTCCAATAGGCGACTCAGCACCTGGATGAACCAGGTCGGGTTGATCACCACCAACTTGCACAGAATCTCGTCTCCGACGAAGAAGACGAGTTTGCCCCGTGTGTGGAAGTACTGCAGCATGTAGGGCACCTGCACAGGCGAGATCTCGAAGCTGCGCGCGATCGACACGATCTCCTCGTAAGGAATGCAGGGCAGGTTCGGTGCTTGCTCCGTGATGCTGGCGATGTGTCTGATGAACGACAACCAGCTGGGTGGGATCCCCTCATCAGGCGAACCGACAGTCATTCGCATGATAGCACCTTTCAACTGGTCAATACTGAGGTTGTTCTTCTTGGCATCCTTTGGGAGGTTCTTCTTGGAGTCGATTTCGTAGTATCCGAGCACGTGAGGGAACTTTAACCGGCCCGGGGGCGGCGACTCCCCGGTCGGGACGTGTCCATTCATGACGGGCTCTCCGTGCGGGAAGGACAGATCCACGAATCCTGCCGACCCCGACCTCGACTTGGCCAGCACGTGTCTGACAGCCATGCCCTTCGGGTTGCACAGCAGGCAGTTGGAGAGCCTGCTGTCGGAGAAGTGCTTCATGTGGTGGGCGCGGCCCTGATCCAGGAAGTTCTCGAGGATGTGCCAGATGTCGTTGAAGCTCATGGACTTGACCATCTCGGCGTGCGTGCCGACGATCAGCACCGGGGTGTACGGAGCCATTTCGTACAGCGCCTCCAACCACATCTGCAAAAGACAAACATCATGCGTGTTAGTTTTTGGTGGCACAGGTCGTCTTCAGTGGTGAAAGAGGAGAAGGATCTTGCCCGTGTCTTTCAATTTTATTGCCGGCACTTCACGAATGACAATGTTTTCCTCTGTGGTTTGTCTCGTAAAAACTGAAAGGAACAGACCACCTTTCTCTTAAACTTCAACTTCCATAAAAGGCCAAAAGTGGTTGTTTGGTGCATCTGTTTTACGAGAGATGGCATGTGAGTCTGAAGCTGTTTGATCGTCACAATCCTCGCGTCAGCTTCGCTCAGACCAACAACCGCAGATGGCGCGACGCAAAGCGGCGCTTTTCGATTTTGCTCCCGACTCGATCATCCATTGATCAGCTAATGAAAATAGATGGACAGCTGCCAAAAACTTGGCGTTTTACAAGGCCATTTGTCTTGCGAGAAGGCAGAGCCCAATTACGCCGTGTTTCCTGGCTGCATGTGGAGAGGAGCGGGCCGTTTCAGAAGGGGCGGCCAGACGGGGAGGGGCGCTCTGCGATCTGGCGCACAAAACTTGCAGAACTGAGACCGCCTGCCTCGACAGGTTTTTAAGTCACAAGTGTGACGCTCGAGTTTAGAACTTGTAGTCTTCACACGCTATTGGGTGCCATTTCCTCGGATTCCAGAGCCGACCACTGAATCTCGAAAGCAAATAAAATTTTCAAATAAAACAAAACAAGACCTGACCCCCTCCAGGAAGACATGACCAGTTGGATGTTTCAAAAGGCGGAGCTGAGGTCGGACTCCAGCCGACCACCGCCCTCCTGAATCCGCCGGAGCCTCCGGTGTCTCCTCAACCAGAGGTACGTCCCAATCCCAGACTCGGATCTGTCTCCTTTTCAAGATCACTGGATGTTTGACTTTTGTGCCTTGATGAAACTCAGCCATAACTTTCCCGCAATTTTCCGGCGGTTTGGTCGCATCAGACAGCTGCACTGGGAGGACGGCCGCGAGTGGGTTTCTGGGGAGAGGTGCGGGTTTCAGAACTGATGGGCAGCTATCAATTCGTGTCGGATTGTCTGGTCTGTCTCGGCGGCGTCCTCTGGGGTCCGCGGGCGACTGAGAGCGACCCCGGCCCAATATGATCGAGTCTGTGCGGAGGGGATTCCGCAGCCAACTGTCTTGTTTTGTAGTTCTGTTTAAATGAACCCCAGTTCCTTGCTGTTTTGCTGACCACTGGACGCGTTGTGAGCTTGACGCTTGTTTGAAAGGAGACCCTTTCACGCTCCAACGGAACATTGTTTGCTTCACAAGAAGCTTGCATGCTCCGAGCTCAAATCTCGGCTTTGCCTTCATGTCAAGGATGGAGCGGTCGGGCTGCCTGCTGTGCGTGTCGTGGGACTTGGAGGCAGTTAACGTTCAATCCACGTGAGCTTTCTGCCAATTATCTCAATTTGAAAAGAAATCATTTATCTACGCTGCAATCTCTCACAATTAGCCCACAAAGGAGACACGAATGTCGGTTGATTTTGGTTTGAATCTGGGATACAGTCCAACAAAAGTCTCCAGTGCAATCTCTTCCACATCAACATGACCTTGAACTGTTACGTAAGAATGTTCCGTCCCCTTGCTGCACACACACACACATACGTACACACACACACATGTACGTGTGTGTGCCACCACCATGCAACCTCGAGCGTTCCTTTCTCGCAACAGATGTGTTGAGGCACACTGAACACATTTCGTACGCACCTGCATGCGGTTGACGTGTCGCGCGAACAGATGTTGCGATCCGTTCTGCAGCTCGAGCGACGTGAGATCGACGACGAGGATGTACAGGTCCACCTGGATGTTCTTGCAGAAGTTGTCCAGGATCTCGTTGGCGAGCACGATGGTGCTCATGTAGCAGCACTCGTCGTTGTAGTGCATCTCGAACTGCTGGATGTCGAACGTGGACGACTTGGTGTTGCGCACCTCCTGCTTACAGATGCCCCTGTCGGCCTTGAGGGCCTCGACGAGGGTGGACTTGCCCGAGTGCGACTCGCCGACGACGGCGACGGTGATGTCGCGCACGGTGCGCATCGAGTTGGTGCTCTGCATGAGGTACGTCTCGAGCTCGAGGTGCGCGAGCAGCTGCGACTTGTCGTTGCGGATGTAGAGAGGGCGCAGCGTGTTGTTGTAGTAGCGGAACAGGTAGAGGCGGCGGATGAGCTCCCCGAACGACGTCGGGATGTACTCGAGTCGGTTGTGGCTGCAGTCGAGCACCGTGAGTTCGCGCAGGTTGATGAGCTGCGTCGGCAGGCGCGTGATGCAGTTGCGGTCGCACTTCAGCACCCTCAGGTGGGGCAGGTTCACCACCCACGAGATGTTGTCTATTGCGTTATTGCTGAACGAAAGCACCTGCAGATCGACGATTTCTACGAGCGAGTGGGGCAGCGCCTTCAACCGGGGCCTCTGTCTATCACAACAGAAGTGTTTGAGATTCCTCAAGTTGCCTATGTCAGCAGGAATATGGTCTATGTGGTTATGATCCACCTTGAGAACTTGCAGCGAGTCCATGTGAAACAGGCTCGGGGGCAACTTTTTCAACCGGGTCCGAGAGAGCACCAAGGTAGTGAGGTTTAAATGCTTGAATATATCCATTGTTTCCTGTTCCAAAAAGCTATCTACAATGTAGAGCGCCGCGAGGGAGCTGTAGTCTATTCTGTTCATCAGCTCCTTCATGTTGGGGAAGTTCTCGTCCTGGATGATGACCATGTCTCGGATGGTCTCGCGCCCCGGCGGGAAGTTGTTCTCCATGTAGTCGCGCGTGTTCTGGCGGCAGAAGAGCATGTACTGGTCTCCGAAGCTGCGTCGCTTCGTCAGCGTCGCGTCGCTGTCCTGCGGCGTGTGCGAGTGGATGTCGTCCACGATGCACGTCTTCGGCAGCATCTGCAGGCACAAACAGAAACGGGTCGTGAGAGCGGATTCACACAGTGTCCCAAACTCGGCTGCGGTGACGCTCTGTTCAAGGACACACATTTCACTCTTCCAGTCCAAAGAAAATTTATCGCGTGTGCACACGTGTGTTTCTGCATTCTTCTGGTGACGACTGTGTTGAACGAACACGCTGCGCGCTCAGCGCGGATAAAACACGGTGTTTGATTCCAATCACATCAAGAAGCAGCAACAAACAAGCAGAGTCGGCAGCGCTGGACCTCGTCCCACCCTTTCTCCCCCTCCGCGCTCTCCTCACGAACAGCAATCTCCTTCCGCACAGAATTTTGACCGCAACTGCCGCTTCTACTCGTAAGCCATTCCTTGTATCAGCGGCCTCCAAACAAACGCATAAAGAACAAATGCGACACTCTCAAAGTGAGAGCGGGGCGACCACGTCACCAGGGCGTCGCTTTCTTCGTCCGCATCACCACACCTCCAGGCAAGATCCGTGGGATGATGCCAATTTCAGGAGTGTTTTTGATTCGTCAGGGTGAAACCCAGCGCCGACGCGACCACGCATCGAGACGCCGGTCGGTGACGTCACAAGACGCCGCGAGTAGCGGGCGGCGGGCTCGCAGTGCGGTGTTGAGGGGAGTGAATGGTCGCGCTGTGTATTTGTCTCTCAGATTGGTTGCCCGGGAACGCTCCTCGGGGAGCGGGCGATAAATCACGTGTGTTTGCGCTTCTTGTTACCAGCACCAGAACAACTCGTCCATTGTCGGCCATTCTTGTCCGACACACTGCTCGAGCCGATGGGTGGGCGGACTCTCCCATGTTTGTGTGCTTTGCTTCAAACATGGAGCTCGAAGAAGGAAGCAGGAAGGAAGAACCACCCTCTGCTGAGAGATGCGCTGATTTTGCTTTGCTACGCAATGTGATTTTTTTTGTGTGTGTCGGCTGCCAAACCAAAATCAAGATGTGTTCTTTGAGAACTTTTTGGTTCTGGACAAGGACATGCAGAACCTCCAGGAAAGGGCAAAGTTGATGCGGAAACCACGACCCAGACACGAGAACTGCAAGTTGAGCAGCTGCCAGCAGGCCGCCGTGCCCTGCGTCAGGAGGCAATTTCGTGACTCTGCGCGGCCAAATTTATGGTGTTTACGGATTTCACTGAGGAATAAAGCCTTATCAGGGCAGCAGCGTGAGCAGCTCGGGCTGCACGCGCCTCCGGTACAGAACCATGTAAGAAAAGCAGGATCAATGCCTCGGTCGCTCTGGGGACCACGCGTTCCGCTGTTCCCTAACCTCCGTGATCCGGCCTTCATTGCGTTCAGACCCGAGTTCGGCTTTGCGCGCTGCTTCTGGCTGCGGCGCAGGGAAAGTGACGCCTGAATGGAAGTTTAACGCCAGGGATTTTTGTCAGGGGGTGGCGCGCCCATTTTCGACAAGCGCACAGTAATTTATGGCAACTGGGGAAAAATTCAAGTCTGTTTTATTGCATTTCTTTTGCAGTTTTATGCCTCTCTTCCACGCAAGCAGCTCAGCAGAATGTGCGTTTAAAATGCCTGATTTACTCTATGTTATGATGTCTGAAACAAAAGCAAATAAAACGTGTCAACAACGCTGGTGTGTTTCGATTCTTTGATTCTTTGTTTCACCGTTGGATTAAACCTCATCCATTCCGGTGTCTCTTCAGCTCCAGACGTTCTCAGGCCTTTGTGATCCTTCATATCCCAGAGAAGGTGTGAAGGTCCTTTTGTGTGCACAGCTGCACGCTGCGAGTGCGAAGAGTGTTGTCAACTAAAGCAAAGGAACTTTCCCTCAAAGACACACGTTTGGAGAAGAGGCTGGCAACCCTGCTTTTCGTGTGTGCAGGTGCACTTTAGTGACATGTTTGTCTCGCATTTTGGTGAAAACATTTCATAATCGCAGGGCAAAGTCCAAGAGTCCTCAATCGTGTCTCTTGCGCGTCAAGAAAAGTTCCAGACCTCTTCAAACTGTCCACGCTGTGGACCCGCAATGCACATTTAAAAGGTCGTTTGGGGCTGTGGGTCCGGTCGGCGTGGACATTAAATAAAGATGAAGTGGAGGGAGTAAGTGGTGCTTAGCAGCGAGGGATCAGGTGTCGGATCGCCCCTCCAGGCTCCATTCGCCCCGCGCGGCTCCCTGAGCAGCGCGCCACTTCGCTCTCAGAACTCAACCCAGTCGTCAATCCCAAAGCCTGACTTTTTCTGTGAGGAATGGGTCGACCACGCGACGCACAAAGAGCAACACTTTGTCGCGTCCAATGAGTGAGAGACCTGCCACTGTGTTCAGCAAGCGAACTCGAACGCCTGGTTCAGCCTTCCTCAAAACAAAAACTCGTAACATGCCAAATTTGGACTTTGCATTAACACTTTGAGCCTCAATGCCAAAAAATACTGGAAGTCGAGCGCTGGATGTGCACACAACTCAACAAAGCTGCACGAGCGGAATCGTGTGAAACAGATTCGGCCAAAGCGACTTTGTTGCGGAAGCGGCGTTTGAAGGCTTTGCGTGCGTGATCACGCCCACATCTCATGCTAATTGTCAGGCAAACACGCAAACTCGGAGACGCTGCCCGTCCGTCAGTTGCTTGACACGTTCCTTGTCGGCGTGGTCCCCAAAATGACCCTCGCTGAACGCGGAGAGCGGGACGTTGAGGCCGGTGACGTCGTCGGCCGTGACGCCTCGACGTCACGTCGGGCGGCGTCGCTGCGGCGCGCGTGTCGAGCGTCGCGCCTTCATCGCCTGCGCTGAGACCTCCACCGAGGCTCCATGAATCTCCAGACACTCCAGACTCAAAAAGTCGGTTTAGAAGCTCGTGGAATCTTAATTAGCCAAATTACACAACGTCAGGTTATCTCTGCTTTGACAATTGGTTTGCAGCGCAGGGAAATAGTCGCAGGGTGGGAAAAGTTCTAAGGCTTTGTTCTGGCAGATACTCTTCAGCTCTGATCGGGTCGTGGTTCCACGGTGTGCTTCTGCACGTCACTTGGCGACACAGCGCTCAGGCGACACGAGAGCGGACAAGAAACCTAAGACGAAAATGTGGCGCCACGACCAACTTGACCTGTGGGGTCTCGGCGCGTTCTGCTCGGAGAAGGACAGCTGTGTTCGCAACGTGTCAACTGATCGCAGCCTCTGGAAATGTTCACAGTCGAGTCCCTTGCCCAGGTTCAACGAGCTTCTTGAGAAGCAGCATATTCAGAAGTGTGTGAAATATGCAGGAGTCATCGTCCTGCGCGCGGCCTCTGCGCGAAGGCGCCTTCACACCCTCACACATCATCGTTTTCTGACGCGTTCCCCGCTCAACTGGATCCGATAAATTCCTCGCGTGACGTGATTTGAGTTTGAATTGAAGTTTCAGACCGACCGTGCGCCACTGGAGACACCTATCTTCGCTCGCTTGGCCATTCTCCGGACGGCTGCTGGTTTTCGGCCAAGAGATGTGTTGTTCCAGCTGCGGTTCGAGCAGCTGCAGCTTTGTTTCACACATTTCCTTGCGAAGCAAGGCTGTTTGGAACAGAACATCATTTTTGCACAACTACCCACTCGGCATTCCTGTTCCCGGGCGGTTGAGGCTCCCTGCTCTGATTCAGTGCCTTTTGTCCCAACGTTGCAGAGCCTGGATGTGGAGCGTGGCCTCGAGAAGGACAGGCGCTGAATGCAAAGAAACGACCTCGTCCAATCCAAATGAAGAGGAGAGCCACATTGAAGTCAGTTCAGTTTTCTGAATCAGCTGGACGCACGGCAGAGCTGACTTGCGCTGCTTTGCGGTTGACTGATGGGGACTGCACCGCTGGGCGTCGGACGTCAGATCCATCACGGCTTCTGCTCCGTCCGTCCGTCCGTCCGTCCACGTGCGGACACACCCGGTGAAGCGTGCTCCACCGCAACCACAAAGGTTCAGACGGGCTTGGAACAGGTCATTCAACGCCGCTCTTACTGCACAAGGCAACGTCGAACAGTTGACGACAAACCACAAATGCTGCTTGAGCTGTTCCAGACTGCAAGGCAGGCGGTTCGTGTGCTGAGCTCCCCACGGGGCTTGGACTGCAACTGCGTGACCGAGTTGCCGTCGGGTTTGGTTCTTATGAGCTTGACACCAGCCCTGCTCTGAATATGAGATTGTATCGGATCAGGCTCTCTGCACAAGACACCAGCCGTTTGAAGCTCAGAGCCAGAAGGGTCAACAACCTTGTGGGTAACACTGCTGGTTTGAGCTGGCCGACTCTCCGTCAGAGTCTCGGTTTATCGCGTTGTGTGCTGCCCTGAGCGCGCACCCGCGTTCTCATCCCGTGTCAGTGTGGTGTGTCTCACAAACCCCCTGGTATCGCTGGTTGGTTTGGGGTCGGTTCCACTACAGTTTGACTGTGCACAGGGAACCTTCACCTTCAGTCCTGCTGCCCTGGACTGGATTATGTAATCGAGAACACAAAATGGGTCGTTTCGCGCGCAGGACGTGAGTTGTGGCGGGCTGTGAGCTCGGTTACGTCCCTCAGGAGCGCCAAGATTACCGCCCAAAATGACGCTGCTTCGCCCTGTGCTGTTGATGGCTCCTACATAACGCAGGTTATCATAATAAAGAAAGTCAACGGCGGCAATCGCGACAAACATAACTTCGTGCAGACTCAGTCATAAACTGGCCTTAACTGCAGGAAACACTGCACGCACAAGGTTGTGCGTCAGATATACGCTCGTCAATTCAGAAAACTTTACCTTGTTCACTGTCACCGTACAAAGGCACTTACTGGGCCACACTGAAACATGCCGAAACTTCAGGCCTCCCAGGAGCCGTAGAATTTCATCTCAATAAATTCAGGGACGCAAACAGTGCATCCGACGGAGCACTTGGCGGAATTGCACGAAGCTTTGCGGAGGAACCCGAGGAGCTTGTTGCGCCTGCGCTGTGCGTCGCGCTGCAGCCGAGTCTCATCACCGAGGCGACGCGAACTGTGCCGCCCAATTGGCCTCTTCTCCATATCAAACACCCAACTCATTTCTCACCGCCAAAAGGTAAATAACCGCTGCGCACACAAACATGATTTATTTCCGCCATCCCCCATTTGCGGTAACGTGAGTGCCTCACCATGGACGCGGAATGGAAGAAGACTCGGGGGACCTCGGCCCGAACCTCGCCGAAGCAATCTGAATGGCGCACGGGACACGGGCGTTTCATTACTCCACACCGCTGCCATTGGGTGACACGCTACATTCTGCCTTCTGCTTCACAAGAAGTGGGTCAAAATGGAGAAAAAACCTGAACTGGAAGGCTGAAAGGCCAGGAGGGAAGCGCTGTTCTTTGTGAAGCATTTCACAGACCCGCTCGGGTTCTCGTGCCGCAGGGTCGCAGTCGTTTGACTCGGGTCGTTGACATGACGCAATCATCTATCTCGCTCAACACTCCGTGGTCGACAGTGTCAGTCTGACTGAGATCAAACGTGTCTCCTCTCTGCCTCCAGGACATCTGTGTGGAGGGATGCGATCCATTCGACTTGTTCCCTGTGCTCGGGACCACAGCGCCTTGCTGGGCAGCTCGTCCATCTCAGTTTTACTGGACACATGTTCTCTGTGACAACCACCTGATTTGTTGAGAGAAACAGAAGTGTTGCTGTCACCGTGGCTCGGCCTTCAAGGCCCATGGACGCTCTTGGATTCCATTCCGGAATTCATTCTCTTCCTTGTACAGTCTCATTCCATGAGCACAAAGCACCGACGACTCAACACGTCCAAAGATGTAACAGATTCCGCGCTCTCGTCGAATGGAGAACCTGTCGCTGCGCAGTGCACCGGAGTCCCTGTTCCGACACACACGCGATTTTGTGTTGAAAAGTGCCACATCAGTCAAGCTGCTTCTTATTCTCCAGTCAGGTACAGATTCACTGAAGTCAGGTTTCATGGAACTGACAGATGTGACTCGAGCTCCTTGAGTGGCCGCGGCGCAGGGAGAAGGTCCCGCGGCGGGTCGCGCGGCGCGGCATCAGTTCGGACGGGCTCACCAAATCTCGGGGGATGACTAAATGAGCCGACCCGGCGAGGATCAATCACTATCAAAAGCGCACCTTGTCAAAAGTCCCAACCTGCCTCCCGCGTGACGTGGGTGCCGAGAGACAGGTGCTGGTTTGGGGAGTGATACACGGCGGCCTTGAAGCAGGTCCGCCATCAGTGTCCGCAGCAAACTGGATCTGTGGTCAGGTTCGTTCCTGTTCGTTCACTTCAGGAGCTGCCTGACAGTTCCAGCCAAACTACCAGCTCGTGAGGTCGAGAGCGATCGTTCGCTAAACCACCGCCAGTTGAGCTTTACGAGTCATGTCACACCTGGGACATTTGAGACTCAAACCAACTTGAACCAGGAAAAGAGAAAGATTCAAAACCAGAGCTTTTGATTTGCTGTTTGATGGTTTTGTGGTGTTCAATCCAGATGAGCTCAGCAGTTTTCCCGGACGCTGTTAACGCAAGGCCACAGCGGCTCAAGTCTATTTCTGGTCACAGCTCATCACAGACGCTCCACAGATCGTATTTGTGCTCGTACACCCACCACACTGATGAGCAAGCGACGCGGTTGTGCGACAACAGATCTTGCGACCAGATAAAGACAGGACTTTCTGCCCACTGATTTCAAAATGAGATCTTTGATGCTGGGGCGTGCACGATACGAGCCGGCTCCAGCTATTTGAAGAAAACACCAGCGTGGGCGGCTCCGTTTGGATGCAGTTTCTGTCGCATTTGGCTTCGTCGGAGCTGCGTCTCCATTCTCAGATTTCAAATTTGCCTTTCTCCCACGTACATGTTTTCGAGTTTCACCAGTCTGTCCCAGCCTTCAATGCTGCTACATCAGACGCATCAAAGTAACGTCATCTTCCCGCTGTGTGGTTTTCTCTTCTTTCCACCCAAAGGCTTTTGCAATCACCCACACTAAATGGAGAATCGCACTGGATTTATTTCCCATCGCAGCCACATTGTATTTAATGCATGTAGTGCTGGCCAGAAAAGATCTATGATTCCCTCGGGAGTGGCAATGCATTCCAATATGTGGAGTGTCTGGGAACACAGGGCCAGACCGCGGCTGAATGTGATAAAGGGGGCCGATCTGCATGAACATGTAGTCCGCATGAGGGCCTCGACCACCGGTTCAACTCCCTGCCGGACAAGTCCCCAACCACACACAGCTGCTCAATTTTCATCTGAATTCGTTCAGAAAAGGACGGTTTCAGTTGAACGTTCTGTTTCTCTGTCTCTCAAATTTCTTTTTCACAAACAGCATTCTGAGCAACTGGACACCCGCACCAAATGTGGAACCAAATACAATACTCGTACACTAAAAAACCTCACGCTTCAAAATCAAACAAATATTGTGGCAGTTTGGGAGTACGATGTTTAGTCTGCCGTACAGGATGATGAATGTTCCCAATGAATGTTTGCAGTCGCATTGGAGTGGTGATTTAATCTGGCGGGTGAGAGGTTTGTATCAACAGTTTCAACGGCGCTTGTCTGCTTTAATCACAGATTATTACAGCAGCTCGAAAAGCCCATTGAAAAGCGCGCTGTTGGAATCAGACTTGCACTGCATCAACGTCACAAAAGCATTTCTTCTCAATCGCCCGCAGAGGGAACCTGCAAAAGCGGCTTTGTGTGTCGGGAGTGTTTGAGAAGGTGAGTTCTGCATGAGCTGCTCTCTCTGCGCAGCGCCGGATCGGGGCCTTTTCGAGACGCATTTCCGCTGCCAACTTGTGATTGACGAAACAAAGCGAGCAGCCTGCGATCGGTCTGTCAGGAACCAGAGTTTTCACTGTGTCCGCTGTTTGTCGAAACTTGCAGTTACGAATGTAAATCACACAAAATGCCACTATTTTTCAGGCAGATTTCGACTGGGTTACTCACTGTGCAATTCATCAAAAACTCTTGTTGTAGTTCTGCTTCATTGGGCACAATCAAACTTCTCTTTTTTCTCGCAGCAGCCAGACGGAACGTGAAGCGTTTCACAGATGAGTAGCGCTGGATTCGTACCTTCGCACCCACGTGTGTTCGGTTTGCGATTTCACTGCTGTCCTCAAACGGGAGCAGGAGTCGGCACTCCGGTGCTCCTCACGCCTTGATGTCACATCCGGAGAAAACAAAGTCTGCTGAAGCCCAGTGTAACAAGGTTTTAGATTTTATTACGACTACAAACTGACCCTGATTACTCTTTGCTCGTGTGAAGTTCCGTTCCACGCTTTAGTCGAGGAGGACAGGGTTCTCGCACTGTACAAAAATGGGTCTGTGGAATCACACCGGCTTTGTGAAACCTTCCGTCGAGAAAGGATTTGTGTGATAGAACAGGAACCATTTTCGCGAGGTAAGAGCCCATTTCTACAGAGTTGTAGAGACCTAATCCCAGGTTTTAAACAAAGCATTTGTAACACAAGACGCTTGACAACACAAGGGTGCAAGGTGTGTTGTTTGTTTGTTTGTTTTTTGGGAGGGGGGACCTTGAATTGACGCACCTCCCAGATGCACTGTTCGCCTGCGCTGCCTTCCCGATACATCATGAGGCCTGACATCTGTTCTGTACTCCCGTCAGGCTCGCTCGGGCGGATTCTTTCACGTCACAAGTTCTCTGATCAAGGACTCCTGATGCCAGTTCACGCCCGACTGCGTACCCTGGCGGGGCTCAACCAGAACTTTTGTGGAAGGCGACTGCGAGACATTGTGCGGGGTGAACAGGCACAGGGCCCACACCTTGGTGACATGTTCAGAATTGCGACCAACCCAGGTCTCTGCATGCCAGGCTCTCAGTGAGGCAACTTCCTGTCTGGCGAGATGTTGATGTCCCGGGAAATTAGATGGGAAAGTCAAGTGCAGTGGCTCAGCTATTCCTTCTTCAAACAGATTCCGCGACAGGAAATGACCCACACCGGGAAGAAAACACTGGGTGTGATGATGACATGAATGTGGCTCGAAATTCGATGGACTTCTGGTTGTGTGTGTGTGTGTGTGTGTGTGTGTGTGTGTGTGTGTGTGTGCCCTTTGTGTAGACTTTGTTGTGAGTCAAGAATGACCATGACGACGAACAAGAAATCAGCTGGAAGCTGAGACAGCAGGTCAGAGACGGATCCAGGATTTGGTCGAGGTTGGTCTGCCGAGCCTCTGACTTCTGGCCCCCGCAGAGCACGCACGACGCATTTGGAGCAAAAGAAACCCAAGAAAACGCAGAAAAACTCGACAATCCTCGCGCACCTGCTGTGAACGGAAGGCTGACTGTCGTTGTCAACATGTCAGCAACTAAAATTGCTGCGGATGTTGAGGATTTTTTGTTTCGTCAGATTCTTCACCAGGCTGTCCGACACGCGCAGCTTCAAGTGTCACTGCAAAACAACGTTTTCCAGGAACTTCCGTGCTGACAGCAAATGAACTTTAGCGACAACACGACGTCTTTTCACGGGTGGGTCTGAAGAGCGAATGCCCGGCGCCCGCCCGGCGCCCGTGACGCCCGCGGCGGAAGCAGCGACGCTCGAGCGCGACTCGTCCACTCAGCGCCGACAGCTCGATTGTGTAATTGACGTCTCGGACCGACCAACCGACCGACCGACCGACCGACCGACCGCGCTGCGCAGTGTGAGGTTTGTGCGGAACCTTCGTGACGCTTGTTTTCAGTCCTGGTGCGAAGAGTGCACAGAGCCTGGCTGATGCAAACTCCTCGATTCCCCAGCAGATCCAGGGGTCCTCGACTCGCCAGGTCCGCTGGAGGCTCCCGGTTCCACCAACAAAGGTTTGCACCGTCTGCGCTTGTACCGCGAGCGGGGGTCAGATGCTAAGCAACACACAGAGGCCTGCAGAGCAGGGTCAATCAGGCCGCGGAGCACCCAGCCCAGCGGGGAACAAGGCGACCCTCGACTCAGGCTCTAGTCGGGCCCCTCAATAATTCACTGTGTGCATACTGCGCTCTCGGGACGGCCGTGCGCGGCTCAACTGCGCTCTCCATGTCTCACTCGGCGCACAGTGCAATTCCGACCGGCGCCACCAACAGGAAGTCTGTTCGACGAAGCCGTGCGACGACGCAGAGGTGGATCGTATGTACCAGATGCAAGCATCACTCCTTGGTAAGTTTGTGTGAGCTGGTTGTAAAGCCAATGAGGACTGGTTACTCGACCGTTTGTTGTTGTCTTGAAAACATGACTCCCACACGAGCCAACCACTGGCCTGCTATGTGAAAGAATTTTTTCGTGAATCAGTCGATTTTAGGGCGGCATGACAGGAGTCAACAACCGCTCGACGATCCCCAGGGGCAATTGGCGAAAACGTTCTGCCAAGATCAAAGGATCACAACAGCACGCGAATTTCCCGTGTCGCTTCCGATAACGAACAATTGTTCTGAGACAACCTCTCAAGACATTCTTAGAATTTGCATGCTTCATCTCTTCCTTTCAAAACAGGAACGCGCACGGGCTCACAATGGCGCGCGCCGGCTCCGCCCGGGTCTTTCCGGACCCGAATGCGCGCGTGGGGGACGGAGCCTCACCGAGTCAACCTTCTGTATTGCAGTGAAAGCTGAGTCTTTTTCGCTGATCACACAACAGCAACACTAAGTCGGAAAAGTGTCTTGTCATTCAGCGACATTCCCGCCATCCCAAGCGTTTCACCCCGAGCTCTGTTTGATGTCTGTCGCCGGGAAGAGTTTTGTGAAGACTCGTATCCACAAAGTCAGTCTCCGCGAAAGGTTTTCTGAAAGGGCAAAGGTGCTGCAGCCTGGAGACCGGCACGTGTGGGTGGAGTTCTCCTTTCTCCAGCCTTTCCGCCGCCTGATTTTGAGCATGGCTTTGAGGGGAGCGCTGGCTCCAGCTGATATGAGAGGTCAGGAGAGAGAGAGAGAGAGAGAGAGAGAGAGAGAGAGAGAGAGAAAGAGAGAGAGAGAGAGAGAGAGAGAGAGAGAGAGGGAGAGAGAGAGAGAGAGAGAGAGAGAGAGTGAGAGAGAGAGAGAAAGAGAGAGAGA
>JAAUXT010108727.1_pt1 | contig 23403 bp, 25 predicted proteins | sample 7278171 | NCBI WGS metagenome assembly JAAUXT01 (sample SAMN14350112, study PRJNA611818) | marine sediment metagenome | isolation source: surface marine sediment (1.8m) | place: French Polynesia: Moorea | collected 2018-08
CCCCCACCCCCACCCGTGGCATGTCTGCGGAGTCTGGGAACTCAGGATCGTGCTCCTGCAAATCTGGGTTGTTAGCCCAGATGGGAATTTTATGAGACAGACGTACACGGCCGGAGAGTGCCGCTATTTAACAAGCAGATTCTCTACTTCCTCAACCTCTTCAGCACAGCGGGTCTGGAGTCTGGCCGAGTCATCATCGTCAATTTTCACAGCCTAGGCGTTCGCTGATTGACATGCGAGTTTGTGTCGCATCCTGTTCTGCACACTGAGTTGAGGAACACTCGCACTTGCTCAGAAGGGACTTGCATGTTGAGTGGAAAGACGGACTGTGCCGACTGATAAATGGGTGGGAAGGATGTTTTCTTTTGAAAAGGCATATTCCATGACACGCAGATCTATCTCGTCACTTGGTCGCAGAAACAACTCATTTCAGGACTCTGAACGAAAGACTGGCCACTCAACCACACTTATCCACTGCATCCATACCAGCCTCACTCACACTGAGACCACACCCGATTCAGATCTTCAAAAACTTTTGTTCACTTTCATTCACGCAAAGCTTGTCATTCCCTGTATCTTCGCAGGTTACATGATGTATCGGCTCAACTCGACGCACTACAAGCCTGCCGTGCGCGAGGACTCGATCCTCTCCGTGTACGAGGATGGCCACTGGAGCAAGCCGTACTTCGACTGCGGCGGCGGGGACATCTGGATGATGACCTACACCGTCCCTTTCTTCGGCTACAACCACCAAACTGAGAAGTACCACTTCAAGTGAGTGACATCAACTTTTTGTTGCACTGAAAGTCTGTGAGTAGAGTTGGTCGTCATCATCTTCAACAATGATGTTCTGATCGTGGATCCGATGCAGAAGTAGAAGCTTGGGTTGATTCACAATGCGCGAGAGGGTCGGAGATTCGATCTCTGGTTTGACTTGTCTTCAGCTTCATACTACGTCTGTGGTTGAGTCCACGGCTCTCAAACGACAAGGGTCTCCGTTCCCAAGATGACGGGCGTAAACTTCACAAGCGTATTGAAAGAATGTGCTCCGAGAGAAAAGGTCCTCATCTACGACTCGCTTCAGGGGCGTTCTGCCTCCATCCAAAAATTGCAGTTCAGCCACTTGCGTCATCCCTTTATCCGCACGCCTGTGTTGTTGTGTTTTTTTCGGCAAGAAACACCTTTGAAGCGTCAAAGCTTTCTTCCTTGCTCTCGTATTTCATCTTGGAAACGTTTGTGCGCAGGAAGCTGGTGTTTGGTTTTTGAATTGAGAAGCTGTTCATCATCTTCACTTATCAAATGATGAAAGAACTAAATTTACCCCAAATCATACTTCTTGATGGGCTTTAACGTCAAGGAAGCTTTTCACAAGGTCTGGAATCAATTTCTTAAAACAGTTTTTTTGCAGTGAAAGAGTTTTTTTCTTGTAACTTTGCTGTTTCAGTCCTTTGTTCAACATTTCAAAATTGTCAGCGACTCAAATCAATATTTGCGACACCGCAACAAGTGTTCTCCTTTCTGTGTGGCATTCCTTTCACAAAAAGCACAGGTGTCATTCTATTTTCAAGAAGGAAGAAACTGCACCGAAGCAAAGCAGCAATGTGACTTTGGCTCAGGTGAAACACAGCAGCGTTTACTTGAGCTCAAATGTGCTTTCAAAACTGTTTCAAGCAACCAACTGGTAAACCCCGGGAAACTGTGTGCCACAAGAATGCTCAGTTTTACACTTCCATGTGCACACGGTTGACACTGAGGAGGTTCAGCACAGCCTTGAAATCCGTACGCGCGGTGCACCAATTGCCATCGGTGGCATGGATCACCAAAGTTTACGCTGAGAGCCAACAACGAGTGAGCAAATGGTTTCTGTGTCACAGTTCCAACAATAACGGGGCCTGTCAGAAAAAGAGCGGACGTGTTTGCTGAACTTCCGAACTGTTTCACACAGGTGCAGTCGAACAAAGCGGTCAACATTTGTGTGCAGACCAAAAGCAACTGGTATTCCTGCCCTACCGCTTAAATCTGTGGTGTCTCGTCTTTCTGACCCTCACTCCTGGCAGCGTTACCTCATGAGCACGAGAAAGAAACGTGAGACGAGAAAGAAGAAATCAATTTGCCAAAGTGCTTCGCGACTGTTGGTGCTGACGCCTCACACCGCACACATTCGCACCTCTGGAGATAGCTCCGTCGCTCCTTGTCAACCCCCGCAAATTCGAAACACATTGTACGCAACACAACCAACTGAGAATGTTCCGCCAGTGCGGACTATGAACATTCTATTTTGTGAAGGCCAGCGCAAAGGGCCACTGTTGAGGAACTGGGAGACGTCACCATATAGCGGCGTCTGTTGGTTTCCAGGCACCGTAGTGCACACCCCATGTCAAACAAAACGAACTCGGCTGGTTCGGTTTCTCTACTAAATGTTGGTGTTTGAGCAGGGAAAGGTACGGCTGATTCAATGATCAGTTTGTTTGAAGCTCAGACAAATTGTTTCAAGGACAAATTGGCATTTTTCATGTTTTCGGCCCAGCCAATTCAAGGTATCGACTGGTGATGTGTGCAGCGGGGTGCAAAGGTGGTTTACCTCTGTCTGTATGTTTCCGAGATCTTCAACAAGCAAATCTCAAACGTCGCTAAACCTGCACGGAAGCATTGGTGTTGATGTAATTATTTCCCACACAACCAGGTGACTCGAGGGCCACAGGAAGCTTGGTTGGCTGTGCTTATGAGTGTGCCGCAGAAATCTCAACAAACTTCGCAACGACGAAGCTCTCAGGAAAAATGGTGATCAAGGAGACGAGAGTTCAACGAAGACGTGAAGAATCATCAGAAGGAACACCACGAAGCTCTTTGATCTTGTCAAATTGTGGTTGTTGTCCAACTCCTCCAGTTTTGTTTGACAATATGGCAACAGAGCACTTGAACGCCGTCTGAGGGTTGTAATTTTCTTGGGACTGTTGTGCTTGAAGCCGTGTGATGTGTTCGCCTCTTGTGTGGGTGGCCACACGGGACCCCAATGTTCTCTGGTGGCAGTGGCTCAAAGTTTCTTTTGCGGCTGTGACTCTGCATTGAGGTTCGTCGGTAACAGAGCGCAAGAAGAAAAGTTCACAGACGGAGCGTCCCGTCTTTTCACAGCTGCGTGAGCGTCAAGTGTCACTGTTCTCACTCAGTCCCTCCATGCCAACGATATCTCGACCTGAGCTCCGTCACCTCGACAGAGGCACTTTATCTGAACGAGTTTGACATTTGCAGTCCACGAAACCCTTCAGATACTGAATGTTTCCGTGACCATCTCTCTGTTCTTCAACCGCAACTGGAGGTGAAAACTGTAGGCTTGCTGCAGGTTCAGCTCTGCGGTGACCGAGCACAACAGCGCAGAGGCGGTGCGGCCTGATTCTGCTGACGCCCTCAGCCTTGACTCCGGATGCCGCACAAAGCCTCTCCATATTGACAGTCCCTTTGTGGCTAATGAGAAGTGAACAGAGACTCTGAAGCGTGGGAGATTGGAACTAATGTGCATAGGATTCCGCGTTTACAAGCCTGTTACGCGTGTATGTTTTCGAATCAAGCCTGAGCGCTGACTGTCAGCCAAGATTGACTGCGGGTTCGGTTTGTCAAGAAGAGGGAGACGCAAACAAGGTCTTTGTTGTTTCAGTCTGTGCAGCTCCAGCAGCGATGGGAAGCCACGTTTTGCTCCGATTGACCGCGTCTCGCGGAAACACTTGGTGACTAAAGTGACACACAAAGACTTGTGCAAATTGTGGACGAAGTTAGGGTTGATCCAAGGGTGCCGTTTTGGGGGTTGGAGATGCTCCAAGCTGTGTGGATCGAAGATGCACAAAAATCTGGGTGTTCAATTGTGTCTTGTGGTTCTCATGACAAAGGCGGCTCCGAAATTTTGGACATGACCATGAAAGTGGAGAGAGACAAGAACTATATCAACACACTGGCTTCCTGGGGCGAGGCGCAATGCGGTGAACACACACACGCAATCTCCATATTTAGGCTTCAGTTTCACTCGTGCTCTCAGAAAACGACTCACCGTGTGAAACAGCGCGGTATGGGGAAATACTGACCGCCATTTTCAAACGAGAAGGTGTGTCGCAGAGTTTGTGCCTTGGCCTCGAGAAGTGGTGGGAGGAACTCGACACTGGGAAAGCTTGCCAGAAACTCCTCAGTCATTCCTACTTGCAACACACTTGTATACGAGGCAGTTCACCCTGAGTAAAGCCGAATACACAAATTTGCACCTTGAAGATGCAGCCTCCAGCAGCGTGTTTCGTTCCAAATTATCAATTTGTTTGGGGCTTTGAAATCAGTTGTGTCCTGAAAGCTGAATCTCAACACAGCCTTGAAAGCAGTCTGGATTTCCATCCTTGCCATACACAATCGTCCCAAAAATGAGAGAAGAAAACGAAGCACCACAGGCCTTTTGTTCTCCTCTATTTCATGCTGCTTGTTTGTCTGCGAGGGAGACCCATTTCTATTAGATATCCGTGGTGGGGAAAATAGAAGAAATCAATTAAAACAATTAAGTGACTATTGATCAGCAAACACGAAGATAAGCGCCTCTCATCCACATTAGGTTCATTAGAATCTTGCCTTGAGCTGCAGGAGACTAAACAACATGTTCAGGATCGGTGAGGCTGTTATCACGTGGTCCCTGGGTTCCTGCAGTTGTTCTCAAGGTCACCGTGTCTCTTACCGTAAACGTCAATCATTTTCAGAAATTGTTTGGGAAAGGACGGAGGCAGTGCTCCACGTCTTCTGTTTGGCTGGCGTTTTACGTCGTTCGAACATGTTTTGAGAAACTGCCCTTCAGCTGCCTTGGTGGGTTTCAACATCACACGAGTGAGATAAAAAAAAACACAGCGAAGTAAACTGATGTCAGAAATCGTTTCAAACTGCAAGGACGCTGCAGCATCTCCACCGTGAACTGTACGCACGCATCCAACAGGTCTGGGGGCAATTCTGTTTTGATAGAAAACTTCTAATGAAACTCAAGGATAAGAGCACGTTTGAATTTCAAAGCTCTGTTTGTGTGTGCAGATGCAGTTCGTTTTTTTTTTTCAGCCAACATATCTTTCCTCAGCTCAAATGAGCGTTTCCAACTTCCTGAGCAATCGTCTTTTGAACTGGAATATGTACTCCCTCTTCGTTTCTGACGTCATTTGAAAGCAAACGGCTGCCAAAGCTAATGCTCAAGAAAAAACAGGAAGTTGTGAATTCTTGTGCATTAATGTCTGCACTTTCAATCATTCTGTACTCTCATTGAACAAACTTTTTGGGGGTCAACCAAGAGCCCTCTGTTTGATGCAAAATATTTTTGAAAGTTAGCCGAATCGAGAAACAGACGTTTGGTTTCCTGACTTCACTGTTGCTGTTGAGAAAGAGGTTGGATGAATGAGGGGTTTTGAAGCCAGATGAGGCTGATCAAAGATGCACTGATAAAGAGACTCCACAGCCATTCCTGAGCAGCAAAACTTACTCCGTATGAAGCAGCAACCATTCGCCTCCTTGGTCGTACAGTTCTGAGCTGAAGCGAGCCTTTTATTGCCAGACTCGGGTATGAGAGCGCCGCTTGCAATGAGATCCCTGCAGCTGTTTTGAGCTGACAGAGGAGTGCACCCCATATGGGCTCTATAAATAGAGGCAGGCTGGTGTGGATCTGGTTGAAAATTCCACCTCCTTGCACGTGTCAGTTCGTGATTGTAGAGAAGGGACCACGTCTTGGAGTTTATGACGGAGACCCGGAGTCAAACGTCACGCGAATCACCACGACAGGACCAGAAGCACTGCATAGATCTGGTGCAGCCCGGGTCCTGCTCGGCCTGGATCCGCTCAGGCTGATCCCGCCTCATTAATGCGGCTGCGCGCCCGCGCCGCCGAGGCCTCGACACCCGTTAGCACCGCGAGGTAAACAGTGCCGACGCGCGCACAACCGACAACTGCGCCCAAGCCGCAAGCGAGAAACACTGAAGACGAAGTAACACGCAGAGGTGATGCTGCCAGATCTACTTCAGAAAAGTTGCTCAAATCATCAAGAAATTTGCATTTTGTGTGGCACAAAATGCCGAAAATGTTTTCAGTTCTGTTCACGTCTTGAGGACGTCCGACGAACCATCACGGAAACTAAACTGTGTCCTGCAGCAGGTGCCGAAATGCAGCAGCAATTTGGTGGGTGGGGCGGGACTCTCTGAGTTTTCCTCCCTGAGAAACGTCGGTCAAATTGTACGCTCAGAACTTCATTAGACTGTACACTGTGTGGGATGAACCGAACACAGGAAAATGGAAGTCCATGTGAATGGAGAAGAAATATTCAAGTTCCCAACTCGTCCAAGACGTGGCAGTTTCTGAGGTCAAGATAAGAAGGCAGAAATTGTGCCAGTACCACTGTTTTCACAAATGCAGAAAATTTCGAACGGATCCCAAGACACTTGTTTGTGCAAGGACGAGCCGAAACACGAAAACAAAGCAACATAATGAACGGGGGCCACAGCCTGCAGGACGGATCTCAACTTGCAAGAAGCACATTGAGATGAATATTTTGCTATTGATGATGTAGTTTTTGTTGCCGATTTCTCGGGATCGATTGGCAGAGTGGAGGAACGGAGGCGGGCAGAGCTTGCCCCCAAACTGGGGCTTCAGCTGAGGCACAATATCAGCCTTTCAAGGAATCTGCTTGAAAAAAATCAGACAGAAGTGAAAGCTTCGAGACCTGTTCAAAAGAACACTTTGAACAAGACCGTGGGTCTGCAAAATTGATGTGATGTGACTCAACACAAGAGCTCAATTGATCCAGCTTTTAGAGCTTTTCTGAGCATAGGTAAGCTGGACCAAGCGAAATGCATCTGATCTTGAAGGACGATCAACAAAAACGTGGCCTTTTTTCGGAGAAGTAGGTTGAAGGAAGGTGTTTGTTCCCACCCGCGAGAAAGATGTTATTTTTTTCACTCAGGCTACTGCTGCGTCCGCGCAGGTCCAAGGCAATTTGCATGGTCAGTGAGGGTTGCAACACGAACGCCGTTGTTGTGATGTGGTGTCCTGTTCTGCCAGGTTCAGCTTCCATGTGGCTCATCTGAGCCCTGTGTTGTGTTGCGTGACGCATCAAGGGACGTTCTTACGAAAGTGCCACAAATCGTGTTTTTGGGGCGCATGGTGGGAAGTCTTGCCACAGGAAAAACTCCCGGACCAAAAATTCCACAGAAAACTCTGACTTTTGCAGAGAATAATTTCAACTTGGAAAGGTAACGATTCGAAGGTGTTGGTTTGGCACCAGATACAAACTGGAATCGTTGATCAATGCTTCCATATTGTTGATGACACAAGGGAACAGTGTTCTCGAGACTGAACACACAACGCGCGAAGCGACGAGGTTTTCCCCACAATTTTGCCAAAGTGGTATGAAATGCAGAATCCGACAAACTGCAACGTTGGTGTGTCCTGCATGGTGCGGCAAATGCGTCACAAAAGATCCAGGTGTGGATGATTGTTCTTCTGCCGGACGCAAGTGCGAAGTCCAAAATGGGCAATGGCAACAGCAATGCTTCAGATAAAATATCAGCGTTCAAGTTTGCACCGGAAATCGTCAGTTTCACGAAATATTTACTGGACTCACCTTCTCAACCCACCTGCGAAGTTGTACACAAAAGCCATCTTTCGCTGCTGCTGCGAATCCTTTTTGCTCGATTGATTGCTTTTAACACTGCAGTTTGTTCATCTGGACGTTCTTGTAACACACGCCATGACCTGTTCACTCCAGTTTGGCGAAGATCTGGAATCTGAAAGAAAGACGTGACAACGCACGGACGTCAGTGTCTCCAGAGAGGTTCATACGAGTATGACAGAGATTGTGACTTTTCGGGTTTTGAGGGGACATGACACAAACAATGATGCCATACAATGTGAATCAATTGTGAACAACAGCAAATCTCTCTTCAGGTCAGGCCTCTCCTTTGGAAAACACTCTCCAACCGGAAGCCAGGTGACTTTGAAACAAGGGCGATTCTCAGGAGAGACAGCCGCGTCGTATTGGTCAGATGGTGTCATGCGTGCATGCATGAGAGGTGTTTTCTCTTTTTGTTCTGTTCCTGCACCAACCTGAAGGTGGCCGTTTGTCTGAAAGTAATTTTGTCAACGCTGCAAGGACAGCGTTGTTGCTGTGAGATTCGTGGTCCTTCAAAACCTGCAACACATGTAAACACAGTCCTGCAATGTGCTGCAGGAAGCGTGAGGACCCTTCAGCGCGCCACTCAACGCTGCTGTGAATACTGCTCCATTCAAAGCTGTCCACTCCAATCAGACCAAAGCCTACTGTACAGCGATATGGGCCAGGAAAACACAATGGCCTTTTCACACCTTCGCGTGCAGGCAGAGACGAAAGAAGTCCATTATCTTCAGGGACCAAAAGTCTTTCTGTGTTGTTGTCGAATACTGTATGCGCTCTTTTCTGCTTTCGACGACACACACATCTGAGCCAGGTTGTCACCAGTGGCGTGCGCAATTCAAACTTGCAAGTTTTCGTCAAAGCCTGAATGCACTTGGGAAGCTTCAAGACATTTACATATCTTGGGAGCCAAGGAGACACAGACCACTAATTGGTGCGCTGAGCGGTGCAGAGATGTAACCCTCTCCTCTTCCGCGTGGTGCTGCGGGGTGAACCGAACTTTTTGAACCAAAACTTGTTTCTCTCCACCGTTTTTGCTTGGTTTGCAGAACTATGATGCGTTCCTCGCGAATATAACACAAGGACTTGTTCTTGAACGCCACATCCATTGTTCTCGAGACCCATTACGTTAGGGTTCATCGGCTCTTCAGCGAGTGTGAGTGGCCAGTCGCGTCACGATCATCAGCGTGTGTGATTTGAGGTCAGTTTCATGAACGACATGAGGAGGTTTTTGACATGGTTGTTGAGATATGCATGTCGAGAGCATGCAGCGCTTGAGATTTGCATGTTGAGACATGCATGTCAATGAACCGACGAATGGCATTTATTTGACCTCAATTCACAAATGTCAACATGAGTGATGTGACAGGCCACGAACACGAGCAAAGGAGAGCAGATGAACTCACGTCTACATTGCAGTGGTGGTCGCAATGTGCAACGAATGGTTCTTTTTTTGAGCGGTTTTTTTTTTACTGTGTCATCAATTGGGTCATTCAACTTGAGTACACATGCAGGAAGTGACATCGGCCAATCAACATTTGACACAATTCTCTGACCGGCGACCTTTGAAACCAGTTGAAGAGACATGTTTCGCAATGAATGTTAGTTATTTTTGCAAAATTTTGAGTGTTTGTGTCATCTTTATGTACGTAAGTGTTCACCAAGAAGTGTCGATGCGCAAAATGGATGACTCAGAGATGATGGAGATGAACACCAGTTCAGAATCTTTTGAAAATGAAGACACCAGCTTGAACGAGATGATTTCTAACATCCAATTCGACCCTTTGAGCGAGTAAGTGTGTTTTTTTCAGTTTGCAAAATCAAATTTTCAACTTTTTGGTCGATGGGGGAATCCCTTTCTATGACATCATAGCAGCGCACGTGTCGACATTGAAAATGGAATTCCCTCCAAAAGTAAACAAACTGACATTTTTGACAGTGTTCATGATTGAAATACTCTTGATTTCTGCCCGGAATATGGTTTTCTGAGCATTGGTCACTCAAAATTTCAATTTTACAGGGGAGCAGTGACTTCAACGCAGTGTTCTCAAGTCAGCCATGGTGCCAACTTCCACCTGATATCATCCGACGATGAAGACTCCTGTGCCGACGAATCTACAGTGTACGACAGACCGGTTTCACCCATTTTCAAGCCCAAGAAGTCCACACCCACTGCTACAATCAGCAAACCTTCAACCTCGACAGCAACCTCTTCAAGTGAAGTGAATGAAACTGTGCAAAAGACAACTTAGTTGGATACAATGATTCAGTTTCAGAGGACTCCAACATCATCAACTTCACCGGCCTGTCGAGCGACAGCGAACAATGCTTCAAGACGCCAGTCAGTGAGTCTGAACTTCAGTCTCTTGGTGGCAAAACTTTCGTGGCATCGATAGATTGCAAAATTTTGTGGGCCAAAAGGTTGTTTTCTGAATGGAAGAAGACTCGCAATGAGTACAATGAAAGGGGTGTGATCCATGTCGATTTGGACTCTGACAACGTGAACAAATCTGAATTGTCTGCAGCTCTGTATCAGTTTCTGTCTGAAGTTCGATGAGCAGATGGTCATGACTATCCAGGAAACACATTGTACAGCATTGTGGTCATGTTATAGCTGCATTTTGAAAAGAAAGGCATGAACCTCAAACTCATCGATGACCCAGAATTTGTCAAGGTGAAAAACATGCTCGACAATCTAATGAAGAAGAATTTTGCAAACATCTGAAGGTTGTCACTACCTTGAGTATCGCGAGGACCCACAGTCAAAGAGCAACCAGGGAGGGTTGAAAACTCGCAAATACAAGCCAAAGGTCATCCGAGCTTATGGGCATGCACGACAAGAGTGAAACATAGTGTATTTGTATCACAAGTATATCATGTTGTTACCTTCCAAACTAAAGTCTGATGCCCTTTACAAGTATGCCATGGTGAAAAATCGATGCACAGCTGCCTGTTGGTATGTCAACAAACCAATAGGAATCAATGCATTGAGTAAGACTGTCGGTCATCTGATGACAGAAGCAGGTATTTCTGGTCGTTACACCAACCATAGTTTGAGAGTGAGTGCAGCGACGCGCATGTTTCAGTCCAGAATTGAGGAGCAAATTGTAAAAGAGAAAACCGGGCATCGCAGTGAGGCAGTACATGCATACAAAAGAACAAACGAGTCACTTCTTGTCGATGCTGAAGAAGCAGTGATAGGTTCCAAATTGTCAAAACTAACACCTGGGAGGTTCAACATCGACCCAGGTTTTCAGGGGACACAGCATGTCACTCTTGTAGGGTCGCTGCAAACATCGACATGTGAAAAACTGTGTAAGGTTCTGAGCTGTGTCAACCCCAGCATGCCCAAAGTCAAGTCGGTCAAATTCGAGGTGGAATTTCATGACGACTCATAGACTCATGACAAATGTCAACAATGTTCTTGTCACTTGTTTGTCGACTTTGACATGTTTCTCAAGCATTAAATCAATTTCAGTTGCAGCACACCTGTAGTCTTGTCATGAATGCCCAGTGGTCAACTGACCAGTCGACACACTGCGTGGAATCTTGAGTTGTACATTGCGACCACCACTGCGTTGTAGACTATTTTGTATACCACTGTGCGATGTTAATGGGTTGTGTTCCTTTTGTCTCATCGACACTTTATCCTGCATGAATCGAACTGTACGATTATTTCTGGAGGTTTCTACTCAGTGTCGTGGTATACGTCAAATAACATGTTTGACATGTCATGCTTTATCCTGCAAATCCTCTCGACTAGCGTCTCGAGGATTCAGAGCATGATAAAGCACTCCGTCGCACTCGTATTTGTAACGTATTTGTTTCGTTAGCGTTCAATAACCCTGACGTTTTTTTTGTCTCGAGCGTGCAGTAAAGATGATGAAAAGTCTCGTTCAAGTTCCACAACCCATATGGAAGTTTCAAACCAGGTCCCTTTCTCAAAAACCCTTTTTGCCTGCTGTTGAGAGTCAAAATGAACACAGAAGAATCTCAGAAATCCACAACATCTGCATCTGCAGCGGGACTTCACAACATCACTTTGGCCCAGAAACTACGGTTGCCTGGGTTTGGCCTTTTGCGGCAACGAAAGAATCCACTGGCTCTGGTCAGAGTTAGCAGATTTATCCCAGACCCCTGTGATCTGAAAGCGCAAACTGCTCAAGTTTCCACTATGCCCACTAAATTAGCCCAACGGATTTCTTTGCTTCAACTTACTGCACTCACCAACGTTGCATCGCCATCAAAACTTGTCGGGGGTTCGGAGACATGCCGAGAAGCACTGAAATTTACATTGTGGCCAGGAAAACTAAATTTGCGGGGGGGGGGGGGAATGGCAAATATGTTGAACAAGACTCACACATGAGCTCGAGATTCTTGACTTTGTGACCATCGTGGGGAGTCCGCAACCCCTGTTTGTCACTTGTGTGGAACAAGCGTTGTTACGTTTTGTGATTTTGTTGACTTTGTGTGTCTGTTGTCCTTCTCTGCAACGTATTTCTTTTGCGGATTCTCCTGAAGCAACACTTGCGGTACAAGAATTCAGTTTGCCTTTTCGGGGTGCAAAGGAGATTCATCTGACAGGAACAGCAATGTGTTTCAGTGTCCAGCAATTGCTTCCCTTTCTGCACATATCAAAATTTCTATGGTTTCTGGTCCCATGCTGAAAGAACGGCGCTGCAGTCCCCTTCGTGCAAACTGCTTATCAGCGGCTTACTTTACGAGGTGAGTCGGGGCGGCCCATTGGCTACACGCGGGGCTCGGAGCGCATTATGAAGTCGCAGGACCTGTTGATCCCGCTAATGTTCCGGGATGACCCTCCGGAACCCTGGATCATCGGGAAGCGACCTGCACTGCGGCGTTAGTGGTCCCTGCAGAGAAGGCAGTGTCATATCCTCAGGACCTTCATTCACACGTCGCGTCTTGTGTCGAGATTGAGCCTTCTTGTCGCTCTCACAAATTTGCACCGTTGTACAGTGAGTTCAATCACGTGTCGGTCAGAGGTGTCTGGGAAGAATGGAGCTGAAACAGAGACCTTCTTGTTGTTCTCATGTGGACAATGGCAGTGACTTCACAAACAGACCACCACTCTCGCCGATGATGCTGATAATAGTCTGTTCAGAACTGACAGACTGTTTTGATATTTTCATCCACAACGGTCAGCTTGCATTCTCGTGTCCGAGCTGTGCCCGCGTCACGTGAAAGGGCGACATTTGCAGCTTGTCGCGACATTTGACACAAAACGGCTAATTGCCGGGAGCCGGAGTCAGGTCCATTGTCGCGTTCGTCCTTCCTGCGCAAATCAAAAAGTTCTTTGCTGTTTTCAACAGTTTGTTTTCAACCAAACAGGAGGTTGTTTGTGAATCTGTCGAAACTGCCCGGGGCTTTGTGCTCACCGGTCTCCTTGAACGAAGACCGCATCTTGCACGATGTTCGCAGTCGAGGCTGGACGCAGTTGTTTATCGCTGCACGAGGCTCGTCCACAAATGTTTGAGACTCATTCAGATCGACAATCGACAACATGTGTTCCTTGGTTTCGGACAAAAGGAACACAAAGTTTGTGTTGTCAAGGTCAATTTTACTCCAGTCCAAGGACTATCCAGTCCAACTGCTCGCCATACGGACAATGTTTTGTCAATGGGCATTCACTATGGCGTGTCCTGCACCAATTTCACTCAAAGTAATCACCTCGGGCTTGCACACATTTGCGCCAGACGTCGAATCGCAGCTGCGTATTCACAGGTCGAAACTGTTGAGATCACAGTGTCAATTTATCGCTGCAGGTCATTGACCGAAACAAATCTGGTTCATTTGAGATGTGTTTCTCTTAGTGTGCGCGAGAAAATCCAAAAGTTACAAGGTGCTAAGTCAGGACTGTACGCTCGTATGGTGGGTGCGGCAGTGCGTCTGTAGCACAAGAGTTAAGATCGATGAGCAGAGGCTCTGTCATGATGAAGGACCCAGTGGTTGTTTGACCCAAAGTTCTCAGACGCATAACGCCAAGGTTGTACTCAGCAGTGATTCCATGCCCATCAGGTATCAATTCATTCAGGACAACACCAATGGTACCAAAGAACTGGTACGAGGAATCATTCTGGAGTCCACCTTCACGGGAAGAGAATACTGTCAGATCCGATCAACCACTGGGACATCATCTCCCAGTCACACACTCCTCTTGAATTCACGTACGACCAGGGAACCTGTGACTGGGACAAAGAACCGCTCTGGATTCGACATGTTTTGCCAATTAAATCTCATTTTTTGTTCACAAATTCTGTTGTGTCTGCACTGCAGAAAAATCATGATGCTCATTTTCCAAACCAGCAGTGCCCTTGAGTTCATCTCTCGAAGCAGAAGATTTGATTGGAACAGCGTCCAGACGTCTGGTTGGGTGTACCAGTCACGAAAATTTGCGATTGGGTGACTGTGAACCTGAGAACAGAAACCAAATGTGATGCAAAAGCTCCTGCCTCGTCCTGTGTAAATGATCAAAGATAGCCACGCAACAGAGAGTCCCATCTTCTCACAGTGTGGCAAACGTATCCTTTGGGGTCCAGCTGTTGCTGTCAGATACATTGTTGTTACAGCCCTATGTAACTCTGATTACTGCCCATTGTAGCCAATGGTCAATTTTCTTCCTGATAAGAAAAGTACACAGTTTCGCACACAGGGGATTCTGCGGACTTGCTGCACATTATGTACTCAGAGCTCCAGACGGAAATGGCCAAAGGAGGGAGAGTTTGGCCGTTGCAGTGAAGAACCGAGACTCGCCTTTGATGATACACTGGAGAATGCTCCGAACGAGGTTCCGCAGGTGACGGATTCTCAGGCTCTCCTGCCTGCTGTCGCAAAGTCCCCATCAGGGGTTATTCAGGGTTGGTGTGTCACCAAAACTTGCTGTGTGGTGTCAGACGACAGTCACTTTCTGGTCGATCAAATCGGACACGCAGACATGCATCATTGTTGCGCAGCGCGTTTGTGGTCTTGTTCGATTCAGGGATTCAGTTGCATGAAAATACCTGCCTCAAAATAACACGTGAGCGATTGGTTTGAGTCTTCAAAAAGTTTCTGAATATTTTTCGAAGTTTTGTCGTTTAGCAATGTGCAACATCTTGAATTAGAAACAGCTGAGACAGCTGGCAGCCAGCTCCCCTCATGAAACTCAAATACTCTTGGGTGGTTCTGATACAGTGTTTCAATGTGGATGGTGTGTTCTGCAAAAATGAAATCCACTCACACTATTTTGCCACTGCGTTTTTGGCTGTGCTGGAAATGAAGGATTCACACGGGACTCAGCTGTGTTCGGGTCGGCGCGTGACGATTCTCTTGGGTCGGGCATCATCAGACAGCGAGACTCAGCGGTGACAGAAATAGTGCGGGAAAGCGCCGTTGTGTCAGACATCAACTGCTCGGATAAAGTTTTGCTCTCTGATGTTCTAAAATGTGGAATGTTGGTCCAGAAACCTCCAAAGAAACATCAGATGAACCGGAGACAGAAATCTGGACATTTGCCTCCCAGGCAGGCTGCTACAACGTTTTTGACATCAAAGGGTGAAAATGGTTGTGTGATTTTGCTGCGCAAAATTGTTCGTGAAAGGTCTACCCAATAGTTCCTTGCCACAAAGTTCCGAGTCGATTGTTTGCACAGCCGCAGAGCGAAACTCAATACAGAGATTTCAAATCCGAATCAATTCAATTCAAAGTGCAGGTTTTGCTCGGAGCATTTTTCATTTCCAAACGTTTTCAGTGGTAATTTAATTGCTCTGTAGGTATTGAAAAGGAAGTTGTTATGTGCCGAGACAAACACAATACGGGACGCACAGAGCGACATGAGGTAACAATAGTATCTGAGAGTTCTATTGAGTGCAGCAGAACAAATAAAAAGAGTATTTGCACCAACAACGGAAAGATTTGGGGCTGTTTCTGCTTTACCACACCTCACGCAAAGCAGACTGCAGAGACCGTAAGAATTGTTCACTGCCAAAAATTAATTCCCACATGTGAATTCGGACGGACCCGTTTTCACCCAAAGAACTGGTGCGCTGCTTCTTCTTGAAGTCACAAGACGAAGTCCTCTTCTGCTTCAAAAGTTTTTCACACAGCTTTTTCAGAGTCGTGCACTTTGGAAAACTTTTTGTTGGTTTAACAGTCAATTTGCTGGCGTGTGCATACCTATTGACGTCTTTTGCAGTCGTTTTGCTCCTTTGCAAACAGACAAATCAATAGCTACATGTTTGTGCTGTGAGGTACTATTTGACTTGTTGTTCACTCGACACCTTTGTTAGAGCCACGGAAAGAAAACCGCACGTTTTGTGCCCAAAGAGACGTTGGGATTCAACTCTGTGTCCGGAGAAATCTGCCACAGCGGCTGAAGCTCGGCGAGTCTGACGTGTGGCTTCAGTCGGAACCTGACGGACCCGACTGTGGTGGGTTCGCAGCAGATCCGGTGAAACGAGACTGAGCTTGTCAGGCACAGAAACTTGATCAATCCAGTGTCGAGCGGATACAAGCCTTGGTAAAAGAACAACATGACTGACCACCAAGATTCTCTCTCTCTCTCTCTCTTGGCTTTCACGGGCGTCTGCAGGGCCAAATCCGACTCCAAAGCTATGGAATGATGTCAATGTTGTCTGTGACCTTTTGTTTTGGACCGGGGCCTGGAATGAAACTGCGTTCGGGGTCCGCTCTTCACTGCCGACAGCATACCAACATCAACGTGAGAGGAAATGTTGAGAAGAGTCCGAAACATAATTTTTCACTCTTTCCGTATCGAGACGGAAATCTTTCTGCAGTTCATCAGAGCACAAATTTGTGGACAAATACTGAGTTGGTTGGTCTATTGATGAGCGAGTAGTGCCTGCGGAAAGACAAACAGCCGCGCGGCGTATCTAATCGAAACAGCGCTCGCTTCACTGCGCTGAATGTGGCGTTGTCAAGCGGAAAATTACGCTGCAAGAAAATGTTTTTCGGCAAATATTATTTTTGTTAACAAAGCGTAGTTGGCAAGCAAAATATCATATCTTTGGGCACAGAACGAAACTTTGTTCAGGTCTAACTTTTTTGTGAACGGAAAGGTTTGCGCAAAAGAAACGATGCTGACTGTTGAGTTGCACGACATGAACCTGACGCAAGGTCTTTTCGTGCTGAGGGAACAAACTGATCGAACCTGTTGCAGAGTGACAACACAGTTTTGTCTGTGCAATTCTTCAACAACTTCCGTGAACGGAAACAGCTTGACTCGTTCCTTTCTTCGGCTGTCATCAGATTATTTTGCGAATAACTGCCGTTGTCAAGTGACGGGAGGGAGCGAGAAGGAAGTGCTGCCGCGAGAGTCCACACGACGCGAGACAGATCAGAGTTTAGCCCGAGCGTCACTTCCCACCCCACAGTGACTTTTCTAAAGTTACCCGTTTCATTAATTAAGAAGCTTTTTCATTGAGCTGAGAACAGGAGTTGCAAGGAGAACTTCACAAAGATTCCCCACACACTGTTTGCCTGCTGTTCATCTTTCTGATGGAGGGAGCGAGGTGGAGCTGGGTTGACACGAATTTTGATTATCAAACTGGAAACCAACACAAAATGTTTACACACACCAAGCAGCGTGTCGTGATTAGCTACGCAGCAAAAACGCTGTAGAAACTTCAACACATTTGGTTTTGCGCCGATGAGATGTCTTCATTTTGTGCCATTCAGTTCTGGTAAAAATGCATCCTCCTCTCACAACCACTGAAGTGCGTTCTGTTTTCCATAGAACGGCTTCCAAATTTTCGTTCGATTGGAATGGTGGGTTCATTTGGTGTCGCCTGACTGAGGTTGAACGTGTCTGGAGGAACTGGGATGTCAGGTGCAAGTCAGGACGCCCCCGTGTCACTTGGAGCTGATGCAGAAGGGGCAGGAGCCAACGTGTCATTGATAGGGAGTCATTGACACACCAGCCAGGCCGTTCCTGAAGGAAGGTGAGTGTGTGGTTGTGAAGAGGGAAGAATCAGCCACTGGGCAAACGAGATCCGACTCCAACTGCATGAAAGACAAGACTGCAAAACTGCAAAGCCCTGGCCACATCCATGTCAGGTTTACATTCGTGCTGTCATGATCATTTCAATTTTACCCAAATGAAAAAGAGAACCAGACACATTTGAGCTGTTCCAGATTTACACGGGTCAACACGCCACTGCGTTTCCTGAACCTGAGAGCCAGACACAATCATTCTGCCAGTCTGATATCAAATCACTTCTGAGAAACTAAATCTGCACAAATCTGCTTGAGGTCCACTTTCGTGACATCAACTCTGTGTAGGTGTTTTGCTCTGCAGGGCTCGAGTAATTCCACCTTTGCGTGTGAAATGCGTGTTAGGCTTTCACCGCAAGTTATGTCTGCTTGTTGAACATTCAAGTGCGAGCACAGGTCCTTTCTGGCACGAAACCACAAAATATCATGTCCTTGACTCCCAACTGAGCCCCTCCCCTCCATAAATTATGAAAGAACAGATGGATTTTGAAGAATGTTTCCACTGTGATGCGAGCGAACAACTTTCATTCTGGGGTACATCTACACACAGTTTTCGTGCCGGCTGACATCAGAACCTGAACAAGTTGACACCAAATGGATTAGTTCACGACAAATCAGACGCTCGTTTTCCGTTGGAAGACACTGTTACTTGACAACAACAAACATTGCAACCAATGCACACTTCGTCGTGGGTGTTTCGACTCAGAACACCAAGACTATTTTTACTCTCGACTAACGAGCTTGACGCAAAGTTCCATCGAAAGCTTCACAAGAAAGCCACGTTGTCCGGATCCCGCGTTTCGGTCGCTGGGAGATCGGTGCTGGAATCGCGTGCGCAGCGGCCATTAGCTCTCTCGCTCACATAGGGCCTGTCAGGCCCGGGCCCGGGCCTCTGCTCACCCATTTGAGCTGCGTTTGTATTGGAGCTTCAACGCCGTCCTTACAGCAAACGTGTGCCTTCTTAGTGTGATGCACGTTGCATGCAATGATAAAACAACGCAGGTGCCGGCTCAAATAATCACACAGGGCTGTTCTTGCCCAAGACTGCCACGAGTTTTGGTGTTTTGTGACTGAGACTTTCAGCCAAATGCGTCACGAGGCTGGATGAAAGACACCACGGCAAATCCTTGGCATCTAGTGCGGCAAAAACTGGTCTTGCTTCCCGCATACGTCCTGTTGGTTGCTGCTGCGTGGGATGGCGACGCGTTCACAACTTCGTCACTTTGGCTTCAAGAAAGAAGAACGTGCGCTGGTTTGCGTTGCAGAGGCGCAGTGAGGTCATTTCCCTTGTTTTGTTTTGCGTGCAAGGTCTTAAAAACCGAAGAGAGCTGCAGGTTCTTCAGTCAAAACACTGTTTTGACAAGGCTCTGAAATTGTGACACACCAACAGCTGCAACGTCCCAAGGGTTGGGAAAAAGCTCTTCAACCCCGGTGTTTGAGAACTGAGTCCGTCCAGAGAGCTTGTGTCGTGATGCTTGCAGCCAGATTTTTTCCGACTAAGTTTCAAATGCACTTAACTGTTTTCGACTTGAACTCAAAAATTGGTCTGATTCCTATTGCAATATTTCTTCTGACTGGCCCGTAATTCCATCAGTCCGAAGGACTGGAGAGCAGAAGTCGGCTAATTCGAGTTCATTAGCATTGCCTGTTCAGGGAGCAGCGAAACATGTCTCTGACTGCAAATAGCACAAACTCAAGAGTTTTGTCAAGCTGGAAGAAAGATTTGATAAAGGTCAGGCTTCTGAAGTTGGTGACAAAGGTTCCAAGCTAAAAAGTCACGTGATAGAAGTGAAAGCGCAGCTTGCTTGTGGGTTCTCTCTTGTCTGTCTCGTTGCGAAAAGAAAGGCTGCCACAGAGTCCGACTGTGAACACCAGACGAAAATGGAAACGACCAGGCGAACTTTCATTCATTGAAATAAACTTTGTATTCTTGTTGTTTGAGGCCGTCCGCTTTGCCCGCTGGGAATCGGAGATAGAATCTGACCCTGGAAACTCCGACTCCAGAACAGTATCACTTTTCACCAGTGCAAAAAAGGGAGACGCCCACACTTCGGGGCACCTGATTCTTTGGCAACTGACTAGTGCAAACTTTCTGAACGCAAAATCACCGGTTGGGATTCTTTTTTGTTTCACAAATTTGCTCAGCTGCACGAATTGCACATTTTTGAACGTTGCAAAATTCTTCTGAGCTTGTCAGCTTCACTGAAGCGCTCATCGCTTTCGCCTCCTGCTGAGCCAAAAGTTTAATTGACAGCGTCACGAATTGGGACATTTTTGCCAGTGATGAATTTCTTGCAAACATCCTCAGGAGTCAATTCCCGCGTGTTGAACTGGCTCGTAGCATGATTACCGTGCAAAGTAAACTCTGATGCAATAAAGTAAATGGAGAAACAAATCATCCGAAGAGCAGGGCTCGTTCCTGCAGCTTCACACTGTCAGAGTGCGCAGCCCCTTGGGGAGTTCACACGCAAAACTGCCGAACAAGAGAACGTGGTCGTGTTCAGTTGAAACGCCGTCGAGACTGTTCAAAAAGTCATCGTGACGCAGCCGAGAGCCACTCATTGTGGACTATTCATTGGGAGAAACTTTTGTGTCTAGTCAAGTGCACCTGTGTCGTTTTCCCAGTTTTTTGTTTGCTTTCAAAGAATTGCAACTTCTGATACGAATCTGAACCTGGAGGGGGACGGGAGCGTAGTGTGGCTATCGACTCGTTTTTCAGTTTCATTCATTGCGCCGCAAGGAACCAAGTCTCTATGTTCATCGTGCAGTGTTTCGCAGTGCAGAGAAGCTCATTTCTGACGCGTTAGTGAATCCCGTTCACACACACAAGCTGCTCACAAATACAATTACTATCTCACGGGCTATTTTTGGCGCTCACTGTCACTGCTCATGGTGTTACTGTTACAATGCCTATCATCCCCTACAGTAAATAATTGCATGATAATTGACGCTGTCAGGTCTTTTTCCACCCTGGAAGTTTGCTTTCAAAGTTCAAAATCAGAAACAGAGATTTTCCAAAAAAAAAAAAAAAGAAAAAGACAACAACAACAAAAACAGCCTGGCAGTGAGTCAGCTGCTGGGGTGACAATCATTTTACCCACTAGATTTCGCTGAGATGAAGGCCTCTGTGTCAATGTCGGTGTTAGTGTTGGTGTCTGGCTGGCAAAACAACTGAGCGCAAAACCGTGGAATCCGTGCAGTCCGTGCAAACCCAAATCAAACCAGTGCAAACCAATGCATACCCATTGCTCGTGTTATTGGTGGGAATGGACACACATCCAGATTCGGTCTGGATTTTTGTTGCAAACTTTCTTCTGACCCGTCTCTTCTTTCCGTTTCTCTCCGAGATTCTCCTCATCCTCGATTGTCAACGACGCAGTATCTACCAGAAGCATTTTTTGTCCAAAGCTCTCATTGTTTCAAAGGGAAGACTGGTTGAAAGGTTTGGACTTGAAAAGCTTTCTTTTGACAGAGTCTGCGAATATTTGCAAACTGTTGTACTTCAAGAACACCCAAGATTCTTCTTTGCTGCGACATACACAGATTGAAAACCTTCGTTACACAAGAGATTCAGGGAAAGGACTCCTGATGTCAGAATACAGTCGTACTTTGGCTGGGATTGTTGGCTTCTGCAGCAACTCGAACCTGGGTTCTTGGGTGTGTCTCACTGATCACTCTCTTTTCACACAAAGCAATATCATCCAGCTACATCGTCAGATTTTGGCTCACGCTCTGGCTAAATAAGTTTCATTGTGCCTATTTTGGCAACTTGACGCCTGACAGATTTTTCCGTGAAGCTGAGTTGATGTACGGAACAATGACAGTTTTGATTGGGTGGAGGCGATTTTTCCACACAGTGTTCGCCACCAAGGCTGCAGACCCATCCTCGCGGGGAAGGGGAGCAACACGGGAAACAGCTGTGACTCTACTGCACTGAAACAGTGTGCGTTGCAGCCCCATTCAATGCTGAAATTCCATGTATGTATGCTGCTTGCACAAGCCCGACTTGCACGGCCATGGAGGGCGGCTCTGTGGCGGAGAAATCAGTCCGTGCAGTTCGTCCCCTGGGGTGGAGTCCGCAAATGAGTGCGGCAATTACCACCGTGTTTGTCTCCAAGAATTGCATTTGCACGAGGTGGTGAAAAAGGCGATCGATGAAGACCGAAACTATCTTTTGACACAAAGGAAAGATTTTGGTTCATTTCCTCTCTCGCAACTGCCAAATTATGAGTCATGAACATTTTTTGTAAAAAAGCCTTTTTTTCTTGACAGGATAAAGCCCAGTGATGCTCGATTCACAGGGACCTCTTTTGTGGAAAAGCGCACCGTGGTGCGATGAGAACATTTTGACAGAACTGCTGTTGTTGGTTCGAGAACAGCCTCAAGGAAAAGACAGGTGAATACATTTGGTTATCAAAGTGTTCTGAACATATTTTGATGTTTAGTGGAAAGGGAACTGCAAGAAGTCTCCTCGTGAAAGGAAGTGTGAGTCTTCCAGTTCAAACAGGAGGTTCACTTGATCAAAACCCTGTTTGGTTTGGCAGCTCCACACTGACCTTTGGGGTTCTTGCTGAATCTCAAGAATACCAAATGTCATGCATCGGAAGCAAAGAGGGAGAAGCCTTGACACGTGACTCACTGGTGGGGGCGCATCCAGCGAGGCGGAGACCCTGGCCTGTGCCCTGAAATTTTGGGGACCCCAAAGGAGCTGCGCCCCAAGTACCAAATCCCAAGTCCCTGATCGAACAGGTGAAAGCACGACAAAAGATGCTTCGCTTGCAAAAAGGGACAAACAAGTGAGACAAAACACTGTTTCTCGTCTAAAGTAACACATGTCAGTAATGTTTGGAGAAAGGCTCGTTTCCTGTGTAGGGCCCAATGCAAAACTTGAGATGACAAGTGCACAAAGGGGCCACAGCGCGGCAGGAGAGACTTCCTTTCCGCAGCAGCGAAGAATTATGGATTGCGCTGTGAAAAAAACATCCCCCATCTGTCCATTGTTAATCTTGTTCCAAGGCCGGGCGCACAGGGTGTGTGTTTTGTGCATCTGCAGGAGCTCGGTCGGACCGCGGCCTCAAAACCCGCGGCCGGTCCGTGACACCAGCCTCCGCCTCCACAAACCCGTTAATCTGTGAATAACCGATACACCCAGACTGCCAAACAGAGGTGTTCATCACTTCAACCAATGGCTGGTTGCCCGTGCAGAAATAAGCGAATTGTCCTCGTACGAATCCTCCGTCTGCGCAGAATGTTGATGAGAAAATGCAATTTGTGAAAGGTTTGCTGAGTTGTCTGAAATGGCTTCCGCAAGAACACTGCCACCATGTTTGTCTTTCGCTGCAGCTGCAGCTGCTTAAAATGCATGAACTTTCGGCCTGTCGCAGTCAAAATGATATTTTGGATCTCAGATTGAATGGTGGATTTACATACCCAAAACAGAATTTCATAGATGCTTTTTGGGTTCACAAAATCCGTGTTGTTTCTGAAATTGCTTGGGTCCCCCGCAACAGCCCAGGCGCTGTGTGGTCACTGACCTGCCCCTGACACTATCGGCCTTGCGAATCTGGTTCCTGGTCCCAGGGTCACATGATCGCTCACATGATTGCACTGTTGCCCGGTAATTGGAGAGAAGAGCCCCCCACTATGGGGCAGAGATAATGAGGGCGGGAAGGCCTCTGATTGGTCTAGAATTCAAAATCCAGCCTTCTGATTGGTCTAGAGGCCAAGTGCCC
>JAAUXT010096828.1_pt1 | contig 23402 bp, 29 predicted proteins | sample 7278171 | NCBI WGS metagenome assembly JAAUXT01 (sample SAMN14350112, study PRJNA611818) | marine sediment metagenome | isolation source: surface marine sediment (1.8m) | place: French Polynesia: Moorea | collected 2018-08
CAGTTCTGCGATCAACATGTTTTGCACTTGAAGTGTTGTTTACAAACATTTTAATTGTCTGTGGTCATCAAAGTGCAGGTTCACAAAGGAAATTGGGCAAACGAGTTGACCTTGGCTGCTCATGCTGATCGCCAGAACTGGTTTGCCCTTCGTAATCATTGAACGGAATCAAAGCAGACAATTAGAGTACTGCATTTGTCGAACTGCAAAGTTGACCCACAGGAGGAGAATGGACTACAACTTCGGTCACTTTGACGACGACGTCGCGAAGGAAGGCGGCGACTTGGCGGGAGAAGCGTCGTTTGCGACGTCGGAAGGCGCGTCTCTCACAACGAACACACAGTCGGCGGTGCTGAGCAACCAGGAGCTCGCAGACATCTCTCAGGTATGTGCGTGTGATGTGCGAAACTGGTGCGCGCAAAGGCGAGACAGTTTCAAAAACGAAATCACAACAAAACGGACGAAACCACGGCAAAACAAAAGATTTTGTTGCGTCTTTTTGCGAACAAAAATCTTGTGTTGGGGTAGAAATCCTGGTTGCTTGTTACTGTTGCCCATTGAAGCACTGAGAACACCGGGACTCATCCCCATACAAGTCAATGAGCGCTTGCCACAACGGCGCGCAGACGGCTGGCGCGAACCTACCCTAGGATGTGTGAGTCATCCCACGCCTTACTGTAAACATAATCGCTCATCCTCCAGGTGAATCTGATGGAGCAGGACACAAACGAGCCCGCGGCGCCGGCGGAGCAGCCCGAGGCGAACCCGGACAAGCGCAAGGGCGGCTGGCCCAAGGGCAAGAAGCGCAAGAAGCCGCTCAAGGACGAGAACGCGCCGCGCCAACCCCTCACCGGCTACGTGCGTTTTCTCAACGAGCGGCGCGAGAAAGTGAGATCGGACTGCTCCAACCTGAGCTTCTCCGAGATCACCAAGCTGCTCGGGGCGGAGTGGACCAAACTTCCTCAACATGAGAAACAGAGGTGTGTGTGTGTGTGTGTGTGTTGGGATGTGTGTGTGTGTGTGTGTGTGTGTGCACGCGCGAGAACTCGGGAGGACTGAATATGACACAAAAATTCTACATGTATGTGTTGTTTCGTTCCCCTTCTGCAACTTCAACTGATTTTGACAGGTATCTGGACGAAGCAGAGAAGGATAAGGAGAGATACCAGAAAGAGCTGGAGGCGTACCACCAAACAGACGCGTACAAGATGTTCCTCAAGAAACAAAACGAGAAGAAGAAAAAAGAGTCGGAGGACACAACTGGTGAGCAACAAACGAACGAGTTGTCGGACGAAAAGGCCACGCATTTCCTACCGGTATTCACAATTGACAAAAATTTATCCAGAAGCAGCATCGAAGTTTCCATGGGTTGAAGCTGTGTCTTGTGGTTCAGAAGCGAAATGGACTGTCAAGCGTTCCAAGTAGAATTTGCACTGAAAGGGTCAAGTGTTGTGGCGTTGTGAATGGCGTTGTGTTGTGGTTTGTGACTTCCTGGGACGCAACGCACGGGGTATCAAATGTCAACCAAGTTTGAACCCTAGTCTTCTCCGCGACAGGCAGCGCCACCACGGCGGCGGCAGGGGGCGCGCACGACGCGGCGGCGTCACGTGACGCGGACGACACGTCGAGCACGTTCGACATCCCGATCTTCACGGAGGAGTTCCTCGACCACAACAAGGCGCGAGAGAACGAGCTGCGGACCCTGCGCAAACAGAACACGGAGTACGAGGAGCAGAACGCCATCCTGAGCAAACACATCGAGAACATGAAGTCCGCCATCGACAAGCTCGAGGTGTGTGCGTGTGCGTGTGCGTGTGTGTGTAGGGGGTGTGTGTGTGCCATCGGCAAGCTCGAGGTGTGTGTGGTGTGTGTGTGGCGAGGGTGTGTGTGTTGCAGGTGTGTGTTGCAGGTGGCGTGAGTGCCATTGACAAGCTGGAAATACTCTGCAAGTGCACAACAGGCAGTTTCTAACAAGCTATTTACGACTGTTGCACGTGGACGTTCCTTCTGAGAGGCGAGAGACGGGCGAAGTTCGACGTGTACGTGGACGCGTGGCCAGGGGTGTTTTGCTTTGTCTCGCTAATTCCTTGAGAGGTGAATGTGATTGACAGGTGAAGAGTGGCGAGCAGCCACACTAGTTGACAGCTGGTTCTGTGATTGACAGGTGGAGGCGATGCAGCACCTCTGATTGATTGACAGCTGGTTCTATGATTGACAGGTGGAGGCGGTGCAGCAGCTCTGATTGACAGCTGGTTCTATGATTGACAGGTGGAGGCGGTGCAGCAGCGCGCCAACAACGCAGCGCTGCAGCAGCACCTGGACGCGCTGCGGCAGACGCTCACCAACAACTTCGCGTCCGTCCCACTGCCTGGTTCCACCGAGGTAAGTTTCTGTTCCGGGCACCAGTGCGGTAAGTCCCCTGGGTAAGGCCCCCTGGGTACCAGTGAGGTGAGTTCACTGCAGGGCCCTGATGTGGTGAGCTCCTGTTCAGGGTTCTGTCGAAGATCCCTCGTGGGCACCAGTGCCACTTCCTCACGAGTACCTTGCGTGAGCTGGACACAATGGGGTGAGTCCTGAAGGGGAGGGGGTTGGATGAGGTGGGTCCTACCGGGTACCAGATGGTGGGTGTGTCCATGGAACCTGCACGCACCAATGAAAGGCGGGAGGCGGGGTAACTTGACACATTTCTGACCACACCCTCTTGACCACGCATGCACCAAGCAAAGAAAGCAGAGACGTGAAGCATTGGTGACAGCGCCCTCTGCTGTGACCACGCCCTCTGACCACGCCCCCCTGTCGCCCGCAGGTGCCGAGCCTGGACTCGATCGACACGTACATGGCGCGGCTGCACGCGCTGATCCTCGACTCGCCGCACGAGCACGAGACGCTCATTCAGACGGTGCGCGAGATCGTCGGGCGCCTCAACTTCGACGCGTGCGGCGGCGGCGGCGTGCCCGCGCCGCGAGGGGGCGACAAGAGCGCAGACCTCGTGGAGTGAGCACGTGGACTGAGCACGTGGAGTGAGGAAATTATGAACATGCAGACTGGAGAGGAAATACGTGGACTGAAACGTTATGGAAGTTGCGGATGCAGAATTTAGTCAGTGGGGATTTTTTTTGCGGGGGGGGGGGGAGGAAGGTGGCTCAACCTGTCTGGGTGTGAGTGAAAAGAAGTGTTTTCAGCTCAAAACTTGGGAGAAAGTGGAAGTTTCCAGGGGTCAAGGGATCACCCCCTCCCCCCGTGGGTTATGACGTCATTGTGGGAGGTTCTGACGTCACCGGAGACTCAGGACGTGACGTCGTGCCTCAAACCCAAAACAAACAACAACCAAAGACTGACAACACTGAGGACTTTACCAGAGGCAGCGTGTGGTGATCCGACACTTCTCGCCTGTCATGCTGCTTCGCCCTGGACGTGCATCAAGTCGATGCGTTTTCATGACACGATGCAACGCATCACGCGTCCAGGCCTTTCACCTCCACATGTTTCGTGCGCTTTGCAGGCAGCATTGAGTCAAATCGCATTCATTGAGAATCAGAGTATTTTTCTTCGTTGCGTGTCACGTCAGCTGTTTGTGAATCTTGCTGAATCCCAGAGTCGATCTGTTTTACACTGTGGACTTTGTCCGTGTTTGTGCCTCTTCTACTGTCTTTTGTACAAAGTTTTTACATCTATTGGGATTATTTATCATCACATTTCAAACGTTTCTTTGTGTCGTGTGAAAGCGCAGGGTCTGAATCGATTCTCACGTCGGGTGTGCAGCACCGCAGCTGCGGAGTGTGCACCCGGTTCTTTCCTTCACCAAGGGGGCATCCTGTCCGCAAACAGAGAATTTCATTCGCGCAACGGGTGAATTGCCATCCGCGCCACTTGTTTTTGTGCGATTCGGTCTTCAGCGGATCTTGGGTTGCGGGAGGGGGAGGGGCGCTCCGTTCTGGCTTTGCGAAAAAGGCTCAAAATAGATTGGGAAAGGGGATCTGCCAGGGATGTCGTGTTCATCACAGTCGTAGCCACTGGTCATCAGCCCATCACCTTCATCGTCTATTTATTGAATAAATCTGATTGCCAACACTACTTGTCAAATGAATTGAGTGAAATTTGCCTCGTACCCACGCGGACGGACATGGGAAATTGCTGAGGTCAGTGGGAACAAGCGCACGTAGCGCAGGTGGTGATCTCTGACGCACCTCGCTCTCAACCGACGAAGAACGTCGCCTCTGACCGGCGCATCTGATCCATTCGTGGCAGATCCAACGCAAAGAACAACGGACACACATTCGTAGACAAAAACTTTATTTCTCGCTTTGCGGTGAACACAAGAGGTCTGTTCCCACTGGATGCGTCAAGCGTTGCGTCCCTGGACAAACGACGGCGCAGCGCACTTGTCTGTGCAAGGACGCAACACTTGACGCACCAGTGCGAGCACACCTGAAGCCAATAGAAACATCCCATCTCATACTCATCCCATGCACGGCGCCGTCTCCATAGTGACGACGGCATCGGCCGTGTTTCTCACAGCCAAAACGAGGCTGTGCTGCAGAAATTCTGTGCACTATTTCGCAGTCGCAGCGCCCCCTGTGTGGTCCTCACCTCGCCCTCCTTTCATGCGCACGCCTTCCCAAAATATCCACTGCGCATGCGTTTCGCACTCACTCCTGCGCATGCGTTCCCTCCCTGCTGACTGCCCGAGTCTCCAAAGGTTTCCTATCTTCTTAAATTAACTTGCACAGATATCACAATGTAATGAGAGTTTGAGACGCACGATACGAAATTCTGTACAGTTCAGGTTTCGGTGACACAACGAATATCCAAAATATACGGACTGCATCTTTCACGGATACTTCTGGACGTTTTCCCTCCAAGAACGACACAATTTTCCAAGCACTGCAGGAAAGTTTTCACCAGATCAGGAATTTTGAGAGCAAAGCAGAAAGAAAGCGAATTCCTCGAACAAATGGCAAACAGGTCACACAAAATTTCCCTTTTCTTATCTGGAATCCTCACAAAAAACTTGACAAAGAGCTTGATCTACAAGTACAAAACATTTTGGTGCATTTTAAAACACACAAGTTGGACATGAGTGTTGTTCGGGTAAATGCACACATCAAAATCTTGGTTCACACCGCATCCGTCCACGTGTCCAAACTTCCAGCTGTGCGCATGCGCGGAACTTCCGGTATTTTCTGCGTGTGCGAGTCTCCCTTCGGGAGACAACAGCACAGGCTCCAGGAACGTGTCCGAAGACAGTGTGAACTGAGGCAAATTGTGACAACACCAGGTTGCTATGCGATGTTGTTTGAACTACAGACCGACAAGTATTTGCTGATGTCCCAAGTTTCGCACTGTTCTGCAGGCAGTGGTACTTTCCTGTACAATTTTCACGCAGTTCTTGACAAGGTGCGTCAGCGTACTTTGTTACAAGTTGTCCACTCACAAAAGACTTGAGAATTTCTCGGTTTGTGCTCCGAGCTGATTCAGCTGCACCAAGTGTCAGTTGATACACGCGGACTTCCGCTGCAGAAGAGTTTTCACAACCGTTGCTTGCACCCTCCAGCAAAAGAACCAAAAATCACCCCTTTCCCCCAGGGACGTAAATTTTCACACAAACACAAATATTTTTATAAATCTTTGACAAATCTGTTCTGATTGTATTGAGAAGTTCGCCGGTGCCTCAGCCGAGCCAGTTGTTGAACCTGCAGTCACCAGTCTAGCTGAAGAGCTTCCCTCCTGTGCCGGCCGCGCCGCGCGCCAGTCTAGCTGAAGTCGCGGTCGGACAGAACCATTGGCGCCACCAGGGTCCACAGGTACAGGATGACGCACACCTGCAAACACACACGCACTCAGGCCTGAGGCACACGCATCTCGTGCCTGGACCAGTCCAGGGGCGCAACGTATTCACAGAACAAGTGCTTCTCTCGACATTCGCTGCATATCTCAGCATCTCTAATTATCGCCCGCAGTGCATGCCGAGTGTCAGCATCACCGTGAGCCGTGTTCGATTTGCAACAAGCGCCTTCACAAAGTACTTCTGGGTCCAATGGAAAATGCCGCGTGAATCAACTCGTGCACAAAACGAACACGACCCAAGGTTGAGGACGTACCCAGCTGGAGGCGATCTTCACCCACATGGCCGGCTGGTTCGCGTTCAGGGACAGCTCCGACTTGGGTCTGCAACGGGACAGCAGCGCATCAGGGTTGTGCAAACCGTACGTTGTTGTGATCGCACATATCCCACACACGCACACTGCACGCATACATGAGGAGTCACTTGAATGAGTGCGCGAGGGATCATAAGACAGTGACACTTCCAAAACACACACTATCAACACACACGCACGTACAAATTCTCCGCAGATGTACCACACGTGCTGCTCGCATGCCTCCGTACATGCGCCAAATGCGTGGAGACCGTTCATCTCACACCATATTTTTGTAAGACGGTTTCTGAGTTCAAGTCTACGCCAGTCTTTTTAACACCTCACCACAGGGTTGGGTTTTGTTGATAAGTCGCGGGTTAGCCTGAGGTGGACCTGCACACACACTGCGCGAAACAGTCCATGTTGAGCAATCTTCTTCTCCACTGGTACGGATTATAACCCTAGTTCACACCATGTTTAATGTTTTGCAGGTGTTAGCTCAACCCCGCACCCATCGCCAGCACTCACTTGAACCAGAACGCGAGGGAGAGCTCCGAATCGGGTCTGCAACAGGCCAGTCATCGCCGTTAGCGTTGTGTGAGCCACAAGCTGCGTCACGTGAGGCGTCCCTCAACAATCGCACGTTCAACACGCATTCCACCACATACATACGCACACACACACACACACACGCACTGGACGCGCACACGTGATGACTGCCACACGTGTGTAGACACTGCATTCAGTGCGTGTGAGCCACCGTGACTAAAAGTGGAACAGGGGTGCAGGCACACATGCCGTGTCATCCACACACACGCACACTGCACGCACACCCAAGAGCAGTTTACTTGAACCAGTGCGTAACGGTCATAACCCAAAGCGGCGCTGCACACACACACACACACACACACACACACACACACACACACACACACAGAGCCACGCTCCACACGCACAATACACGCGTGACCTGCTGCCCAATTCAAAAGCGCTTCCACACACGCACACTGCACGCACACCCGCGGTACTCACTTGAACCAGTGCGTGAGCGTCATCATAATGTAGAGCGCGGAGAGGAAGAGCATGAAGTGGAAGAAGCTGTAGGAGTAGGCGACGCCCTCCTCCTCGTTATCCCACACCTGCTGCCCCCGCTCCTCATCCTTTCCGCTCGAGTCTGTAACAGAGATATCAACCTCGATCAAGGACTGGTGGAGATAGGGGGGGGGGGCGAACACCAAGCGTGAAGGGCAGCGTGAGATGGGAGTTTCAACCCTGTATGATGGGCGAGGAAATGCTTGGAGCCTGGGCGGGTCACAGTTGCGTATCTGTCTACGTTGCAAAGTCTCACTTTGTTCAATTTGCAAATCGTGAATTGGGCCGGCAAATACAAAATCCCAGATGCTTGTTTCGCAAATCAGTCTTTCAGAACTGAATTTGACAATTGAACAAACAGACACCAAAATCAAATTGAAAAGGCTTTGAACAGAACCACAAAGAAGAAAAGGAAGGACCGAGGTGACACTACAGCTGCAGGAGGAGGAGACTTGAGGGACAGGAGAATACAGGGAACTGAGCTCACGTCGACTTCACTACATCTGACGGACACACGTGCACGTGGGGCGTGTGTGAACGTGCGTGCGAGGGAATGTGCGGACCATGTACACGTGTGTGAAGTTCAGGTGCGACTTGTGGTGTTTGCGCGCGGCGTGTGCTGGTGTGTGAAGGGTTTGTGTGGCTGTGTTACAGTGCGTGTTGTGTGTGCGTGTGTGTGGTGCGCGCGCGCGCGCGCGCGTGTGTGTATTCGTGCATGTTGTGTGCGCGTGTTGCATATTGTGGTATGTATGTGTGTATGTGTGTGCGCGTGCGTGTTGTGGTGTGCGCCTACGTGTGGTTCATGCTTGAAAGTGACCGAAATGACAACTATCAAACGCGACACCAAGACGTCCAGGGCGAGATACGACTAAACTACCACGTGACGCCATTCGTTGCTGTGGAGACTGAAGACAGTGGCTACAGGGCAGACGTCACGTCATTGCTTTGCCATTTGTGTGGCGGACACCGCCGAACACCTGTCACAGTGACACGTGACGAGAGCACGATCCAATGACTGAACTGATTCGGGGTTGGCAGGGGGGTCTGAGAGGAGGGGAGAGGGTTCCTAGACAACAGAAGACATGCACGTGACAAGGCGGTTCCCAGGGCTCACCTGGCAACGGCTCTTCCCCGTTCTCCCTAGCAACTAAACCTAGTTCCTCGCGGGTCTCTTAGCAACGGGAGAGAAGAGAGAAAGCAGTCACTTCCGAGAACTATGACGTCACGACTGACGTCATGTTCCAACCGTCCACTCAGCAGAGAGCAACGAGGGCGTTGTCCAGAGCAAAAAGGGTCCAATTTGCCGAGGTGAAAACAAACGGGCAAACCGGACAGTTTTCAAACCTGTGACGAGCTATTTACATTGGAGACAACAAACCTGGTTTGGCTGGTGGAAAAATTCATTTGGAAAATTTGTCAAAACAGTTCAGATCTACGTGGCTGTCAGCGCTTTCTCAGGCGGAAACACTGCAGCAATACCTATTCTCGGTTCTTGTGTATTCTAACGGGGGTGCGCCACGCTTACAACACAAACGTCATGCTTCGTGCAACAGCCACATGCCGAAAAAACTAACGGATAAGGGGGGTCAAAACTTAACCGGACAGATCAAACAATCTCAGAGACAATTGAAAAGTACAAAATGGTTTGTCAAACTTAAAACTGCTCTCTATCATTTCATTTCACCCGATCAGTAAACCGACAACAGTCGACTTGCGCAAGTACTCAAACAGTACTGGGAGAGTACTCAAGAGTACAGTACAACATACCTGACGTGTCTGCCACGTACCTGAGATCAGAGTTTTCATTGGAACAAGGAAGCGCCGAACTCACCTTCACACCGCGCGTCCCTCTGACGTCAAACCGAGTCGCACAGGACCGCGAGTGGCCCAGTTCAAACCAACCCACACGTCAAATGTCACGTTTCCGCGCACGTCAGTGGACGTCGCGCCGTTTGACGTCGCGCCGTTTGACGCGACGCCCATTGACTTGTGCACGTCACCGTGACTACTGAGCGTGAGTGAAGCCGTGGACAGGATTTTGGTGTGACGCATGGGCGGAACCAGGCGAGGGGGCTCAGGCCTCATCTGCCCCGCACATTATTATTTTGCCCCATAGTTCAGCCCCCGTAAGCTAAATTTTTCAACGCTGAAGTTTGTCCCTCGCCCTGATCCTGATCCCTGGCACAAGGAATAGGATTTACGTTGGAAACTGCTTAGATCCAGACAGATATTCACGCAAAGTCCGCTCAACGTGACTACTTTGGAAAGGGTCAATTCACGTCAGACGCCAAAAGCGGTGAAATGACCGAGGGACTTGTCCGCTAAAATTTGTCGGATTCCTCCGCGGTCGCATCGCGCGGACCCGCCGTGTGTAAGTCGCACTGCGCTGTGTGTACCGAAAGGCTTCATATCGTGGTCAGACAGCGTCGTCTTCTCGACGTCGGGCTGCGTCTCGGTCAGGCTGAGTCTGCCCAGCTGCGAGTGAGTACTCGTGCGGATACTGTGAACACGGGGTGTGAACCAGAGTCACAGCTCAGAACAGCAAAGCAACAAGAACAAGAAAAGCAGAAACCAGCTCCAGAGGCTGAACTGAAAAGTTGAACCAGCAACAGTCAAGAGGTGTTAGACAGAGAACTGAAAGGAACTGACGTGTTAGAACACAAGAAGCTCGTTCACCACAACCTCACTCACCCAGATTTGCCTTCTTTTTTGAGTTCCACAAACCTCCCTGCCTTACCTTTCACTCCAATTTTTCACTGACCAATGACCGTTGAGGATCCAAGAGCCAATCACGTGAAGGGAATGTCGGGGAAGGAAGGGGGCGCCAGGGAAGGACTGCAGTTCATTGGGTGGATTTGACAAAGCGGTGTAGGAAGATTTGCAAGACTCAAGCTGTTCACTTCAAAACAAAGTTGACCAACGAATCCTCCTTTTCAACACCTCAACGAAACACAGCAAAGAACTCAACGGAAAGCAAGGAAGGGATGGAGGGGCGAAGGTGCCAACCGGAAGTGAAGTCGTGCGCAGCGACGTAGCGGCCAGTTTCACGACACAACGCGTGTCCAAGTTGCGTGACGTCAATTCTCACGAACAAACGCAATGACGTTCAACGTCACAGTTGTGCTGAGACGTAACGTCGCGCAACGAAACGCGTAGTGAAGCACCTCCCTGGTTCACACCGCGTCCGCACACAAATCCTATCCGCTGTGCAGAAAATGGCAAAAGTCGCCAGCACGCACGCGAACTGAATGCAAAGGGTCACAGCCTGCGTATGTGCCGCAACACCAGACGTACATACGGACGCAGTGTCAACCAGGGAAAAGACTGGGATGAAACTGGCCTTGAACGCGCATGCGCGGTTTGCCTTACCCGGCTTGCTCGAGTCCTCCTCGTTCAGATAGACGGTGTCGCTGCCGGACAAAGTCAACTTTCCTATCTGCGACGCCGAGCTCGTGCGAATACTACAGAACGGTGGCGACACCGCCGGAGAAACAAAACCACGACAACAAATGAGTCCACTGCCGCTAGGGGGACACGGGCGACAAAGAAAGAAAGTCCTGCAGTTTCACGCGTGCACCACGCAGACTTGTGGATATGGAACACTGCAATTTTCACAGAATGTGACCTATCAGTAATGTAACACCAGGCGAGTATCTCTATGTGCGCGACACGGGAAGCGTCCTTGTACAAGGGATGCTGCGTCGTCGCAGAGTGCAACCAGTGCCAAATCAGCCCGAAGTTTTGCGGCAGAAAAACAGCTGAAATTCTGTGCAAAAACCACAAGTCTGCGAGAGGATTCGCGTGACACCGCACCACTTGACGAGAACATGCGAGAAGACGCACGCGCGAGAGAACGCGCGAGACTTCGGGTTCCGCCTGCAACTGGACAACGCGTTGTGATCAGAAGAAGATGGGGCCTGAAAGTGCACAATCACGTGAGCCCTGTGCTGTGATGTGATTGAAGTGGAGGTTCTGAGGAGGCCCCGGTCTGACTCTGTGTTGTTGGGCGGAGTCGGCCTCGTCTTCGGGCGGAGACTCCACCGTGCACATCCCCCATTCACTCGCCCACGCCTCGCGACACGTCACCACAAAACATACTCTTTCAAATGCAGGGAAAGCTGTTTTGTTCGACCTGAAGACCCCCACCCCCCGCCGAACAAGGAGCAGAGCCATTCTGGTTCGAGTTAGTTCGTGGTTCATGTGAGTCTCCTGCTTATCTTGTGGAGTGATGCTCCTGTCAGACAATCTTGAGCTTAACAGTATGTTTTGTGGTGCACGATTCCGTTAGATGATCAGAGATGAGAAAAGAAACCTTACGGCGGAGCGGTCAGTCAAGCACAGCACTGCATCCCACAAGCGAGAGTCCCTGCCTCACACCGCGCTCACGTTTCTGTGGCCTGTTTCACACATGATGTGCCTCACTGCGCAAGACGATTGGCAAAGCGTAACACATCCAGTGTAGAATAGGCCACAGAATTCACTGTGTGAACGCGGCGTGGATAAGGAGAGCAGTCCTCAAAGGAACTAGACTGAGATCAAGTTCAGACCAGACGCGTCACGCGTAGCGTCCCTCCGCGCGTCATTGGACGCAGCGTCCACGGTGCAGGGACACCACGTGACGCGTCAGTCCGGAACGAGGAAGCAGAAGCCTGTCACCCGTGATCAGCGTGAGTGAAGCCAGGTTCTCTCTGTACTCACCTGTCGTCTGCACGCATGCGCAGCTGCTTCCTCACAAACAAGAGAAAGTTACCTTGACTATGCGCATTACGCTGCGCCGGTGTTGCAGTCTGTAACGCCACGTCCTGTGGCTTCAGCGTCCAACAGACGTGGCCTTTCTTGGTCCGTCCTTGCAGCCAGAGCCACGGCACATGCAGCGAGTGCAAACCTGTTACAGCTGCATGCATCGTGTTCAGGGCTGCAAGGACAGGCGCTATCCTGAAACGCTCGTCCCTGGGACGGGGCAACGTGCACGACGCTGCGCCCCTGGACACTCACCCGGGTTGTCGCTGTTGGCAGCCTCCTCGGACCCGCCCATCGTTAATTTTCCCACCTGTGAGTGGGTGCTGGATCTCACGCTACAAACACCAACACAGAGTCAGGCCGAGGCTCCAGGCACACCCACGTGACCACCACGTGACGTGGTGCCGCTGTCACGTGCGCAGATCACGTGCACACTGCGCATGCGCCCACTCCGACGAATTCTGGTTGATCCTCATCACAGACAAAACCCGTCAAAAACGTATTCACCCTCACAAAAACCCTCCCAAGGAGAATGGCTAATTTTGAAACATTTTTCCGTGAGACATGACGCAGTTTGCACGAATCTGCGTCGCAACCAAAACATCTGCCAGAAGTGACCCAGCTGCACTTGCGCTTCTCACATCCATCTTCTCCTGCTCAGAAACAATGATACAAAATTATAAAGGACGAAAAAAAACCTTCGTCTCCTTCCAGGGCATCATGCAGCGAGCCAAAATTAGATCTACAAATAATACGGCAAGTTCCAGCGGTATTCGCCACGGAAGTCAAGTTCCAAGTGAAAGACCCAAACAGAAGAGATACACAGGTTCATCTTTGACTTTTGAAACTCATGTGCAGAACCCTTTCCTTTGCAGAAATACGGCTGAAACATGCCGTGCAAATAATAAACGAGTTCATTCATCCACTACCACAGACCCTGCAATCGGACCCAAAGAAATGTGAACATGAAACTACGTGGTCTAAGTCTCAACGGACGAAACCGAGGTGCATGCGATTTCCCTGCAAATGGACTCCAGATAAAACATTATGCACGCTTCTAGCACTTTGCAGACAACATGCAAAAGTGAGACAATAGAAAGTGAACAACAAACAGGGTGATTTTCTGACTTCCGAATCCCCACCCCTGCGCACCAAAATTTGGATTTTTGACATCACCTCCGTTTGCAGTTCACCACAAAATGAAAAGACGTCGGTATCTAAGGGGAGACAAGAGACAACACAGCGTTGCTAAGGCGCGACGGTCGCCATAGCAACTCACCCGAGTTGCCGTCTCCCAAGATGGTCTTGTCCGAATCTCCGGCCAGTGTGATCTTCCCCATCTGGCTGTGCGAGCTGGACCGAATGCTGGCCCCAACACAACAACGCGCGTTAAGTCAACGCGGCGGAAAATTCGCAATCGGAACTCAGACACAACAACGTGTTGACTCCCAACCCACTGATTGTGCGAAGTCCCTTCAGGGCGAAGCACCATGTGGTAGTGCAGTATATGGCAGGGTGGATAAAATGTCCCCTGCCCCCTCCCCCCGCCGGACATCCCCCCCCCCGCCCCCAGAGGAGAAGACAAGGACAAGGAAGAATCGCCGACATTGCCGGCCGGCAAGGGACTTCGCACTGCAGTTGCCTTGAGCGCTGCTTCTTGTTCCCCTTTACTGTGTTGCACTGGTTACAGGCACTTTACCCACAAAACGCTGCTGTCAAAAACGTATGAACAGTTCACGTGATTGCACCCCGTGACAATGTTGACGACCTCGGGTTTACTCTGCTCGTACTCAATCAGCGAATCTGTATCAGAAGCCACGGATTTGCCTGCCGACGTGAAGCGAACGAGGCAAGAAATTTAGAATCCCTCCCGCCCCCTGGTAACCGGAAGTGAGTTCGGTGGCGCCCTCACCTGGCGTAGAGCACGACGAGCAGGAAGATGAGCAGAGCGATGATGCTGCCCCAGTCGATGCCGACGCCCTTCGACAGGTCTCCGCTCGCTGTAACATCGAACACGCCCATCAGTGTGTGTGTGTGTGTGTGTGTGTGTGTGTGTGTGTGTGTGTGTGTGTGTGTGTGTGTGAGCGTGTCTACACGCGCGCATTTGTTTTCCGCCAAGGCACCAAATGTTCACTGAAGGCAGCATTCTGTCCAACTTCATGTTTCAAAGTCCCAGAACGAGCGTGTGGTCGTGCAAAGTGTGCGCGTGTGCATCTGTGCGCTGTGAGTCACGTCCAGTGTGTTCGCGTTCCTCAGACTGACTGACGGCCGGAGCACGTCGGACCTGCGTTTACTCTTGCAACCTTGACCTTTTCTTCAACAAGTTTCAATCGACAAAGAATTGAACAGTTCAAATTCATCAAATGGTTGGATTCTACGAATTTTTCGGCCACCCCTACGATGTTATTGTGTTACTATCTGCTGCTATTGCGTTATAATGGTCACGTTTTCAGTGATACGAAAAGCGTATTGCGCATGCGCGCACGCTTCCATCCCACACCCTCTGTTGTCAGTCGTTACGTCCTGAAAACGAAGCGTCGCTGTGCGCGGCCTTGGTTCTTGTATCAAAACGTTGTAACTCCAAGACGTGTGTTTTTGTGCGCGGTCCCCGGGTCCCGTTCCACACAGGAGATGCGTCGTGCGTCGTGTCCAGTGCAGATCAATCGGCGCTGCGACGTCGCTTGCGACACAATGCTCGTGACCAGAGTTGCAGTTCTTGGCAACACGGTTGCAGTGCCGATTGACTTGTGCACATACTCAACGCCTGACGTACCCCATGTGAACCCAGCTTCAGTGCTCACCACCCTCGTACATGTGTTACGGGTTAGCAAATCACATGGGCCTGTCTATCACCACGTGGTCCTCCTACCTGATCCTTCTAATATGTGCTCCAGGGTGCCTGTACGAACGTGCAAAGTCTTGAAACGCGTGTGTCGCGACGGGAAGCAATGGGAAGCGGACGGTGTCAAGGACGAAGCGATCGCAATGGCAAGGTTGTGTTTTTTGCGGCTTGCTGTGCTGCAGCTGCATCTACTATTCACTACAGACAGTGCATATCTCTCTCTTGTACAATTTGCATCGTGCGGGGTTCGAAGCCGTGGCAGGGATGGGCAGACGCAGCGCGGACGCGTGAGGAAGCCGTCCCCTAAACAGGGAGCAGGTATGCACGAGAAAAGCTTTCCCTGGGGCAGGCATAGGACATCAATGCGCACAGCAGACAAGCCAATGGGGTGGCGTCCAGCGTGGGTACTACTGCCCGACTCGCCCCCCCCCCCTTCTTGCAGCAGTCTTCCCTGGTGCAGGCTGAGGGAACGTCAATGCATGCAGAAGTAGATCTACATCCCTGGGGGCTGCAGCGGAGCTAAGGAAGCGCGGACGCGGGAAACTACGCACCGTTTCCAAGGTTGATCCCAGTCTCGTTGAGCAGCTTCGCGATTGACGGGTTGCACGTGTGGTCTGAAGAGCAAACAAGAACGCTCATGAGTGTGAACACGCGGGCCGGGTGGTCCAAAGAGGAAGAAACTAAACCTCACGTCACCGAAACGTTCCACAACAAATGTGACCCCAGTCCAGTTCGTTTGTACTTTGTGTTCTTCCGCTGACATGCCCCCCCTCCCTGCCCCCCCCCCACCAACAAACGCGACAGCAGGGGGCAGATGTCACCCTTCCTTTAGACGCACACGAAGATCCCCACGAGTTGGCGCCACAACGCACCTGGGTTATTGGTCATCGCTGCCCACGTGAGGTACATGACGTAGACAGAGATGATCGACGATTGGAGGAGACCCGACCGCGGCGCAGCTGCAAAACAAAACCACGTGTCATGGGGAGGTCACGTGCGCGTCTGTGGCCTGACATCAACACGCGGTTCGAGCCGCATGCCCGTGTGTATGGCGGCTTGTGCTGGTGGGGTGTCAGTCACGCATTGCTTTTTGATGAGGACCGGAAGTTACAGAAATGGACAAGCATGCGTAACAATACATTCAGTAACATTGGTAAAGTCAGAATCCGCTGTTTGCGGCACACTTTCAAGGGTATTTCAGAACACGCACGCACAGCCTGAAGGTGTGCGCTGAAAACATACCGCAACACACACACACACACACGCACACACACACAACGCCTCACCTTCCTGCACTTTCGGGAGGATGGCGACGACCGAGATGATGACGCAGAGAATCAGGTTGAAGCTGATGAAGAACTTGTGGATCGCGCAGTCAGAGTTCTCGTCCTGCCAACGCAAACAAGAACGCGTAACAGCACTGACTCGAGCGTGCACGTCACGTTGCGAAAGAAATTCGTGTCTGCGCAAAAGCCAAGCGCGTCGTGAATGAGACGCACAACAATCAATGACTCCACCCCAAAATGGCGGATCCCCCAAAATGACAAAGTGGCGACACAGTGTCTGTGAGGGACGCACTGTGTGACGTCATTGTTGCCAGACTACCCAGGTGTGCTCACCCCTCTGGTGTAGAAGATGTAGTAGAGCACAGCGAGTGTGATGGAGACGAGGTAGAAGAAGATGGTGAAGAACAGCAATCCTGCAACCACACACAAACGTTTCAATTGCGTTCCCCGGTGCACAATTCAGCATTCAACCAAACCAAGGGATCTTTCGAGGTGCTCACCTTGAAATAATTTTTACAAGTTGACTTTTCAGCGTTTGCCATCCCCACAGGGTAGATTGACCTCCTGGATCCCCTCAAGGTGTGCCACTCACACTCCCTGCCCCTCTCCCCGGACGCACACGTGATACTCACCGCAGTACCACCACTTGCTCTGCGAGTCCTCGTAGTTACCGACCCAGCGCTCGTTCCACGCATGCGCGAAGTCGACGAGCAGGATGAGTTGGATGAGGATGAAGAGGAAGGCGCCGATCATGCCGATCCACATCCACCCTGCAGTGCAATGTGCGTGTGTGAGAGAGGTATGCGTGCGATGAGGACAACTGTGTGTGTGTGTGTGTGTGTGTGTGTGTGTGTGAGGTACCCGTGTGATGAGGAGGAAGAGGACAACTGTACGTGTGTGTGAGGTATGCGTGCGAAGAGGAGAAAGAGGAACTGTGTGTGTGTGTGTGTGTGTGTGTGTGCACTCACAGTTTCCGAAGCTGCCGCGCGGGATATAGAACGCTCCGATGCAGATTCCGATGAGAATCAGGACCTTGAAGAACCAAAACCTGCAGCAAAGCGAGAATGTCATAAATTTGTCTTCCCAACGACGACTGACAGTTCAATTTCAACGATCAAATTTCCCCTGATGGACACGGTATCCGTGCAAGGCTTGTATACGAAGGTGTAGCACCTATTCCTGAAGCGGTCTGCACTGAGGTCACTCACCCATTCTGAAGCTTGGATCTGGGGTCCTTGGACGAGTTGACTTTGATCATGAGGATCATGAAGAGGAAGAAGAAGCAGGCCATGGCGAAGCAGACCCGGTACACCGCCTCGTACCCCACCACCTACAACACACCAGGTGCACCATGTGTGCCGTGGGGGATCCAGAGGGGCGCGGCACCAGTGACTCCCGTGATTCCCGATGTCCAACTGGACACACCGTGATCGTCCAAAACACATGAATGATGCGAATCCCTCCTTTTGTGTTGAAAATGGCTTCTTTGCTTCCAATGAACCCAGGAAAATGTGCACCCAAACTTTTGAGGCCAATTTTTGTGCAGAAAGGTGCACAAAATACAAGAGGGAATGAGGTGCGCAGATCCAGGGGACAGCGCCCGACGTGGGGATCGTGAACACAACGCGCGTCAGTGCAAACTGTTTTCCACGCTTCTCTGAACACAGCGTCGTCCGTGCGGAACCGAATTCACGACAGCAACAGTGACTCATCCGTCATGTGAGATGACTCATCATCGAGTGTTCGATGAATCGAAATCTCAATTCTGCTCGAAGAATTCTTCAGAATGCAGTGAACTCACCTTTTTACATTCTAATAGCGGGTCTCCTGTTGCAAAATTCCCCGAACATAGTCCCGGTATCTGCAAAGGAAAAGTGAAGTCGCGGCACTGTTCCTTCTCAAAGCTTAGTGGTGTGTGATTGTTCCGCTACACAGATCTGGTGCAACTTGAATGCATGTGCTGTGGTTGTTCTCACAAAATGGTCGAGTTTCTCACAGGAAAGTCTGTCTGAGCCCGGCGATCGTCACAAACCAGTTCGATGCACGCACACCTCTCACACACGCACGCACACCCCACGCGTCCCTCACCTTATCGAGCGTGTCCTCCAGCCCTGGCGCCAGCATGATGAGCGCCACGATCGTCCCGACGAGCACGACGCTGGCGTACGCGATGCGCGTCGTCGTCGAGCTCTTGGCGCTGGGGCAGCACGCGCAGCACAGGCTGCACGCCGCGCTGCCGAAGCAACACGCCACCTGAAACACAGCGGACACGTCAAGAGCACGCACACCTCTCACGCACGCACACCTCACAGGCTGGACGTCACAACCTGTGTGAAACGGCGGCGATAGGGCGGGGGAAGTGTGTGTGCGTGGGGGGAGCTCCCAATTTCCATTTATTCCTGATGCGCTTTCCACGGATTTTGCTAAAGATCCACTTTATCTGCAGGAATTCATGCAACCCGACACATGTAACCGTTCGCACTCTACCCCTGTTTCATTGTGGCCAAAGCTGTCAAAATCTCGCGACTTTCTGTTGCGACGATCGATCGATTGTCGCACCTGCTGTTGCTTGACAACCACACCCCTCGTTTTCAATCACAAATCTGTCTGACCGGCCACTTCACCCGACACGAAGTGGATATTCGTGCTCACTCCAAATTTGAATTGATCTGGGACTCGATCAGCCTTGAGCAGGTGCGACGTTACACCTGCAGAAAGACGCAACAAAAGGACCGAGACCGAAAACTCTGCACTCACCGATCCCGCCAGTCCGCCGAGAATACACCCCATCTTGTCTTCCTAAACGTTCACCGTCACTTAATGTTTCTTTTGTAACGTTGATATATTGGGAGAATGTGGACAAATGTCGCTGCTGGACAAGAAAGTGACGATCTTCCTGAATCAAAACAAATATGGCGACCAAAATATGTCAGTGACGTCGAGTCACATGACGCAGCTGCAACGGGTGCAAAATTTCGCCATTTCCTACTTCCGCTTTGAAACGGAGCTGTTTTTCATTTTCTTTATATTCCAGTTTTCCGCCGAGGGAGAGAGACGAGGTAAAGTATATGCATCCAAAAGTGAAGTTTTAGCTGGTACTCGCGCTGTGGACAGCAAGAGGGGTCCGTTGAGAACAAAGAAAGGGCGGCACTGAATCTCAAGTGGAGGGGCGTCCCACATCCTGTTTACATGTTGCTTGTTTTGAATCAGGCTGATGAGTGTGGGTGCAAAAACCACGATTACACAACTCATCAACAAATCACGTCATTCACATGTGACAGTTTCTGAAATGCTGGTAATTTTCCACTTGCTGTCTGAGTTGATGGCTGGCAAAAATGGCAGTGAGGTCTCTTGCTTCCCTGTTTTGGGGAAGTGCAGATCTATGTGTGTGCAAACGATTCGTTCGCTTCCGTGGTTGGGGTGAATTGAATTCACTGTAACCTTCCGCACTTGCAGGGAAATTTCGAGCTGTACATCTGGTCAGAGATGAGAACCGACGTCTGCGCTCTGGTTCTGTTGCTCTGCTGGACGCGCAGTGACGCGGGTGAGGGACGAGTTGACTCAGCAAGACGACGTAGTGAAGTGATCCACTCGAATGAAAGATGTGATATCAGACAATTGTGCACAGAATCTTGAGACGCGCACTTTCCTTTGATTAAACTGCAGGCTGCACACACACACACACACACACACACACACACTGTGCATGGTAGAGGACGCTTTTCCAATTGCAACCCTTTCCTGCAGTGCTATCTCCAGTGCACGAGGCGAGAACCATCATCATGATGGACCATTGTCTTCGACTCAGAGACTCCGTTAAAAGCGTGGACCGGGCGTTCAAAGAACAGGTGATGCCAGAATTTCTTCGTGGTACTCAGCGCTGACCTTGGTGAACGTGCACAACACGTTGTTGAACTCGGGGTGATTTGACCTTTCCACAACACTTCACTTGGCAAGGTGACAGCAAGAGGAGTTTGTCAGTGTGTTGCGGGGTGCGCACTGCCGGAAAACTAACCGGAAATCAGTGAAAAATTTCAAGCCTTCGTTTTGATCGCAACCACCCGCAGCAGCTGTGGGTACCAACGTGAAAAACGAGGAAACTTGGGTTTCGGCCTGTCTCGGACTCCGTTGACTGATCACGTGATCTTGATCTTTTGCAGCAACCGATGACCTACAGCGTTCGTGTCAACATGTCGGTGCGCGTCGTGCTGACGAGGAACCACCTCAACTTCCACCGCCAGGAGCAGTACTTCTGCAAGGTGAGGCCCCGCCCCACGCCCCACCTCGTCTCGTCTCACTCCGCCCTCCGCCCTGCGTCTTCAAAAGAAACTTTTTTGCCGCTTTGTTTGAGCTTTACCCCACTGGCTGGCTGTTTTGTAACAAGCTTTTCCTGTTTCTACAAAATCAGGAAGAACAAACGACCAAGAAAGCCCTGAATCGTTGGTGGAAAACGAAAAATTGCTTCCTCTCTGCTTCCTGGTCTGAAGGCCAAAGAGGTTCTTCTTTCCTTTGAGATCGGGCGGTGGGGGGGGGGGGGCGAGGGGATGACGTGAACCCGTGAATGACGGGGTCAGTGAGGGAAACACGCCCTCAGACCAGTCTGAGTCTCGCGTCTGTTGCAGCTGGGGTTCCGGACGTACGAGACGGGCTACCGCATGCTGCTGTCCTGGGAGTACTTCACCGTCGGGGAGCAGAGGAACTCACACGACTGGTGGGTTCTGTGGTGTGTGTGTGTGTGTGTGTGTGTGTGTGAGAGAGAGAGAGAGAGAGAGAGAGATTGTGCGTGTGTGTGTGTGTGCGTGTCTCAGAGGTTGAGGTGTTTGTGTGTGTGTGTGTGTGTGTGTGTGTGTGTGTGTGTGTCTCAGAGGTCGAAGTTTGTGTGTGTGTGTGTGTGTGTGTGTGTGTGTGTGTGCGGGTTCTCTCAGAGGTCGAAGTTTGTGTGCGTGTGTGTGTGTGTGTGTTTGTGTGGTCAGAAGTGGGGAGTTCCCTGTTGTGTGCGAGAGACTGAAACTCCCGACAAATTCTCAACCGCGCTTTCCACACTCACTCACAAGCACCCTCCTCGTCCTGCAGGTTCCAGGTGGTGGACCTCCAGTCGGGGCTGCCGCTGTCCGGGGAGATGTGGGGAGTAATGGGGCAGGGCACCGCGTCGCGCCGGCCCCCGCCCACCAACGACTACCACTCCATCGGACACGGACTCACGCTCTACTACAAGGGACATCCGTACGAGGACGCTGTCGCCGTCATTCTCACCGTCTTCAGAGGTACGCGTGGGCTGCGTCGTGCGTTATGGTCTGGGGGTGGGTGCTGCCACAAATATGCAAATTAGATCTGGGCATCTTGCGTTCCATGTGCAGTCCACCTTGTGCTGTTGATTTTCAAATGATGTCTTTTGCTGGCTGTGTGCTGCTTGACCAAGCCCTGTCGTAGAGCGTGACTTCCGGGTCGGATTGATTTGACATACTGACCCGCTCGCTTCAGATCTGAACGTGGATAAGATGTGCAGCACCAACTTCACCAAGTGCTGGGGCCACTACCCGATCTGCATCGACTCGCGTCTCCGCTGCAACGGCGACAACAACTGCGGCGACAGCAACCGCAGCGACGACGACTTCTGCCCCGACAAGCCGTGGGTCCGCAGGGGTGAGGTCACGCTCACACACACACACACACACACACACACACACGCACACACACACATTCTCTCTCTCTCTCTCTGTTTCTCTCTGTCTCTCTCACACACATTCTCTCTGTCACACACACGCACACTCACTCTTCTCTCTCTCTCTCTCTCTCTCTCTCTCTCACACACACACACACACACACACACACACACGATGAAGCAGCACGATCAAGATGGCTCAAACAGCTGCAGTCTGACACTGTACTTTGGAACACGGGTCTGACACTAGTTTGGAACACGGGTCAACATCGGCTCTGATTGGTCGCTTCTCACGCAGGCGCAGTGAAGGACGCGGGCGCGACGCCGCTCGGGCTCATCGGCGCGCTGTGCGGCATCTTCGTGACGGCTGCGCTCATCGCGTGCGTCGGCGGCGCCATCTGTTTGTACAAAAGCAGGTGCGGACGGCGCGCAGCCGGATTCACACCTCATGCGTTGTGTGCTGGACACGACAAGCTGCAAATTTGTTTGCCGCACAGTGTGAAACCGGCAAACATGGTTTTGATCCGTATCCGCCAGAGTTGACGCAATGAGAGAGGCATTCAGTGTGACACCAACCAGAAACGTGTACGTTGTTGCAGACGCCGGGGGCGCCGCACGTGGTTCGACGACTCGCACGGGTCCTCGTTCTCTGCGCCTGCGCCGCGCAGCCTCGACAGCCTCGCCACTTCCGGCGGGAAGATTCCGGTCTGCAACAACACGTACTCACAGCTGCCCACCAAAAACATGGAAGCCTCGTCCACTGGAGGTGAGGCACATGCACGCACACATATCGAACACGCACACACACACACACACACATACACACACACATTGGGCTGAGAACCAGATCTGGCCCGTGAAACTTGCGCTTTCTGAAAAGTTGCACTCGCTCAGAAAAATTTGTACACACACACACACACACACACACACACACACACACACACACACACGCGGCGCGCGCGCGCGCAAAGAGCCAATACGCAACACGACTCGCTCGTGATCTCATTCGTTCCAGATCATCACGTGATGGACTTCAGCCACTCCAGCGAGAACTCTCCTCCAATCACGTTCGAGGATCTCGACTCCACCGAGTCGACGCGGATCTCTACAGACGCTGCCAGTCACAGCCCCAGGTGAGGGCGCTGTGTGTGTGCGTGTGTGCATGCGTGCGTGCGTGCGTGTATGCTTGTGTGTGTTTGTGCATGCACGCGCGTGCGTGCGTGCTTGTGTGTGTGTGTGTGTGTGCATTGTCGTGTGGAAGAGTAGGCTCTTCCCACGCGCGCAATCCAGCTTTCGGGCGAGGTGCTGAGTACCGATGAAGCAGCTTCAGCGGAGCTGTGCAAAGCTGAAGCTGTGCACCGGACTCGCAACTCGCGCCGCCTATTTAAAGTCATGCCCACAGCACCCTGCGTCTGTCGAGAGCAACAGCTTGAGACAGGAGTGAGCAATAAACATTTGAAGCGTATGCTTGAGTTTGACTCCACTGTGGCAGTCCGGCCGAGCCGAGGCTGCTCCTTACTGCGGTGCCATGCACGGCGGCGGTTGTGTGGACGGGAACCACCGGGACCTGACCCGCACACAACATGGAGGTTCTTGAGTGCTAGACCAAGGATCACCTTGGGATACAGTCGCGACAAACGAAA
>JAAUXT010010677.1_pt1 | contig 23397 bp, 22 predicted proteins | sample 7278171 | NCBI WGS metagenome assembly JAAUXT01 (sample SAMN14350112, study PRJNA611818) | marine sediment metagenome | isolation source: surface marine sediment (1.8m) | place: French Polynesia: Moorea | collected 2018-08
CATATATGGGCGTTGAATCAAAGAGCGGAAAGTGACTTTTTGCAGTGCCTTATTCGATATTAATCAATAATATCTGGTAAGCTATGGTCGTGAACGTGAACTGTCAATATTTCATCAAAGGTTCAAAGTTCAGGTGGGTAATCCTATTCAAAAGTAAAGGCAGGACCTTTAACGATCCTGCCTTTGTCGTTGGTATGAAATCTGATGGTTATTGCGGCAGATCTAGTTTTTACAATGCCTGCATATACAGTTTAACGGCCTCCGGGCTTTTGGTGGGAAGCCGTTGACTGTGATGCACGTGTTGGGAATTATTTCCAAGGCACCGCCTTATGGAGATGATTTGCAGAGGAAACGGTTAGGGCAGGAAAGGGCAATATCTATTTAACGTCCCTTAAAATCCTAACCGGATAATACATTCATTATTTTTGAAAGCTTTGACGCAGCTGGGGTGTGTTGTTGAAGATAACGTTTATCTGTGGGATTGTCAAACCATCCAGCTTCATCTTGCCTGAATCAATCTGCTCTTTGGCGCCGCGACGAGCCATATGGGTGTTGTTAAGAAGCTCAGCCGTGGTTGTTTCCTGTTCACGATTAAAAATGATGGTTGCCAACATCTTATGGATGCTTTGGCTGGCTTGACATTTCGGATTTTCGACCACAATGGGTGTAAATTCCCGGGCAGCCGCGCGCACCATTTTGTCAAAAGGTATGGTGCCCAATATCCCGACATCCACCAAACACTTGTCTTTTACCAGTTTCTGCATTGATTCGGCAATTTGCACGTCTTTACTGTTTTCGGTCATATTCAAGACGATGGATAGGCGAATTTGTTCATACAGCTCTTTTAATTCGACCAAAGCCTGGGGATATCGAATGCGGACCTCCTGAAGAATAAAATCAAAGGAATAGTAGGCTGATTTTTCAAGTGAACCGTTTTTGACTTGCCTTGCCAGATCCTTGAGCGGCTTATGTTTTGAGAAAAATCGTTCCAATAGTCGCTTTTGGGCCACTTTCACAAATAAATAGCTGTCCAGAACCGATGATGGTTCCGTGCCGGAAACGACAATCTTTTGATCTGCCTGCAAAAAGAAATCCAGACTGTTATAACCGGTATCACCACCCAGATCGACAATTAGATAATCCGTCTCCAGCGCTTTTAAGTGCCTAATAATTTTCAGCTTCTGAAAATAGGGCAAATTGGCGCTGCCCAACCTCGACGAATCTCCCCCGATTAATGACAGTCCTTTGAAGGCAGTGGGGGTGAGGATGTCTTCAAGCGAGTCGACTTTTTTATCCAGAAAATCATTTCAGGTCTTGTCCAGATTTTTGACACCGGTGTAAAGATGGGTGTCAGCGCCACCCAGGTCAAGATCCGCCAGCACCACTTTCTGGCCTAATAGAGCCAACCCGACCGCCAGATTGGACGCAAGCGTGGATTTGCCAACCCCTCCTTTGGCGCCGCCCACGGCAATCATTTTATTGCAGGGCTTTTTGATCGTTGAGTCAGTCGGTGCCGCTTTCGATTTTTCAGCATTCCGATCCCGAAACTGGCGGGGGATGATAATCACCGCCTGGTCAATGGATCGCATCATATTTTTATCAGGTTTTGTTGCAAGCGTTTCAATCGACCTGTCTGCGGGCCGATCAGGACAGGCAAATAAATTTTTAAGTGTGGTTTCCTCTCCGCTCGGAAGCGCCTTTGACGGCACCGCTATTGGTCATTGCTTTTGATTTCCGTCCAAGACCGCAACGGCATCTACATCATCAAGGCTGTCAGCAGAATTTTGCTCTGTGGTCACGTCTTTGTCCGCAAGCTCTTCTGAAGACGCTTGTTCTTCAGATAGTTCATGTATTTCATTTGAGGGCAATGAAATATTTTGGCACCCATCGGGGTTTTGGATAGAAGTTTCATCTGAGGATGCGTCATCTTCTCCGGGTTTCCCTGTTGATCCCATTTCCTGAGATTTTTCTTCCTTTTCGTTTATGTGCTCAGCTGTCTCTTGGCTCTGTTCGGGACTTCCTGAAGAATTTTGTTCTGAGGAAGCCACTTTGTTTTTGACTCGCTTTGAAAACCCAACCCCCTCTGATTGATCGTTATTTACGCTTATGAGCAAAGCAGCCGCCTCTTCCCCCCGAGACATTCAGCAAAAATTTCCCCTATGGGCACTTCTTTTTCCTGGAAATCCTTTGACTGCGTATTACACTGAATTTGTTTATGATTTTTATTTGATCGACCGATGGCATCGGTTATCGCTTCATGGCATCGAGCTTCCGTCTTCAGTCAAATGTTAGGTCATCTATGTCAAATTTTTCTTTAACCTTATCCCTGATCCATCTCACTGCTAACGGTTTGGTTCTAAATATCCTGCTTTCCCAGCACGACCGATAAATAAATAACTCAGACATTTTCGAGAGCCTGTTGATCAGCTCGATATTTGCACCAATGGGAACATTATTAACCATCGCCACGATAGGTTCAGGATTAATTCTCGAGATTTCTGCACATAGCCCCGCAATCGATTCGACCGTTTCATCGGATATGTCCACCTTCGTTAATTCCGTGTGATCGATAAGAATATATTTGTATTTTTTAAATTTTGCTTTATTCTGCGTCAGGTGTTGTCTCAAAGAATCGATAAGATCCTGATCCGTAACTCTTCCGCGACTTTCGACGATATTGCCGATACCCCCATCACCATCTTTTATCCTAATTGGCATTATCGCTTCTCCATATAGCCAGGAGGGGCAGCGAATCCGCCAACGAGTTTGGACAAACCGCGTGCGAAGTCGATGGTGGTGCGATCTTCGAATCTGTCACTGATAATTTGGACACCCACCGGTAAACCTGATTCGGTCAGCCCAACCGGCGCTACGGTGGCCGGAAGCTCCGACACAATTGCCATGACCGTCCAGGTCAGGTTCTTGAAATAGGACTTTGACCGTCCGTTAACCGTCAATCTGCGCGATTCCATTGGCAGGCGATGTTTGTGTTCAAAGGCGGCCGTTGGTGACACCGGCGCCAGCAGCACATCGTAACGTTCAAAGAATGCTGCCCACTGCGCCTGCTGTTTTTTTTGTTTTTCGATGTGGCCCTCCCATATCGGTATGGCCCCGGCCATCATATCATCGCGAATATTTGTCCAGATCCGCAAATTTTCCCATAGATGGATATTCGGACGCGCCTCCTCGTCAATTTTTAGACCGGCTGCACTTAGTTTTTCAACGGCCCTTTGAAGGGCCGCCAACACCTCTGAATCGATTTCATTGGCAAATTCGGAATCTTTAAACCACACCGCAACGCGATAATCTGCAAACTGCTGCCTTCGCGGCGGTAAAAGTTCAGGTCGGCTGTCGTTTTGATCTGCTTGGCCCGGTGTCATTAAAACTTCCAGGGCGAGCTCAAGGTCATCGGCGCTGCGGGCCAGAGGGCCAGCTACAAAAAGCGGTAGCAGCGGCATCGCGTCAGGGGGAACCCGGCCCGGCATGGGCGGAATATGCCCATAGCGCGGAACGACACCAAAGGTGGGTTTGTGGCCGAAAACCCCGCAAAAATTTGACGGAACGCGGATCGAGCCACCCAAATCACTGCCCAGCTCCAGCGGCGTGAAACCCACGGCAATTGCTGCTGCCGAGCCGCCCGATGAACCGCCGGGCGTTTTGGAGGTGTCCCAAGGATTATTGGTCGTACCATAGACTGGGTTGAAGCTTTGAAAATCACGGGCGTGATATGGGATGTTGGTTTTGCCAAAGATGATGGCGCCGGCGTCGATCAGGCGCTGGACCGCGATGGCATTTTGTTGTGGCAGGTGGTTTTTTAGTTTGGGATCGCCCGATGTTGTGGGCATGCCCACCACTTCGAAGACATCTTTTACGGTCATCGGCAGGCCATGCAGTGGCCCCCAGTTTTGGCCATCAGCGAGTGCTTTATCGGCTTCTGCTGCGCGTGTCCGGGCTGCGTTTTCATTCATGGCTACAACAGCATTGATGCGGCCATTATTTGCCTGTATGTTTTCAATAAATCGATTGAGAAGATCGAGAGAGGAAATCTCGCCGCGCCGAATGGCAGCGGTCAGCTCGGTTGCGGATTTATAAAGGAGGGGGTCAATGGGTTGTGGGGAGTTGGAAGCGGGATCTTGCTTTTCGCAGCAAATGAGAAAGCCAATCAGAAGCGAGAGTGCGCTAAGCCGAACAACTTTCCTGCAAAGTGCCATAAAATGTCCTCTCAGATATTTCTTTTTTTAATCTTCTCCAGTTTTTCTAAAAGCTGTTTTATGTTATCTTGCTTCTTCTTTTCTCTTTGTTTCTTCTGTGATTCATTATAATAGCGGTGGTTTTCCATAAGCTTAAGCGTTCCTTTATACCATTTTGCGCCATCGCTGACATCCAAGCCTCTTGCTCGCCGCCCATCCCTTAATTTTTGATCCAGTTTGAAAAAATCGTCTCGGCCCAGATGGTCGAGATCGGCATCACACAGTATTTTTTCAATATGAGTTTTCGGTTTTTTTGCCAAATCGGTCGCCAGTATCATTTTTTGAACCTTTTTTATTTCGGCCGGCTTGTAACCAATTATTTTAAGGATTCTGCCGGCCATGCGGGCCGCAATCGGTTCATTCTTGTCATATTCTCTGATGTAACCGGTGTCATGAAAATAGGCTGCAGTAATGACCAACTCGCGATCCTTTTGGGAGACATTCTCAGATATGGCAATTCGGTTAGCGCTGGCAACCACTCCTCGGGTGGGATGCAGGGTATGATCGGCATCATGGTATTTAATGCCGTCGGGCAGTTCATCTCTGAACAGCTCCCGAATATACTGATCCACGATTTTCAACCGTGGCGTGTGCGGCTTATATTTGGGTTGCAATTTCCGGTTGGCCCGTTGATTTGGCATGCTGCACCTCCATTTTAAAAGTACCAAACAGAAGCACTCAGGATGTGGACTATCGAGAGAACCTTGAAGCCGGGTGAGTAATAAGATTCGAATCTGAAAATGGATAACCGTTTCGTGTCAGTTCGAGTAGGAGATTCAGAAATAGATTAAACGTATCTATACCTAAATCTGTGGGATTTAGTCAATAATAATCAAGGGTTTCTGACCGATGAGCCGTTCAAAGGATCAACGAAAGGATGTTGTCGGTTTATCAGGCGACTCTATGCCGCTGCCTTACCAGAGGCCAACGCCGTAAATATCATGCTGTGTTCTGGTTTCAAGATGCTCGTTGATATTTTGATGAAACTCGATGCGGCGCGGGTCCTTTGTCCACTGTTGCCAGTTTTCTAAGGATACCCATCGGCTGATAACCAGGCATTCCTCGACCCGATTCAGATGAAAAAATGTTTCGCCTGAAATATACCCCGGTTGCCTGACGGCCAGTGACCTTAATTCGATGATGTGCGGTAAGAGTGTCTTCGCATTGAGCCCATTCTTTGCCACGTGTTTGATTAAAACGCCAATCGCCATTTTTATTCTCCTTTCCGTCGCCCATTCTCCCTTTTGTTTGTTGTCTAGCGAAGTGACTACTTTAGTGGCGTCGTATGATACAGAGATCAGAACTGGGATTCGCGATTTCGGATGGTGAGAATAAGCTACTTAGGGCAGCCTATATACCACACCGTGACATATGTCAATAGCGATTGGTCAGGCGGGATTAATTGATTTCTATAGCTGCATATACTCGGGAGAAAGAAAAGTTACGCTCTTGTATTATTTCGTTTTATTTTCAAATAAATAACGATCAACAGGCAGGGTAGCCAAACCCAAAACACCTCACTCATGATGACCGTCAAGCCGCGCGGGCTCAAAAATGCCCTGATGCTGAAAGGCGAAACCTCGATGGGCGTCCAGGGGAAGAAAAAGCGAATATTGCTCAAAGGGGATAGCAGGGCGATACCCTGCCCCCCATTGGTCAGGGCATCCAGCAGTCCATGGCTGGCGGTGAGAAGAAAAAAATAGAGAATGTATTTCCACCATTGAAGTGAGAAAATCACTTCCTTGCGGTAAAATGTGCAGACAATAAAGATACCCAGCAGGGCCGCAAAAAATGGAGAATGAAAAAAACCTCTGTGACCGAAAACGTGACCATAAGGAATGTATAGCCAGCGGTAGCCAATAACATCAGCATCGGGCAGCACAGAGCAAGCAATGCTTAAGATCCAAAACTTCAGGGGTTCCTTTCCATCAGCAAAACCGTATGCAGAGGAACCCGCAACCACAGAGTGCGTTATAATTGTCGGCAAGGCAATTTCCAATCAATAAAAATTCGGCATAAAGATCCGTATGCGATCATCTGGCGATCAATATTTCCAGGCGTAAATATACCATTGATGGCCTTCCATCCTCATATCGTAAACAACGAGCACATTAAGATCTCCGCGAGTCATATAAATTTTCACTTCAGCCTTATCACCGTCAAGCGAAATTTTGGGTTTTCCTAGTACGATCGAAGGATTTTCAGCCAGCCGTTTGGGCAGTATTTTAAGATAATCTGCTTTGGACATAATTTTTCGATCCCTGCCGGTCATGATCGCCGCGTTCTCATGAATGAGATCGGCAACTTTTTTGGAATCTTTGGTGTTGACCCCATCCTGAAAGTCCAACAATACCCTTTTCAGTGCCTGTTCTTGAGGGGATTGCGGTTCATATTGGGCTAAAGGCTCATTTTGCCCGCAGGATAGGATTGCCGCTGCGGCGATTGCAAGGACAAGATGTCTAACCATGGTTTTAACCTATTACCATGTTGGTCAGATGACCAGCTCTTGACGGTTTTGTCAAGACGATCACATAAAAGTTTCGACCGTTCATGAATTCTTCGAAAGCCGGCGATATAAATAAGCAACATAAATAAGCAATGTCAGGGCAATGCCCAGAATAAGTTTAGTCACTCTAGCCATGTTTTCTCCGAATCTGCTCAAAATATTTCAGAATTAGGATCTTCTCGCCGGCAACTGAAATTCCGCAGACGGTGATCAGAGAAATGCACACCCATAATGAAAGACGCCGTGAAATTTCCATTTCATATTTCCTTGCCGACTACGATTTTTGGTTTAAAAAACGGGTTATCAAAACCAAAACAGAGCGAGGTGCAAATCGCGTATTAAAGGCCAGTAATTTGTTCATAAAACCAGGGATGATGATTTTTTTGCCTTTCATCAAGCCTGCAAAACCGGTCTCAGCCACTTCGGCAGCCTGCATCAACCATGGGACGTTGATGATTCTTGCGTTGGTCATTTCGGCACGATCTGCAAACTCGGTGCGTGTCGGACCCGGGCACAGAACGGATACATTGACGCCGGTTGTTTCAAACTCAGTATGTAAGGCTTCTGAAAAAGATAGCACATAGGCTTTAGAAGCGTAATAGGTGCTCATCAATGGACCGGCCTGAAAAGCAGCTGTAGAGGCAACATTGAGAATACTGCCGGAGCGCTTTTTGACCATATCGGCACCAAACAGCCTGCACAGCAGGGTAAGGGAGGCAATATTCACCTGGAACAAATCCATATGTTTTTCGATGCTAAAGTCAGTGAAATTTCCATTAAGCCCAAATCCTGCATTGTTGACCAGCACATCGATATCGATGCCGTCGGAAATTGTCGCATCATAGAGCTCTTGAGGAGCAGAGGCAATGGATAGGTCTTTTGCAAACACCTTTGCAGTGATATCGTTTTGACTTTCCATTTCCCCAGCTATTGCTTCAAGTTTCTCCCTGTTTCTGGACACCAGTGCAAGATGGTAGCCATTTTTTGCAAAAATTTTGGTTAACTCATATCCGATACCGGTGGAGGCACCGGTAATCAACGCTGTTTTGCTTAGCATTTGCCCTCCTTGATTTTCAGGAACACAATATCAGACGAACGCGACTGCCAATCTGACTACCTCATCTTATCCCTCTTCCAGGGCACGCACCTCATTGGTGCGAATGCGCAGGCGCTCACTGATGTCAAGGGCGATATTGCGGATGAGCTTAACCGCTAAGGATGGGCTTTGTTTCTGCAAAAGACTAAATTCATCCGGTGTGAGCACATAGGTTTCAGCGTCTTCTTCTGCCCAAACACCAGCAGAGCGCGGGCTGCCGTCCAAAAAGGCCATTTCCCCGAATGTCACCCCGGCGCTGTAGGTGACCAGCCGCTTGGTGCGATCGCTTTGTGAAAGGTGAATACGGACACTCACCAATCCTTTGACCAACAGGAATAAGTTTCGATCCGTATCGCCTTCTTTGACAATCCGGTCGCCTTTTTTAAATGATTTGCGTACCAATTTTTGCGCCAAGATGTCAATTTCCGGCGGACTGAAGTCTCTGAGAATATCCATTTGTGCCAATTGAATTTTTCCGGAAGCGCCTGCCAGATCAATCGATTGTGTCAGAACGCTATCTTCAGCCCATTCGAGCGCCGCATCGGTATCCTCAAAAAAACAATCTTGGTCCAGAAACTGGTAGGCCCCCATGGCCTTGAGAAAATCCGACAGGGCTGTATTGGCGGTCAGGTAACTGATCAGCAGGTATTTGCCGGAGGCGCTCAATTTTTTACTGATCTGCACCAAGATTTTTGCACCGGTGCTGTCGATTTCATCAACACGCTTCATATCAAGAATGCAATATGTATAATCATTAATGGCGTCCTCGATTTCCCTGGCCAGATTATCAGCCGAGCCGAAAAACAGCGGTCCGCGCAGCTCATATACAATTATCCCTTTAGCACGTTCGTCCAGTAGCTGGTTATTTTTTAGACTGCGAACCTTTTTCGAGCGGATTTGATCACCGGAATAAGTGCGCTTTACAATGGATTTGCCCATCCTGACGACGAATAAACCGGAAGCGATGACAATTCCGATCAAGACAGCAACAATTAGATTCACGCAAACCGTAATCACCACCACCACAAGGGTGACAACCAGATTGGCGATGATCCTTTTGCGTTGCTGGCCGGCCCGCGACAGGTTTTGAAACAAATCCAGGGTCCATCTGTCAAACAATCCGATGCCCACGGATATGATGATTCCGGCTATGACGGTTAACGGAATTTTTCCGATGACCGGTCCGAGGGTCATGACGATGACAAGGATCAACAGGCCGCATAGCAGGCTGGACAGACGCGTGCGCCCGCCGGCCCTATAATTGGCCATATTGTGCAGCTCTGATCCGGCAGATGGAAGGGCGGAAAAGACGGCGTTGATCATGTTTCCGATACCCTGACCAATAAGTTCTTTGTTGCTGTTGTGTCGGGTGCCGGCGATGTTGTCTGCGGCCAAAGAGCTGAGCAACGACTCAAGGGCCCCGACCGAGCCCAGCACAAACCCGGTCATCAAGATGCGGGGGAACAGGTCGGCCAGATTGATGTTCCACAGGATGCTGGAAATCTTGGGCAGGATATCGGGTTTGGGCCATTGAAATGAAAAATTACCAATAACCGGTCCCATATCTGCTGTACCGGCGACATGCTTTATGGCGTAAAATAAAAGCGTGCCGGCGATCAATCCGATAAGTGAGGCTGGTACAGCTTTAATATAGCGCCGAGCGTAGAAGATGACGATGATGGTGATCAATCCCACCACGAGTGTTAACGGCTGCACAACGGTGGGGGTGTAAAAAATGTCAAACAAAGAGACATGGCTCTTGGCCCCTACCAGTGGTCCCAATTGTTCAAGTATCAGAATCACTGCAATTCCGTTCATGAATCCCGAAACAACCGGATAGGGCACATATTTGATCAGATTGCCTAGCCGCAGCGCCCCGAACAGAAACTGAATGAGTCCGCCGGTTAACACACACAAAGATGCCAGACCGACAATCAGAATGTTCTTGGAACCCGGATCCGGAACATGCAGGCTCACCGACAGTGGGAGAACAAATGCGGCCAGGATTAGCGACAGCGGCGCTTTGGGGGCTGTGATTTGGATCTCCGTGCCACCCAGCAGCGAGGCGCTAAGACCGCCTAAAAGACAGGCAAAAATTCCCAACAAGGCGGCAAACGGGAGGAACTCTGCACCCAGGGGGCCGTACACAATAATGCCGTATCCGATGGAAAGCGGGATAGAAATGATAGCCGCAGAAACAGCGCCGGAGAGATCCCCCTTCAAATTGAATCGGTGCTTGGACAGATTCATTGCCGCATGACCCTTATTATCACATATCAGATAAGAACGTTTCTACGCTTTGTCCTCCCGCTTTATGCAGTCATTGATCACTTTCTGGATTCTTTGTGGCGCCAGCCGGCTGCCAGTTTTGCGCGGCGAGCCGCCAATGATTGCGCTGCCACCCCAGCAATTGTCCGCAGACGACAAACCTTCAGCTTTGTTCAAGGCCTCATAAATGCGTTCCACAGGGAACATTACAAACGGTGACATTTTACCAATCGTGTAAGCGTAGCGACCTTTTCGGTGTTCAACTAGAGCGACATAAGCCTTTATTTTTTGAGAGAACAGTTTTGTGCGTGCGTATGGTCCTTTTTCATGAATCATCTGCCATCCGGGCCCGCCACCGATCCTTGAAAAGCGAGTGTCCAATTCGATTTTTTTGCTGCGCCCCTCGATGGCAGCATCAATTCTGGCGCATACCTTCTGGAGGATTGCCTGCATTTGCTTTTTCGACATGTGATAGATGCTGCCATCGGCTCGCGCACGGGTGTAGGGCTCGTATATCCAGGCCTGGTGGTGAATTTGCGGATTGTTGGGATGGACCGGATAGGCCCCTGCAGAGGCGTCCAGGATATCTTCGAATAAAATCATTTGAACCAAAAGATTATCAAACCTTAAACCTTCCAGTTTTTCTGAATTTTTAAGCAGCCAGCAGGACAGACAAGCATCCTGATCGACATCATTAATGTAAACGCGTGCATGCGGTTCCCCGTTTTTTTGGTAGGTGTCTAGCAAGCCCAGACGTATGTAGTAATAGACCTGGGCGCAGGTGCTGCGGGTGGCGATGCGGGCCACGCCTTCATGGTGATTGAAATTGGCATACGGGCCCTGAATTAAAAACCGCGGCGGCCCCTTTACATAGCCATCAAGCGCAATCGAAAAGCGCGGCTTGGTATCAATGAAATCCTCCCAGTTGATAACCACACGCGGTTCCAAATAAACGCGTATCATGGCAATATCCCGTTTGAGTCAGAGGTTGTTGGGATCAGTTTTAAACGAAACAGGGAAAAATAGGGAAGACACGGCAACTGCAGGTATATCCATAACCGTTTAGGCGCTACAATTCAAGCCTTGTCTTGCTGCTTCGCCATGAGGAAGCCGTGCACCATGATGACCTTGGCAGAGAATCTAAAGATCTGGCTACAGAAATGAATTAGTTAAACAAGCACTGACTTTATATTACGGTACCCCAACGACTCTTTTACTATCGCAATAGCGATCATTTCCACCGCTCATTGGCTGGTTGACGTCGGGTTGGTCATTATAGTACATGCGAAAGCGGGCGTGAGGAACAGTGACCAATACTTTTTGGCCCTCATTAATTCTGCCTGCCCATATGACAGGGCCCTGTTGCCCGTCGCGGTTTAATTCGTTAAGAACGACGAAGACATCCGTGCGCGAGGCCTGGAGATAACATGAACCTGTTGTTGCATATATTGTAGGAGCTGATATCAAACCGGTTAACATGATTACCAGAAACCAGATTGCCATTAATTGAGCCATTATTTTCATGATTCCCCCCTTTGCACCCTGACAATGTCCTTAATACCGGATTCTGACTTTGCTTTTAATGCGGTTTATCAAAAGGTTGGTATATAGAACATTAGGTCTCGATGGATAACATGTCAAATGATGCAATTTTTTGACATGATGTGTTATCCGGTTGGAGGGGCACTGGACATGAATCTAACCAATTTTGCACCAGGCAGTTGACGGTATGCCTGATAAAACAGCTGACGATCAAATACAGGATGGCTGCACCAGAGTTTTCGATCTGGCATTTACCAGTAGGCTGGAAAGCGCAATTGATAATAATTTCAAATATGATTGATTGCTGAACCGGCGGCCCTTTTTAATGGCAAACCACAAGCAAATGTCAAAGGTCTCACCAACAACCTGTTTTGAAGTGATATCTAACTTAATTTAGGGCTCGGATAGCAGGAACCTGTCGATCCGTTGCGCTGCAATCACCGCCAGGCGTCAATTAACTCAAAATGATAAAACACAAGCTTCCATTGACCATTTGATTTTGCCCAAGTGGAAGACCATCGTTTTTTGGCAGATACCCACGGGTACTCTTTGTGTTTTCTTGATACCTTATAATTTCCACAGGCGACGCCGGTGGTGCCAATCACATTTAGATGGGAGGTGACGATTTCGAGATCGTAGTATTCATACTGCGAAATCAATTCTTTTAACTGCTGTTTCCAAAGCGCCTTATCCATAATTCTATTCTGGGTAAGGTAGCTGATCATTGAGGTAAATCCGAAAGCTTCCCCTTCAATATCGGCGATAATGTCAGCATCCCAATGAACCAATGAATCGTTATATCGTTGAACAGCAGCACTGAGCTCGGTTAAATCATCAGCGTGCCCGATACAAATGCTCATGGTCAACGATAGCATCAACGAAAGAAAAAAGGGCATCAAAACTTTCCGTTTCATATTTTCCCCCTTTCGTTTGGATTGTGATTTGGCAAATTCTAACATGACCAGTTTACAACTGTTGTGCGAAACCGTTCTGTACAAAGAAATATGACAACAGCGGCAAACCTGCTATCAGCACCTGTCCTCAATGTGTTCAAGGCCGCCAAAGCATTTTGAGTGCCTTCTTTTCCCGTCGATATGCTACGAATAAGCATTCCAAAGCGAAGACGGAATCTCCCCTGCCTGTGCATGAACAGCGCACCCTTTGTTTAAAACTTCGGTGCGACAACCCGCCGTGTAAACTACAGCCAGAACAGCAGTTTTAAAGAAAGTTGGCCGGATCGACAATAAGGGCCCTGAACAATTTGTCAGACGGTTTTGATGTATCGATAAATAGCGTATTCAGTTGTGACACCCGGAATTGCATCGATGCTGTCTTGAATTTTTTTTCTGTCATCGGTATCAAACCAGGTCTGCCAATCCTCCACTGAAAACCATGTGCTGATAGTTGCAATCTCATCTTTATCATCGATTGATTTTAGGTATTCACCGGAGATGTATCCGGGCTGCTGCGGGACGAGACGCCTGATGTCCTTGATATATCGGAATAGCTCTTTTTCTCTTTTTTTATCTCTGGGAAACTTGCGTTTGATTAAAACTTTAATCGCCATAGCCCCCCTCCTTGGTTATTCCGTTTGCAGGCCCAATCCATAGTATTCATATTCAGCATCGCCGACGTAGTAATCCCTGAATTCATCTACATAGGCCTTGCGTTCATCACTGTTTCTCCAGGCTTCCCATGCTTCAATATTCTCCCACATTGACACCACCACGATTTGGTCTTTGTCCATAAGGTTTCGCAGATTTTCTGAAGCTATATAGCCTGGTTGTTTCATTGCCCCGGTGCGGGTGTTGATTAAAAACCGGGATGCTGCCTTCATGCTGCCTTCTTTAAACTTACGTTTGATTAAAATTTTTACTGCCATGTTGATGCCCTCCTTTCTAATTAAAAAAATATAATAAATTTTTTTTAATCCGGCCTGTTTTTAGAAAGGTTTTTAGTGGCAGAAGTGGCTTCCGATGATGATCAGCAGCGATAGAAAAGTGAGTTTCGCGGTTCGCTATTCGAAGTGACAATGAGTTGTAAATGAAGGGAATCCGGCTCAGACCCGATACCAAACTAAATAGAAAAGAGGCGCTTAAAAGTCAAGAGAAAAGGACTGTGGGGTTCCTCCTGCGCCAAAGGCTTCGGAGGACAAGCAGGGCTCAAGGTGCTGTGTCCAAAGGTTCAAGTTTCCGAAAGAGCGGTTTTTTGCTCGTTGAATCAATTATTTAAGCAGGTTCAGATGGCCCGTGCGGACAGAGTCGGCCACCAGTTTGCCAGTCAACTTTAATTTTGCCAGACGGCCTTTTTTGGCAGCCATAAGGATTTCGCGCAGTTCTTCGACCGTCTGCGGTGGTTTAAGCTCGACTGGTTTTTTCACCAGCGTAATCGATTCGGTCGGGCATCCGGGGACACACACGCCACAGCCCAGGCAGCGATTCAGATCCACAACCGCTGTTTGGTTCTCTGGGGCTACGCGCACCGCATTGACCTGACAGCTTTTCTCACATTCACCGCACCCGACACAGGTGTCCTGATCCACGCGGGCATGAAAATTTGACGCCCAATAATCCAATGGTTTGGGCAGGGCTTTATGGGTTCGAAGCATCCCGCAGCAACAACCACAGCATGAGCAGATAAATTCGGCCTTTTCCGTGTTGGACGGCTGAAGTACCAGGCCCTGCTTTTGATTCTCTTCAAGAATGGCCAGCGCTTCTTTACTGCTGATTTCTCTGCCCATACCATTTGCGAGGGCCATGCCGGCCATACTGCCAACGGCCAGACAGGTTTCTTTGCGATCCGTTGCGTCGCACGATTTGCCTTCAAGCCGTTTTTTTTTGCGGCAAATACAATCAAAGATGACAAAAGGGGCTTCAGCCTGTTGCAACAGGGTCGACACTTCATCAAAGGTGCTGACATTGTGCTGCGGGTGGATGCTCTTTGATATGGGGATGGTGCGCATCTGCGGCAATTCAGTACTTAAGAAGGCAATGCCGAATTTTTTATCCGAAGTATATTCGTTGAAATCTTTGACAAATTCCGGGGTCAGGCGGTCTAACTGATATTCATACATCCCCACCACCAAGGGCGCGTTGCAATACACCATTTTACCGTTTCGGCGTTTGGCCTCGATACCCCCTTTTTTCTGAATATCTTTTAAAAATTTGGCCAGCTCTTCAGGTGCATCAACCAGATCACCGGCCCTTTTGAAAATTGTTTCAAGGGGCTCGTATTTGTAGTTCAAGCAACAGGCAATGGCAGCTTCTTTGGGCGTAAATATATGCTTTAGGATTTTTATCTCAACACCGGAGCGGGTGGCCGGAAATCCAACGGTTTGCTTGTCTAAATGCTGCTGCAGTCTGACATAGACTTGATCATTTTCTATCACTGGGCACCTCCACATCAGATGGTCTATTTGAAATCCGAGGTCCGTATTAAATCCCAAAAATGGGCCGGTGGTCAAGGGTTGTTTTTGGGGAAGGTTCCGGGTTCAGGGTTCACCCGCCTTCGCGAATGCTACGGCGCGGCAGGCAAGGTTCAAAGGAAAGAGAACTCAGAAATGGTTTGAAAAGCGCGGGCAGGGGCGATATTGTCAAATTTCAGGGGAAAAGGCTAACATCATTTAAAGATATTTATTGGCGGAAAGTGAATAGACATGTCGTTTCTGAAACATACGCCGCAGTTTGCGAAACAGGACGCAATTGCAATCCTGAATGATCTTTACGATATCCAGGCCACGGCAGACGCCCTTCCTAGCGAACGCGATCAGAACTTTCGTATGTCCACCCCGTCCAAGGAATGTTTTGTCCTGAAAATTGCGAACGCCTTAGATGACCCGGCCTTGCTGGATTGTCAAAATCAGGCCATGTTACATCTCAATCGTCAGGTGACGTTCTGTCCCAAAGTTGTTACGAACCGAAACGGCGAGTTCATTTCCGAAATCCAGTCTCCAACGGGCGCTACCCATAAAGTTCGTCTTGTAACCTATCTGCCCGGAGTTCCAATGGGATCTGTCCAAAGACGCTCATCCGGCCTTTTTGAAGACCTGGGGCGCTGTGTTGGTGAAATGGACCGTGCGATGACGGACTTCGATCATCCTGCGGCCCGGCGGGATTTTTACTGGGATTTGGCCAAAGGCTTACAGATCGTTAAGGAATATCACCCCTTGATACCAAATGCCCATTTACGGGAGCTGATCGAGAAATTCGCCGGGTATTTCGAACAAAGCGTAACACCGCTACTTCCGGATCTGCGTAAAAGCGTGATTCACAACGATGCCAATGATTATAACGTTATCCTTGGTGGCAATGGCGATCTGTACACACGAAATCAGCGGGTGGTCGGTATTATTGATTTCGGTGACATGGTCTTCAGCCATACAGTCGGCAATCTGGCCATCGCCATTGCTTATGCGATTCTCGATCAATCCGACCCCTTGCGGGTTGCCGCCCATATGATCAAAGGATATCATCGACCATTTGCCCTCACCCAAGCTGAAATCGCCGTGCTCTATCCGATGGTATGCATGCGGCTGTGCATGAGCGCTTGTATTGCAGCTCACCAGTTAAAGGAACGTCCCGACAACGAATACCTGATGATCAGCCAAATGCCGATCCAGCGGACCCTGCCGAGGCTGACTGAAATCCATCCGCGTTTTGCGGAGACGGCCTTCCGTCAGGCCTGTGATCTGTCTCCGCTGCCGCGCGCTCAAACCATCTGCAAGTGGCTGGACCGAAATCGTATCACTGCTGCGCCGCTCCTTGATATTGATTTATGCACAGCCCCCCTGAAAATATTTGATTTAAGCGTTGCCAGCTCCCTGGTGAGCGGGAACCCGGAAAAAAACAAAGAATCCCATCTGACCAAAAAGCTTTGGGAAAAAATGCAAGCCGCCGGCGTCTCAGTTGCTATTGGACGCTATAACGAAGCCCGCTTGATTCAAACACGCTTTATTGGCAATATTGATTCACCGACCGCTGAGCACCGGACCGTTCACATCGGTATGGATGTGTTTGCCCAACCCGGGGCCACAGTTTATACTCCATTAGCGGGCAAGGTATACGCCTTTTCGAATAATGAGGGATCCCAAAATTATGGCCCGGTGATCATCCTGCAACACACCACCGATTCGGGAGATTCTTTTTACACCCTGTACGGTAATTTAAGCTTGGATACCCTGGAAGGCCTGACTGCCGGCAAGTCCATAGCCGCTGGGCAGCAAATCGGCCGAATTGGCTCAGCGGACGAAAACGGTAATCGGACACCCCACCTTCACTTTCAAATTATCACGGATTTGCTGGATAAGGATTGTGATTTTCCGGGCGTGGTTCGAGCCAGTGAACAGCATCTCTGGAAGCTGTTTTCACCGGATCCGAATCTTGTTATCGGTATTCCGCAGGATCGTTTTCCGGCGCCGGATCCAAGCACGTCAGACACTTTGGCCGCGCGCCGCAAATATATCGGTCGCAATCTGAGCATCGGCTATCGCAATCCGATTAAGATGATGCGGGGATGGCGGCAGTACCTGTTTGACGACACCGGGCGCAGATATCTTGATGCCTATAATAATGTGCCCCATGTCGGTCATTGCCACCCCAAGGTGGTGGCAGCTGCCAGTCGGCAAATGTCGGTTTTGAACACCAATACCCGCTACCTTCACGATTTCATCAACCGCTATGCCAAGCGTTTGTGTGATACCCTGCCGGCACCCTTGAGTGTCTGCTTTTTCGTCAATTCGGCCAGCGAAGGAAACGAGCTGGCCCTGCGCTTGGCCAGAGCCTATACTGGGCAACGCGACATGATTGTGCTCGAGGTCGCCTATCACGGGCATACCACCTCGCTCATCGATATCAGTCCATACAAGCATAACGGCCCCGGTGGTAAAGGGGCGCCATCGTGGGTCCATACGGCGCCGATCCCTGATCTATACCGGGGCCTTTACCGTTCAGACGATCTGCAGGCAGCCCTTAAATATGCAGGACACATTGACGACATCATCCGCGAGCTGCAGGACAACGGTATGGGACTGGCCGGATTTATTGCCGAAACCTGCCCGAGTGTGGCGGGACAAATTTTCCTGCCCAAAGGTTACCTGTCGGCGGTTTACCGCCGGGTCCACAAGGCCGGAGGGCTGTGCATCGCCGACGAAGTGCAAACCGGTTACGGTCGAATTGGCACCCATTTTTATGCTTTCGAAGCCGAAAATCTAGTTCCCGATATCGTGGTTTTGGGAAAGCCTATCGGTAACGGGCACCCCATCAGCGCCGTGATCACCTCTCCTGAGATCGCCGAAGCCTTTGACAACGGCATGGAGTTTTTCAGCACTTTCGGCGGCAATGCTGTCTCTTGTGCAGCGGGCTTGGCCGTGCTCGATGCGGTGATCGAGGAAAATCTCCAGTCCAACGCGCTGAAAGCCGGAAAACGAATGCTTGCCGGAATGATCCCGTTTATCGATCGTTTTCCGATTGTCGGCGATGTGCGCGGATCAGGGCTTTTTTTAGGCGTTGAGTTGGTGCGCGACCGTGAAACCCTCGAGCCGGCCAGGGAAGAGGCGGACTTTATCGTCAACCGCATGCGCGATGCCGGCGTTCTTTTGGGCACGGACGGCCCTTTTGAAAATGTGATAAAAATCCGGCCACCCATGCCTTTTAACGAAAGCAATGCCGAGTTTCTGGTGGCCAACATGGAGCGCATTCTGACGGAAGATTTTTTGGTCTAAGGTTCAAAGGTTCAGAATTCCGTCATACGCCAAAGTCTTCGCAGGAAAAGCAGAGTTCAAGGATTCAACAAAATTGGGTTTTAGGTGCCCCGCATTTGCCACAAAGGCTACGGCGGGCGGGCAGCTTTCCCGGCTTCGCTCAATAGAGCTACGCCGCGGCAAGCAGGTGTCAGATTACAGACCACAAAAGTCAGAAGACTGATGACAATCAACAGCGAGCCGGATGGGTATCTGCGTGCGGATGCCTGGCTGGCGATATAACAGGACATCAACATGTGGCGTTTGCTTGACAGTATATCTTTTCCGGTTATGATTTTTATTGCAGCCTTTTTGCTGCTGGCGCCATTTAGCCCCATGCCGCATGTGGTCGAAAAAATCATCATGCTTAAAAACGGTAATCTGAGCCGGGCGGTCGACATATTCGATCTGTGCTTTCATCTGGCACCCACCGTTTTGCTAGGAATAAAACTCCTCCGCAGCCGTAAGCAAAAATAGGCATTTGACTTACAAATCAAAGCTTGTCCTTTTTTATCTTTGGCGAAGCAGTAAGGAGCGCTTTTATGATTGATTTATATGATGTGACCCTGGTTGCGGTCGTTTTGGCCGTGGTCGAGCTTATCGGCATATTGCTGGCCGTTGACGCAGTCATGCGACCACGCTCGTCTCAAGCCGCCATTGCCTGGTCCATTGCCCTGGTTGCGCTGCCATTCGTTACGATTCCCATCTATATTATATTTGGCCGCACGCGCTTCCATGGCTACCAGACAGCTCTGCGGGAAAAAGAAGCCGTTGTCGGGCAGCGCCTGACGGACTGGTTTGCGCGCATGGAGGCGACAGCTGCAGAACCGCAGGAGGGGCTCGAGGCTGTCGAGGACCTGGTGCGTGGCCTCACCAAGATTCCATTTACAAGGGGTAATCGTGTCGATTTGCTCGTGGATGGTGAGGCGACTTACGGGGCAATGCTGGATGCCATCGCGGAGGCCGAATCCTATGTGCTCGTCCAGTTTTACATCGTCAAAGATGGCAGTGTTGCGCGCCGTTTGCGTGATGCCCTGATCGAAAAAGCGCAGGCCGGGGTACGGGTTTATTTTCTATATGATGAGATCGGCTGCCTTGGTTTGTCGGCCAATTATCTGGATGCGCTGCGGAAAGCATCGGTCGAGGTGTCCGGCTTTAAAACCACCCGGGGGCGTCGCAACCGTTTTCAGATCAACTTTCGCAATCACCGCAAGCTGCTGGTTGTCGACGGGCGTATCGGCTTTGTCGGTGGGCATAACCTGGCCGACGAGTACCTGACCTTTCGAGATACCCATCTGAGATTAGAGGGTCCGGCTGCCCAGCATATTCAGTTCTCCATCCTCAAAGACTGGTACTGGGCCACTCGGCAGGTTCCAGAGATCAGCAAAGAGATCCACCGATCCGACAGCGATGACCAGAAAGTTGCCATCGTCAACACCGGACCGGCCGACACCATGCCGAACTGCAGCGCTCTGTTTGCAACCATCGTCCACACAGCACAACGACGATTGTGGTTAACGAGTCCCTATTTTGTACCCGATGATGTCCTGGTGCGTGCACTGCAGGCCGCCGCCATCCGCGGTGTGGATGTACGCATTCTGCTGCCCGGAAAGGCCGATCATCGCCTTGTCGAGCTGGCCTCATTCACCTATTACGGGGAGATGCTGGATTGTGGGGTTCGGCTTTTTCGCTATCAGGACCGCTTTATGCATCAAAAGGTGTTTTTGGTGGACGACCGCTTGGCAGGCGTTGGCACCGTCAATCTGGACAACCGGGCCATTTACCTCAACTTTGAAGCCACAGCCCTTGTTGCCGGTGATCGTTTTGTTCAAGAAGTGGAAGAGATGTTAAAAGCCGATTTGGCCTTATGTGAGCCGGTGCGTCGTGAGCAATTTGACAACAAACCGCTTCGATTTCGGGTTGCCGCCCGCATTGCCCGCCTGGCCTCGCCCTTGCTGTAAAGCCAATCTTGTTTTCAACCTTCCGGTGGGTAAAATATCAACTTGCTCTTTACCGCATTGAATAGGATGCATATCTTTTCAGCTATATTTTTTGACGTAATGAAAATCATTGGTGAAAAGAGGCCATATAAACGCCAGTACTGAGGTTCAAAATGAAGTCAAATAAAAAGAATAAATTGAAAGACATGCCTTTACAAAACGATCAAAATTCGGCGTCGAAGCCATCAATAACGCGTGCAGACAGATACAACCTGTGGCAATTGAGGTGTCGCCAGGCGTTCTTTCTGGTTGCGCTCGCAGCCATTGTTTTGCTCTGGCCGCAGAGCGCGTCAGCCGAAGAGGGCGCTGCGAAACCCATCAATTTTTTGGCCATGGGAGTGGGGCTGCTCGGAGGGCTTGCGCTGTTTTTGTACGGTATGGAAAAAATGACCGACGGCCTCAAAGCCGCAGCCGGCGAGCAAATGAAGATCCTGTTGACCAAGCTGACCCGCAACGCAGTCACCGGGGCGTTCACCGGGGCCCTGGTGACAGCCGTGATCCAATCCTCATCGGTCACAACCGTTTTGGTGGTCGGTTTTGTGAGTGCCGGCCTGATGACGCTGGTGCAGTCAGTGGGTGTGATTATCGGCGCCAATGTGGGCACCACCGTCACAGCCCAGATTGTGGCTTTCAACGTCACCGCGGCGGCCTTGCCCCTGATTACCATTGGTTTTTGCATGATCTTTATCGGTAAAAACAGCCGCGCACGACACTACGGTGACATGCTGATGGGCCTGGGCTTGATCTTCTATGGCATGGCGGCCATGGGCGACGCCATGTCACCATTGCGAACCCATGAGGGCTTCATTGAGTTGATGCGCTCCATGGAACGACCGATTTTCGGGATGTTTGTTGGCGCGCTTTTCACAGCCCTGGTGCAGTCGTCTTCGGCGACCATCGGTCTGGCGGTGGTAATGGCTACCCAGGGTTTTGTGACCCTGCCGGCCGGAATTGCGATCGTTTTCGGCGCCAAAATCGGCACCTGTGTAACAGCGCTGCTGGCCTCGCTGGGCAAACCCCAGGATGCGCTGCGGGCAGCTGCCGTGCACGTCGTTTACAACGTGCTCGGGGCTGCGATATGGATTGCCTTCATCGATCAACTGGCCAGCCTGGCTGTCTGGGCGTCAGCTTCTTATCCGGAGTTGCAGGGTGTTGAACGCCTCGCACACGAAGTGCCGCGACAGATCGCCAATGCGGCCACCATCTGGGCGGTCGCCAATATGGTCATCTTTCTGCCGTTTAGCGGGCTGCTCGCCCGCCTGGTACGCGTGCTGGTGCCGGAGCGCGAGACGGCCGAAACGGTCATCGTACAGCCCAAGTTTTTGGACAAAGAGCTGATGCGCGTGCCCTCCCTGGCGCTCGAGCGCGCACGCCTCGAGTTGGGTCACATGGCCGAACTGGTTGATCAGATGCTGGAGGACGTGCCCGCGGCTTTCCAGAACCGGGATTTTCGCGAGGTCTCGCAACATCATGATCAGGTGGTGGTGCTTCGTGAGGAGGTTTTACATTACCTGCAGCAAGTCGGCCGTGAGAACCTGACGGATATTGAATCAGACGAGCTTGCCCAGCTTGTGTCTGCCACCAGTGAAATCGAAAGCATCAGTGCTGTCATCGGCCGTGAGTTTGTCCACCTGGGCGAAATCTTCAAGCGAGAGAATCTCACTGCCAGTGATACGACCGGCACTTTGATCGGAAAACATTATGCGGCAACACGTGAGGCTGCCCGTGCAGGTCTGCAGGCGATTGTGAAAAAAGACGAGCGCGCAGCCCAGGCGGTTGTCGCGCGCCGCGATGAGCTCTGGAAACTTGGCCGCGATCTGCTCCAACAGCAAGCTGCTCGTTTAGCCCAGGACGATCCCCAGCGCCTGCTCAAGCACCGGGTGCAGGTCGACCTGCTGGACAAGATGCGGCGGATTTACGGGGTAGCCGAGCGCATGGCGATCTCGGTGCTGCCGCGCGCCGTTCTGGCCGGAGAGCTGGCGGCGTAAAATGCCAAGTTGCGAGGTGCGCGTTGCGGGTTGCGCGAGTTTGATGGTTTGAGTCCTCGAGAGATCGATGTATGGTTGTCGAGCTCAAGGCGAGTCGGCGGTGATTTGTTTTAACAGCTGCTCATCCAGGTTGCCGCCGGTTAAGACCACACCAACTTTGCTACCAGGGTCCGACCAATGGCCGTGCAGCAGGGCGGCCACACCGACTGCTCCAGAGCCTTCCACCACCAGCTCATGTTGCTTATGCAAGAAGCGGATGGCAGACCGGATATCATCTTCTGCGACCAGCACCATTTGGTCAATCAGGCGTTGACCAAGCTCGAAGGTGATGTCACTGATGCCCCCCTCCAGCCCCTCGGCAATGGTTTCTTCCGAATCGAAGGTCAGATACGGCCGGTTTTCCGCCAGGGAGCGCGTCATGGCGCAGGAGGCCATCGACTGGCAACCGACGACCCGCATGGCCGGTTTGATTGCTTTAACGGCCGTAGCCACCCCGGCAACCAACCCCCCGCCGCCCACCGGCACAATCACGGTATCCAGATCGGAAACCGCCTCCAGCATCTCCAGACCTACGGTCCCGTGCCCTGCCATGATCAGCGGGTCGTCAAAAGCCGGTATAAAAACTCGCCCGGAGGACTTCGCATCCGCCAGGGCCGCTGCATGGGCTTCATCGAACAGGCGGCCCTCGATCACCACTTCAACCGGGTATTGCCGAATGGCTTCCAGTTTATTGTGCGGAACGGTTTGCGGCACATAAATGCGGCAGGGCATTTTAAAGGTTCTGACGGCCAAACCCACACCCTGGGCATGATTGCCGGCCGAGCTGGTGACAATGCCGATGGCCTTCTGGTTTGCATCCAGCGAGGCGATCTTGTGATAGGCCCCCCGGATTTTAAAAGAGCCGGTATGCTGCAAACACTCGGCTTTGAGATAGACCGCCATTCCGGTATGATCGCCCAGAGGAGCGGAGCGCTCAAACGGTGTTTGTCGGATGATGCCCTGCAAGTTGCG
>JAAUXT010105080.1_pt1 | contig 23394 bp, 25 predicted proteins | sample 7278171 | NCBI WGS metagenome assembly JAAUXT01 (sample SAMN14350112, study PRJNA611818) | marine sediment metagenome | isolation source: surface marine sediment (1.8m) | place: French Polynesia: Moorea | collected 2018-08
AGGCCAGCACCCCCTAGTGGGGGAGGAGTGTGGTGTGACACACCAGCTGCGAAAACAAAACCACCACCTGACAGGTGGCAGCACTGTACATACAATAAACATAGAGATTCGCGCCACCGGGGCAGTCTCACCTGAGATACCAACCAGTGTGTTTGTGATATCACTACAGTGCGTGTGCACAAGTTTTTCTAATTGCCTGGGTGATCACATCATAAAGCGGCAAAATCGTACATTTCGTGTCCAAGCGTGATGTCCCACTCCCGTACACTGCCAAGCCGGGCACATGATCAGAGTCCAACTGACCAAATATTTCATTCAGCAAGTTGGAAACCAGACTCTATTCAGTGAACCCACCACTTGTTGTCATTTCAGAGCATTTCAATTTTACCGCCAGAATGAACCGGTATTTCAACCGTCCACAAGCTTTCCAAACACCCAACTTCTACAGAAATCAGGACAAATATTGTAGACTTACACGTCTGTGTTGATCGACTCCATGATTCACACAGAATTATGGTAAATATCCAGAAAACACGAGCTGCAAAACTGGTGAGCTGTTGACTGAGCGCCATGATGTGAACAAGTGAGGAGACTTCCGGTGCTCCGCGCTCTGGCGGGAGGCAGCGACACCACGCGACTCGCGCCGCACGCAGCCGCTTTGGTGGACCACATAAATTTGCAAATTTCTGAAAGCTGCCAAGAAAGTCAAGGGCGACAAGATAATCTCAGTGGTACAAATTTAAAAACTTACATTTTAATTCCAGCTGCAGAGAGATCATAAATACCCAATGTTGCTTGCATTTCAAGCGGGTTGTTGGTGTTTGCCTCTTGCAGGCCCAACCTGCATGGGTCCGACCTATATCCGAGGGAGGAAAATTCACGCTGTTCTTTCAACATGTAAAAACGCGGAAAATTACACCATACCTGTTATTTGTTTTGTTGTGTGTGTGTGGGGGGGGGGTCGGAGACCCAAAAAGTTACGCTCCTCGCTGGAGCGGTCCACAGCTGATTTCAAACTGTTCAAATTGTTGTGTGTCATGCCCCTTGAAGAAAGAGCACCAGCAGAACAAGGTGAAGTCCAGAGCATCGAAGTTTTCTCGGTCAAGATTTGAAGGGGGCATTGGGGGGAGGGGAAGTTGCTGAGTGTACAACTTCCACCGGTTCTTTTTTTGGTGATCCAGAGCCAGTGACACAAGAATTTTGCCAAAACATTTTTGTTTTACACTTGCACAATTTCAAAACTGATTCTTGCCCGTCACCTTTTTGTACCTTTGTGCTTGTGTATCTGGGTCCACACAAAATAAAACAACAAACAAGCAAACAACGAAACCTGAAAACTTTTCGTTTCACCTTCACTGTGAAGCGGAAAAGGAAGGCAAGAGCACAACCCCTTTTGGTCAATGCGTTTTGCCGTCAAATCAACCAAAATAGCAACAGAATGAAAACACAGCGCATCAAACATGGGTTAGCGTCCTGTCTGAGTCAGTTCAATTGTTGGTCGAACAAGAAACAATGAACAATACATTTTCGACTGAACATTGCCATGATTGGAACTACTCGAAAGTGCTGATGTCTCCATCTGCAGTCAACAGACCGAGCTATCAGCAAAGCCAAAGCTGACTCATCGCGTTGTTGCATTGCATCACTCCAAACACGAAAGTACAAATACAACATTCGGACTGATCGCTGTTGGGTGAGCCGCGGAGTGGTGGGCACCTGCAATGGGACAGAAACATTGGATCTATCGCGGGCTGTGGCTCGGGCTTCCTGTCTGAGTCGCAGTTCGTGCCGTCACCCCAACTCGACACTCATCCTTTTGCTTTCACATCCACACTTCGTCCACAAATAGACACAGTGAACAATCTGGTGTTGTATTTTGCAAAAATTGCGTGTGGCAATGCTCAAGCCAAATTGTTGAAATTGGACACAATTTCGCAACTTCAGGGTCGAAACGACGGACCGAGCCTGCCTTGATGAGCCTTAGAAATTCAACGTCGGTTTTATTGTTCCCATTCTTCTGGGCAATGTCTCCATCTTCTGTGTTGCACGAGTGCATGAATATCTATCCATAGTGTTTTCCTTCTGCTCAAAATGGCTTTTGCTCAAGGCCACAATCGACCTATTTTTGTTATCAACTTGAGCGATATTGCAACACTCTGTACTTGAGGAATCAAAAGGAGTTTTCGATCAACTTTAGTTTGAAGTGAGCCGTGGAGTGACTGGTGTGGTTCTTGGGACCACAATCTCCAGGGGCGGATATGCGACCCGGCGGAGCACAGTTTGTGCAGTCACTCCAACAAAATACTCACTCTTTTGTCATTTCATTTGGTAATTATTGTCAGGAATTGTCTTCTTTTAAAACTTTGAGTGGCCCCTTGCCCTGCGGACACGCAGGGGAAGATCCGGTGACTCGGGAGTTTCCGCCCCTCCTCTGGTCGCCGAACATATTGATATTCCGCCCTTTATTTTGCGCACCTGACACAATTTTTCGTATTTTTTATTTTGCTTGTCCAACTTTCCAAAGTATCGAGGGGGTGGTGGTGGCAAATTGATTTTGGAGGCCTCACTTAATGTAGCATGTCCATTGGAAGTTTGATGTGGACATGGTAGAGCCTTTCTTCACGATGAACTCCGTGGGAGAAATGCGCAAGCTTAGTTAGCTGAAGTACCGCGGAGGTCGCCACGAGTGTTGTTGCTGTTTCAAGATGGCTACCAAGGTGGAAACAGCGCTGTTCTGTCTCCTGACATTCGCTGTTTCTCACGTTGTCTTTGGGGAAGTATCCGTCGTAGAAACTCAGAACCAACAGTTCTGTTCTTTCTTCAACAACAGAGCTCCAAAAGCGCAGCCGGGACTCAAGAACTGCACCTGGTTCAAGGGAAACAGTTGCTGTCAGCAGCAAGAAATCAAAGCAACCTTCGAGCGGATGAAACCGCTGAAAGGGGCCTCGGTGGAATGCCAGAAATACATCAACTATTTGATGTGCTACATTTGTGCACCAAACCAGAACCTTTTCTACAGACAGGAGAGACTGACAGTATGTGTGGAGTTTTGTGACAAACTCTACGACGCTTGCAGGAGCGCCATCCTCAAGGGGTCGATCATCGGCAACCTCTACAGCGACGGGCGCGGGTTTTGTTTGAGCAGGAGGTTCCAGGTCGACGCAACGAGATGTTTCTCATTCGACGAAAGGCTGGACATCAGTGGCGGATCGCAGTTTCATATCAACTTCACGTTGTTGAGTTTGTTTGGTGTGTTGACAGTATTTGTTTGTCAGGCGCAGCCAGCAATACTCGAAGCAGCAGCTGCCGCAGGTGAAGGACTTCCAGGAAAACATCGAAAACCTCAGAAAACCAAACCAAAGACAACGTGCCAGAAAAAACAAACCTGTTCCAGTTTTGAAACTGGGGTGGAAAGCTGCGGAACTAGGACCAAGGACTCCCCAGCCGGGGAGTCAGGGCAACTTCAAGATGAAGCTTCAAAACTGCGATGCACGGGCCTCCATCGACCAGTAGCTCGTGCGACTTCACCAGGGAACATCATAATGTCTTTTCAAACGCGGATTTTGTTGGAAAAAAATCTCTTAGCTTTGATAGTTTTTCTGTTGCACATCAATAGCGGACATACAGAATTCACCAAGGGCAATATCAAAATGTGGGCAGAGTTGATTTCTGCCGATTTGACTGACGTTGCACGGAAAGGACTGAGATACGAAGAGATACAAAGACTCTACGACAAAGCGCAATATGCGACGGAATACACAAATGGAACGGCGAAAGTTTTGGAGGTTAGAAGCAAACTTGGTACGTGATTTTCTTGTTTGTCTGCCTTTTGTGTGTGAATTGATTGAATCTCTTTCGATGCATGCAAGGTCACTGGTGACAGGGTTCTGCACATGTGTAAGATCCAGATTTCTCTGCAAGTCTGGGTGACAGTGGTAATTGTTAAGTTTCCACAAGATCTCATGACGCCAGCAGGCGTCGCGTCACAGCTTTTGTGTATGGTGTTTCTAGTCAACGAACTCTCGTAGATTCCCAGCCAATCAGGTGAAGTCAAATGTCTGTCTAGTCAGTTGAGTTTTCCTGTCAGGTTCGTCACTCGCGTCACGTCAAAGCTTGTGAAACGGAATGTGCAACCTAACTTGGAGAGGCAGCTCTGTTATTTTTTGCGCATGACCCTTGTAAACTGCACTCGTAATTTGTTAATCGTAGCAAACGCTTTTTTGTAGTTTGGTACTAATCATGAAACAGTACCAGTTGTACGCTGTTTGCAAATAAATAATACGTGCGTGAAAAAAGAGTGAAAGCTGTGTTATCGTTCCGTGGTATTCCACACTTCTTCAGAACATGCAGTGAGTGAAAATGTGTGACATCAAGACAAATCAATACGTGCGCGTTGGAACATTTTCAGAAGGTCAACATCAGGTTTCGGAGAAATTTGAGTTTGTCTTCCTTGCTTGAACACCGCACAAGGCAATGTTTCCTTTGTTGAACGAAATTGGCAAACTAAATTGAGTTTTGTTCGTTTTCGCACGTTGCAGCTGTTTCATTTGTCACACATGAAGCTTTTTTCTGCCCTTTCCGTAGTTTCCTGAGTACGAATTCAGAAGCTTTCGTGCAACGGCTTTTTTCGGTGGTGAAAACGAAATCTTTCTTGCCGCTAGCTGCGCTTTTTGATTGAAATGTTGGTCATGCGTTTGCTTGTGCAAGAATCTCTCTCGCTTGACACAGCACATTTCTCGCAGTTTGGTGTGCATGTGCACGATAAACAAAGGGTGAACGCATTTTCCGGATGCACATTTTCACAAATTGACAGTCCACTTGCAAATTTAAATTTTGATGAATGCGTTTCTCAAGTTTGTTGTACATTGTGCCGACAAGGAAGGAATTGCGACAGAAAAAGGCTGAAAGGAGTTTGCACAAATCATGCATGGTCAAGACAATTCTGTGCATGGCAGAGAAATTCTCAATCAACGCTCACTTTTCATTCCTTTGCCTTTCCATTCATTTGGTTGGACTTCAAAATGTTGATTCAGAAGTGTGAATTGAGCCGGACGCTACTATGGTCTGCAGACACCGACAAAGGGGACGATGGGCACCACAAGCGACAAGCTCCATTCTCATTTCACTGAAGTTGACTTATCATTTGACAACCTGCTTGGCTGCCTTTACTCATTCTGTAGCCATCAATCAAAAACAGTCAGTGGGAGAGTGGACTCGCTCTCTCTGTTCCCGGGTTTGTGGAGATCTCAGAAGCAAATGTCAGCGCAATGCATTGATGATCAGTGCTGGGGGTTTTATCGTTTTTATTCCTTTGTTGTTTTGTTCTTGTGGATTTCACCTGGCTTGCAAGAAAGGTCTACTTGTCCCATTTTCCTTTTGCTACTGAGGTGTCTGGGTTCTTTGAAACGACTGCGTGTTTACGTGTACCATCTTCCCGCAGCTGGTGGTTTTATGACCACACGCAAGTTTCCCCTCTTGCATGGGAGTCTTTTCCCTGGTTCGATCTACGCACGGCAAACGCAGAAATCAACCAGATGGCTGACATAGAAACGTAAGAATTAGATTACTGTGCGCTTTCAAGTAATAACTGTTTGCCGAGCGTGCTGATTCAGGGTGAAACATCCCAGATGAAGGAGAGTTCACAGGGTTTATGACAACTCCCCTCGCGATGCTCTTCCGATCTGAACGACAAACACGCCTATTATGGCAAAATGTCAAGGTTTTGTTCCCCATTGAAACTCTGGCCAGTCGAGCTAATGATTGAAACGACAAACGAACTTTAATTAAAAACAAAATCTCGAGGTCCCGTCTGCCTGGTTTGGGCCAGTTGTGTTGCAGATTCAGTTGACGGCTCTGAAGACGCACTGGTGACTTCAAACCGTTGCAAGCCAAATGCTTCTTTTGTCCGCAGAGGAAGATGTGAGTTTTCGGAAAGGTAGTAAGTATTTTCTGTCCCTGCTGTGAGCAGGCCACAGAGGAAAGACTTTGTGTCCCGAAGGGGTTGAAAGACGAGGGTGCTTGTCTCCCGCGAACCTTGTGTCTCCTGTTCCGGAGCTCAGTTGCTGCGTCGCTGGTACTGGTCAGGAAGCTCAACGCTTCTGACGTTCATTATCTGGGTCGTGGTGAAAACAGAAGGCAGGAAGAGTTCTTATTGACGTTTCAAAACTGATGTTTTCGCCCTGTAACTCGTACGAAGCTCATGCAAGTGCGCATGGGTGTGTTGTGGTCTTGATTATGGTGGTCGTGAAATGCTTTGAATGTGGTTTGTGCAACTTTTCAAAGCAGTGACAAATGCAGTGGGGTGTTGGGGTGCAAGCCTTTCGTAATTGAATTGTTTACATTTCTGAAAATTAATTACGTGCAGCATTGATTTATCTTGTCTTCGAACCGCATGCCTTCTATCTCTGCGAATCCTTCCTGGAAGAAGGCAGGCCCATCCGTTTCGCGGGCTCATTCTCCATTCATAGCCCTCATTAAGAGATTTGGCTTTGATCGCCAAGCTTACTCCTCCGAAGCCAAGAGTTTTCCTTCAATTATTAAAAGGTGCTATCTTTAAAGAGACAGCTTGATGTAGAGACCACAAGGTTCTTCTCAAATTGTTTGCGGAGTTTCTCTGCGTGGGTGCGTATTTTGCAAAGTTTGGAAGATGGAGAGCAACAATGAGTGTCACTGCAGATACGGATTGGAGGATTTCCTCTTCGCTTCATGAGGTCGAATCTCTACTTTTGCACTGAGCGCCTTTTGCAACCAACATCCGTCACATTTGTTTGTTTGAATTATTTGTTCAGGAAACAGACGCGGAACTCTCTCCATTCGGTGATTGCGCAAATAAAATTCTGCACTTCGAAACCTGTATTCTCCTAATTGATTGGATTCAGTTGTGCAGAAAATATTCACTGGGAGATAACTGGGGAATTGCCTTTGGCCTGTATCACTGACAACCTTAGTTCCGTTGGAGATCTTTTTATTTGAAGTTGTTCATCCAAAATAATTTACTTGAGCTGCTCAATGTTTCTCCATGCTGGCATTCAGCCTCAGTCATCTGTGTACTTTTATGATGTCCAAAGTTGATCCGCGAATATAAAGGCAATGTATGCAGCCGCCCGAGCTCTGTGTATGTGGTGAAGCTAATCAAAGAGAAGAATCCACTAAATCATATCATCCTATCTGTGCAAGTGGATGTAGTCCGGGCAGAACGAATGCCGCTTCGGACAGGGACAGCAGTTCACGTTTTGACATCGAGGTCTCTGAGAAGATTTCTTATGTGCAGATGACTTCCAATAAGGAAAAATAGGGCTCTCTCCATCGAGAAAAGCTCATTTCCTTGCTTTCTCATCTGAAGCGTTTGATTCCATGACAGAGTGGACGACGCTTTTGTGTGCGAGTAACTCGGCGCAACTTTGATTTCATGTGGTGTGCGCACGTTTTTGTGCCAAAAGTGAGCAAAATGCAAAACTCCCCAGCTTTTGTGGTTTTTCTGCTGAAAGCCTCATTTGCTTGCAGGTAAAGAATTTCTTGTCTCAGCCGTAATGATATGTTTGTTGCTCATGCCCGAGCTTAAATCTTTTCTCTTGCGAGTTCAGTGAGCTTTGTTTGAAGAACTGGAGTGTCATTTGAATCCCCAATCCCAGAGAGCAAGCTCCTGATCGCTGCCAGTTTCCGATCATGATGAGAAACTGTCACGATCGTCACGATCTGCAGCACATGAGTGGTGATTTGTAGATCTAATGAATCATCTGATTTGAAAAAAAAGCAAATGTACACCTTTATCAACCTCCTTTGAGCAGCAGACTGGCTTCACGGGCATGTTTGTTTGTTTTCCATAATTTTTCTATTTTCTCGATTTCTTCTCGATGTATTGCTCGAGCACACATTACCCCCGGTATAATGATGAGGGTAGATGGTAATTTACAGATCAATCTGTTTGTTCTCAAACATAACACTTGAGTGCTTTAAGAAGATAATTTATTCCTTTTCAGTTTGTCTTGATTTGACATCTGTAACATCTGAAAACATCTGAACATCTATATATTTTAGTTCAGCCAAAAAGAATTTGTATTCTTTGTTTTTCATACAAATTACATGCAAAAATGGACAATTGTTTCTGGAGTTTTGACACATCTTTATAACTCATTTTGAATAAGTTGTCATTTGGTGATGGAGAATTCATCCTCAAAGATAGAAATATCTCATCTGCTTCTGTGTCATTTTTTGTTGTTGGTAAATGATGATTCTGCTTTATGGTGATCATTTTTATAATTTTCTGTTGTTTCTTCACAAGATTCACTTTGTTTGATAAGAAATAGGGAGATTGTTCTTTTCTCTAAACATTTGATAAAGTAAGAATTTTATTGTATATTATTGTTTGTTCTGATAACAGGTAGATTATACTCATGTCTGTTGTTGTATCTGCTGAAAGTACCAAAGGGAAAGTTGAATTCAGCGAACATAAACATACCAAGATCAAAACTTCTGTCTTGAAAAGTAATCCAATTGAATTCTTTGTTTTCTTTAATTTTCGCAGTATTTTACAGGCATTTGTACAAATAAATTGATCTTTCTACTTTCAGTATATTTTTGATATCTGAGTTTCATGATTGTATCAAATTTTTATTTATATTTTTTCACAGAATAATTTTTCAAATAAATTTTGATCTTCCTGATATTTTGGAACATTTAGTGATTATTTAGTTCACATGATCGGTCCATGAACATTAATAATTCATCAACATAAATACCCAGCTGCTTTTGTGTCCTTACTCCTCACTGGCATCCAACACCAAGTGTGGTTGTCCCCTGTTGACCTGCAGCTGTACCAAGCAATTGTCCGTTCCAAAAGAACGTGCTTCAAATTTTGCTTTAAAAAAAAAACACCAGACTGACACGTGTTTCACCCGGTCCCGGGTACTGCCCAGTTGCATGTTTATCAGCCGCTTGTCGGATGTCTTTTTCTTTCACCCCAACATCCGTAATGGTCACAGGGGGGTCCCTGAAAAATTGTTTTGCTCAGAATTTGATGCTGATCATTTTCCAGTGCAAAAATTTCCAGGGTGGGGGAGTTCCCAAGTGATTTCACAAAATAGTGTTTTGGTGTTTGTCTTTGTCTTTGTTGCTGCCAAGTGAAGTTGGTGGTGGGTTCCTTGCCGACCAACAGCCAAAATGGTAGCCTGCCCATGGCTACTGTGTAATCTGTGATGCCCCAGAGTGGGGGCAAGCCTGGTGGGAGGGGGGTTGAAGCAAAGTACAACAATGGGACAGCAGTGGCAAGGGCTCAAGTTCAACGTGGTTGGGTGGAGTTTCCCCACATGGAGGAGACCCCTGGGCTGGGGTGGGGTCCCTGAGGGATGTACATGTAACAAAATAGTGTTTTGAGCTTTGTTGTTGCCAGGTGAAGTTAGTCATGGGTTCCCTGCCAACCAAAACAGCCCATCTAGAACTCATTTTGAAAGCAGTTTGTGACTTTTTCACAATGCGCAAGAAACTTCAGGGCTTTTGAAGTGAGTGGGAGGGGGAGCGGCTGATGCTTGGAAGTCCAGTTGGTTTTGAAAAGGGACATTACCAGTGCAATACAGTTGGTTGATAGGGTCGGGTCAAATTGTTCGCCTGACCAGCCTGCAACCACTCACGACTGAGGTGTGTGGTGGAGCAAAAGATTTTGAGAAGTAAAAATGCACACTCAAGGACTTGTTTGTTTGACCTCACGTCACCAGTTCTTTGCAAAACGTAGCTTAAAGTGGTGAACCAGGTTCGGAAAAGAATGGGCTTTGGTGCTCACGATCATCGAAGTGAGCGAATTGATCGCTTGGTTGATCGATTTGACTTATTTTTGGTGCTTACAACACAAAATTATTCTGGTCCACACATAACCCGCACATTAATGCCCCCAAACCCCTCAAAAGGTGTTTGTGACGGCAGTGAGCGAACAGCAACCTGTTTTGTGTTTTGAATTCAGACTTTGGTGTGTGAGTCATCCTCAGGCACGGCAACCAGAGTCTCAGATCTGTAGAACTTGCACAAAACTGAAAACAAAACACTGAAACCTTTGCAACGGATTGGTTAGCCATGATTATTACAACGGATCAAAAGCTGTTTGTTGAACTCCCTGAGAAAAATGGAAACACCTTGTGGAAAGTTCCCGACACCACAGGAAGAGAACTGGTGGTCTGATTTGAACCATCAGGATATCTGTGGAATGCTGAGAATTTCAGCTGCAGTGTGTCCACAGGAACCAAAATGATCCCAATCCAACCATCAATTTTCACGTAATCATCAGTTTTGTTCTTCTGCCCCACCAAGAGAAATTTGCACCATTCAGCTATGAGCTGAGACAACACATCCTTTTCCATGACATCCGGAATTTTTCAGCAAGCAAACAGATCAATCTGGTGTCGCATTTCGCGGGTAACTTTACTTGACCCTTTTTCCCTCACCAAACTCGTACACAGCGTATTCACATATCTGTGTCCAGGGGAGTCGCAGGGACCGCGGAAACGTGTGTCTGACAACACTTTTCCTCGTTGCTGCACGTCAACTCCTGGCTGTGCGCAACTGTCATAAATATTCCCTTGTAAATTGTGTTTTGCTTTCGTGTGATGAAAGTTCAGAGGCCTGAAGGATCTTCAAAAGCTAAGCTCTCAGGTTTTTGTTGAGATATGCGAAAACATGACTCGATTCCCTTGCCTTTGTGTACTTTCATTCGTCAGCCGGTTTACGTTCGCACTTGTAGTTATTGGGAGGTAACAGGTAATGGGAGTCCTACAAGGAAATCAAGCCATCACGTCTAATGGAATCAAATTCAAGCTGCTGATGTGGTTACTGTTTACATTTCACCATGTGCTGGTGTGACTAATGACTTGAAAGCCTCAAGGCCCAGGTACATGATTGACTTCTGTGCGAGTAATTCTTCAACATTTGTATCAACAGGACAAATCGTCCGAAGGGGCAGAGCGTCCCGAATGAAGAAGTCTGCAGACTTTCTGAATGCGCGAGAATGTGCAATCTGTGCACGACGCCCCTGGCCACCACACTGTGCAAAATGGCATTTGCACAAGCGGGTGGGTCAAGCTTTTTTGGTGGGAGCTGTTCTGGGGTTTGGTTCCTGACGATGTATTTTGATGATCCAACTTTGAATTCCCCTTTTGTACTTCGTGTCTGTTCGAAGTGAGCGTTTGTTGGTGTGGTGAGCAGACTGAAGAACTTTTCCCCTCTCCTGCTATGAAACGTGCAAAACCTGAAACTCAAATCAGGCTGAACAGATTCCCTTTTGAGAACTTAGTCTGACTGTCTTTTCACTGCACTAATATTTTGAAAGCTCTGGGAATCGGTGTCAAGGGAGCAACAATCACAGTACCATTAGATGGACCAACGGGAGGTCCCGACTCGAATTAAATGCCAATTCCTTGGTTGGGACTTTCAATGCAAATCATGAATGCACGGAGCCATCGAGGATCCACATTGGCCCATTGATGGTATTTGTGGAGCCGTGAATTGTGTTGCTCAGTCGTAATTAACCTCAGAGTCACGGGAGAATCACTGTGATTGGCACTTGTCGCTTTGAATGACAGTTGACGGGTGACATCTCGACATCTGTTTTTGTGCAGATGCCATTGACTCAGAAAAATGTTTGATTTGGCTGAAAAGTGTTCCCAGGAAGACGTCGATCAAAGGTATCACTGCTCGCTCCAAGCTGTCTGCGTAAAGTGCTGGCAGCAGACTCCTGTCGTGCTTGGTTTTCGTTTCGCACTTTGGACACACAACTTATCGCATGTGGTGCAGTTCCGGGGACATGATGTCCAACTTCTGCTTTGTCTGACGCGATCTGATGAAGCTGATCACATGCAGTGAAATTGGTTCAGCTGGCTCAGATGATCAAACACACGCTACAGTCACACTGCAAACAGTCGCACATTGATGTGAATGGTGCGGTGCCATTGATGTCGTAAGCGGTACATTTCTGTGGTTCTGTTGCAGAAAACTACTTCACGGAGAAGCGGCAGCACGCGCTGCGCCTCGCGGACGTCGTGCGTCAGGTTCACGACGAGTGGCTCGAGAAAAAGCGAGAAGAGGACAAACTGCGCGAGCAGCGAGTCGCGTCCAACCAGGTGCGTGCAGAAAGACGTCCGGGAATAGGGCAAACCCAAGCTTGGCTTCATCAGACCGAAGTCACTGATGCGACCTTTGTCCTTTCTCGTGGGGCCTCTGGGCAAACAGGTTGTATCCACCCAGTCTCCACTTGTGGCGATGCCTTTTCTCTGAAACCTCCTTCGTGATCTCAACTGTCTATGGTTGTTTAGATTTTGAAGAGTGAGAACACACGGCGGAACAAATTCGGGCGTGGAAGGGGAAAGAAGACGAGGAAAGAGAAGGAGCCGGAGGAGCAGGACCGCCTGGACGCGCTCAGCATTGACATCTACAAGGACGCCGACCTGAGACACAGGCTGCCGGAGAAACTCTCCAAGTTCGACAGGTGAGCTGCTCATTCGTGCAGACCCTCAAGTCCGTGATCGGGTGGGGACTGACCCTTTGACGGGCTGAGCTCTCCCAGCGCGCGGTGCAGATGTGCAAGGCAGACAGCATGCGCAATTCATGAAAGCGCCCAGATCCGCCTCGTAATGAAGCACTAATTTCTCTGTGGACACGAAAAGTTAATTTATTGCTTGTTCGGCTCCAGCGCCTGTGCGGAGCGAGAGAGGACTGTTTTGCGGGAAGAAGCATGTGGGAGGAGGTGTGACTCAATCAGTCCGCGCACTGATTGTTGACCACCCCGGGAAGGAGCGATCGAGCAGCGCTGCAGCCTCGAGTCCCGTGCAGACCCGCAGTGCTGATGATGAATTGTCCCCCACAATCCAGGCAGAATACATCCATAAGCAGATGCGTATTTATGTCAGTCATGCAACGAGCCTTGGATTTTTAGTGTCTGCTAAGGACATGATGGATTGTTCAGACGTTGCCCATTTCATGCCTCTGTGGATTGCAAGGCTTTTATTGGAATCATGTTTGGATTCTTTCACTTGCTCATGTTTCTTGCCAGCTCCACCACAAAACAAGGAAAATTTTGGGATCAAACTTGACTGTTGATTGTGAGAGCACAGTCGTGAGTGAGAAAACAATGTTCATCAAAAATTCACTCGGTGTTTCCGTGAAGAGATAAACAGTCAGGTGAAGAGCTAAAGGGAAACCTGTGGGTGCAAATGAACGAGCAAACCAAGCAGAAGAGCTCTGAGGGACGCACAAATGTGTTTCTGTCCAAGTTGCAACTGTATCGACACTCATCACGTTGCTTTCCTTTGCACAAACTTTCGGGCTGCAATATTTGTATCAAACCAGGCAGGTGGAATCTGTGTGCCGAAAGATGGACATGCACGCATTTTCCGCGGCCTGGTTCTTTACAATTCTGCTTGGTGACACCCGAGGGTTGAACTGAATTTTACTTCGCACAGTATGTTGTGTTTTTGAAGGAGGTCTTTGGAGTTCGTTGCTCACCGCAACGCTGGTTCACTCCACAGTTGCAACTGCAAACATCCAAAGCCGGACAGGCTTGAAGCTCTCAGATTGGGTTTTTATCCGCCATCACTAAAAGCGACGGCGAGTTATGTGATCGTTCATCTCGGTCACACGAAAAATTCTGCGCATCGCAGCTTGAAATTTGCCCAGTGATTTCCCCCTTCAGTTGGACTCGGCAATCGATACACGTACACACGTTCCCACTTCAAAGGTGAGGCAGCCCGAGTGTTTCCGTCAAGCTGTATTTCATCGCAGATGTCGCGATTGTCCCGTTTCATTTGGATTGATGCGAGTGATGACAGTAACGCAGACTGACAGCGTTGTGTGCATTAACCTGCCTCATTGTGCGAGAAGTGCAGGACTGTAGCATTAGTGGCCCTCCCAGCGGGACAATTACAACGTCCGCGTTATGACACGCCGAGGTGTAATGCTATGATTATTTGATAATGCCACCCTCTTCATCATGCAGCGAGATGCACAGCTTGGCGCAGGTGGCTTTCTGCAAACGTGATCTGTTTTGGCTAAGTTGTCCGAGAATGAAGCGATCCTTGGTCAGCAGAACTTCAAGCTGACGAGGACGTTCACTCACAAATTGCAGGATTGAAACAGTTACAACGGAATGCCACTGACGTGGCGGTGTGACGCAAAGAACAGGGAGCCAACCCTGAGCAAGGCCGCGTGGTTCTGAAGACATCAGTCTCGTGGTCGGAGCGCGGCGAGGCGACGGGATCGCAGCGGGGACGTCTCGGAGGCCGCACGGCATGATGAATGACGCCGCGGACTCCGGATCAGGCGCCGCGGATCCGGGATGCAACGTCCCGACCTTGGCGGGCGACAGAGCGGCGTGCTCGCGGATCTCAGTCGTGTTGGAGGAGAAGGGGGGGATCAAGATGTGCACGTGTGAACTGCTTTCATCGCAGGGTAAGAGCACAAGAGGAACTCACCCAGGACCGATCTGGAAACAAACTCAAGTGCTCTTATCTCAAGATAAAAATCCTTGCAACCTCAAACAAACAAATCTTCAGCCGAACTCTCGCAGACACAGAAATCGTTGAAAGTTTGTTCTCTTGGGAACCAAGAAGACATTTACGGATGGACTTGTCAATCTGTGACTGCAGTTTCCAAGAAGCATCTGTGATGCCTCTGTATGATTCTGATGGGCCTCCATTTCCTACGGTGCATCGCAACTGCTCATCAAACAGGCGGCACCCAGTCGTGGACACTTTTGTCCCTCACGGTTCGGCGTCCGAAAGTTAATGTGTGCAAACAAAATTAAGAGTCTGTGTTGAATGCGCCCCCGTGGAAATTGCCCTATTGCAAGCGAAGCAGAATAAATGACCAAATATCCACAATACGACACAATGATGTGTGAAAAATCTGACCTTCATCAGTTGATCAGGCACAACAGGCAATTCTCGCTTCTGGGAGTCATTACGCTGTGAGCGCGGCTTCAGTCAGGGAGACGAGATAATTTTTCAATCATATTCGGTCAATATCCGTCGGAAGCTGCTCGCTGAGATACCGAATGAAATCTCTGCGAGACAGAGGAGGAGGAACTTAATGCGTCTAATGACTCGGTGTACATGGCGCACACGATTCTGGATCGCGTTCAATTATCCCGAGGAGGACTGCGTGGAAGGGACAAAGTTCCACTCATGAATATCATCACAGTTTTCATTCAGTGTGGCGTCCTCAAAGTTTCCCTGTTGCTGCTTCCCTTCAGATGCTTTGGTTTCTCATAGATCTCCAGTCTCTCCACGAATCTTGCTGCCCAATCTCTTGGCTTCTTTGCTTGTGTTCTCGGACAGTGTGATTGGCCCCATTGTTTCAAAGGATATTGAGTTGAGCAGGCAGTCCACCAGAACCTCGATGTTCATCGCTTCTCAAGGCCTGGAGCTCAAGGTACCTCGTGAGACTTCAAAGCTTTTCGCGATCCGCTCTCAGGAACTGCGGTGCTCGTAATTTCCTTTCTGGAATAACCAAGTGAGACTCGGTAATGCATCAGGTGTGTGATGTGAAGTGAGGCGTTAAAATCTGTTGCCTGGCTCCTCCGTAGATCTCAGCTTGAATGGGTTGCGTGAAGTAGAAATCTTGAAAATGTTTCCACGCTTTTTGTCCGCAACACCATCGGGGAGTCTCAGGTTGTGTCACAATGAGTGCAGTGTGAGTTTGAAGTGGGAAGCACTGTTGCACAGCCAAGATTAGATTGGAAGTTATATCTTCATAAACTTCTCTGGAATATTGCGTCTTCGCAAAACTCTCTTCTCCGGCACTTCCAGTGCGATCCCTGGGGGGCTTTGCAGCTTCGTTTTGTCGACTCGAAAAGCCTCCGGTTCGTAATGCTTTGAAAGTTGGTTGTTTCTGGAAACAATTGCAGTATCCCGTGATCGAACGCATAGGAGGCACCCGTGTGAACCTTTCCCGAGAAATCACGCGAAGGATCTTCAAAGGAGTCCCTCCGGATCGTACATTTGTTTGTGACGTGCGCATTGCAATTTGACGAATTGGGTCCCGTTTTACCTTCGGATATCGCCCGGCTGCGGAACCCATAATTTGCGTTTTGCCAGGAAGGAGTGGCATGACCCGTGTGTGATTAGAAAGACCTTCGGTCCTGGGGGCAAACAAGCAAACGGCACAAGTGTCACGCAGCAGAAACTCCCAGATGACGTTTCATGGCAAATTCATAAGCTTCAAAGGTTTGACTGTGACCTGCCTCGACGGCAGGCATCTCGGAATCCGTCACGTCACCTCGATGGCCAGCACGGTACTTCAGGCCCCGCGCTGTTCGTGAGCTGTTCGGGTACAACACAGTACTCAAGACACGTTTGAGCGTGAAATGTTTGAGTGGATCGTTCTTTGCTCTGTGGTGCCTGCTTGTCAAGAACAAGCGACACACTCTTTGTGGAAGAACGGGAACAGGACGGTTCTCTCTCTCTCTCTCTCTCTCTCTCTCTCTCTCTCTCTCTCTCTCTCTCTCATTCACCCACTAACTCACTCCCTTGCTCACCCACCTATCCACCCAACCGTCCACTCACTCACTCATTCACTCTCTCACTCACCCAACAAATAAGGTGTCTGAATGTTTGGAAGATGTGCTTGGATCTTTGTTGGTTGCTAGCTTGAACTATTTTCTGCACGCAGGATATTTCCTTTCAAGTAATTTGTTCTGCAAAGGCACAAAATGCAAATTGCATCAAAAACTCCAGCAGTTGCTTCTTCCGTCCTTGTACTTTTCATTAAAGTGTATCCGACACAAGCGTCTCTGGAAACAGAGAAGTTTGTGTTTGTAGCTCTGGTGAAAATGAGGTAAAACAGGGTAAACTGCTTCGCTGTTGCTTTTTACAGACAGATCTCGCCGCCACTGCAACGACAAAGTCCTTTTTGCTTTGAAACATACAATGTAGTTCCCATAATCAAATTGCTTCTCCAAAAATTGAGAGGAACTCAGATAACACTGGTAAAAACTGTTGGTGCACATAAAATCACCGACTTATTTGTGCTTTGAAGATTGCTGCAATGGAGAAATGTCAGGGGGAATCGTCGGAAGAGCACAAGCTACGAGTCGTACGTTTTCAGATGCGTGCTTTGAAAAAAAAACCCACGACCCTGTTCATGATTTGCGTTTTCTGTGCCTGCAAAGACATTCAATCTCATCACTTTTGCATGCGTCTCGCATCGTCTCCACAACACACAATTACGAGTGTGTCTTGACGAACTTGCAAAATGTTTCTTCCGTCGTGTTGTCCGAGGGACTCGGGAGATTCGTTCGACCTGGAGCTCTGACGAGGCCTTCCCGTTCAATTAGTGAGCAGCGCCTCTGAGCTCGGGTCGCCGTCGGGTCGAGCGAATTGAGCATCGAGCCGGAGCTGCGCGCCCCGAGATCGATCGCAGCGAGGCACGGCGCGCGCAGATAAATCAAATCTGCCACTTGTTACTCGTACACCTAGGACAGTAACCTTTAATGACTTGAAACCCATCGGATCTTGTCTGACTCGTCTACTTTGGAGATTCCGTCGATATGAGGTCAAGGGTCATGTGTTTATCAATGACGTGACTGAGAAGGGGAAGAGCCGTCGTGTGATTATTTTTCAAATGGATTCCAGCTTCTGGAAGGGAAAGTAACGAGGAACAGGTTCAGATTCAACACAAGAAGATTTGCTGTCATCTGTACGTTTCTTGGAGATCTGTACAGCACGAACTGAATGATCCCTCCCATTGATACATGACGAACTCCCGCGTCAAACAACAGCAATTCTCTTGAAGCTGTGAGGCCTCCATCCGGCACAACAGGCTTCCGACAGAACTTCAGTCGGTGTGCGCCTCAAAGAACAGCGGTGTGTGCTGTGCGACAAATGTTTTCTTTTTCCATGACCTGCAGGTTTGCACCTGTGTTGGGTTTCTAACTGCTGTCAAAGTCATGTTGGATTCCTCATGAGAATATGATTCTGTCATTCTGCTGTGAACAACCACCTGACGTTCTTGTGATGTAGGGCACCTTCGGACCGGTGTTGAACCTGGCAATTATGTCGGAGATAAGTGTCCGGGGGACAGGCCGTGCACAGAGGGGATTCGTCTCTTCTCTAACTACGCGTAACCCAGAGGCATTAGGTTAGATGGGATCCTTAAGCTGGGCTTTGCTTGTGTTTTTCATGTGACATATTGGGTTAGTTGCGGAGGGAGCAATCGTAACTTTGTTGAGCCGCATGTGTGTGGCTCGTCCGTCTGTCCACACGCGCTTAGACGCCTCTGATTGAGTTAACTTGGGCGTGTTGAGGCACTGACCGCCGCCAACTCGCTCCAGCCCCAAATTTGATGGGCTTTTGCGAGCTTTTGAGGAAATGAAGCGAAAAGAAATGGGTTTAAGAGGTGTGATGGGAACCCCAGAGGAATGCTCAAGTGAGGTGTCTTTCCAGACTACATCCACTTTGCGTTCTGAGTTTATGTTTTCTTCCTTCATCTTTCATTGTGTGTTCGATCCGATGTTGGCTTTGCCGCATAGTTTCAGCCCTTTTCTTCTGCGAAGATGACTTGGCGTCTTGACCTATCCAATCTGCAAAAACCAATAAGACAACCACGACAAAGATGAAAAGAAGGAAGATGCCACAATAACTGACATGTAACTGAATTGAGCTTCTCCCTGGGGATTTACGAACAGCAGTGTTTCTGTCTAAAGCTGCGAAGCAGAAAAGGACCACACAAATGTGCACATTTGGGTGAGGAGATGACTTGGTCCCTTTCATGGAATTGACCAGCGTATTGTCTTTCTGCCTTGGCGTTGTTCCCTTGATTTCCAGGGACCATCCCTCCAACAATACCAGCAATTTTTCCTGGAAATCAAAGAATAGATATGCAGCATGGCGCTTTTTTACCAAGGAGATTGAGGTGGAAGCAGCACACTGTGCACGGGAGAACTGTGCAGTCACGTCAGGGGGACGCACCACAGGGCCTCTCAAAAGTGTGACTTGGAGGCGTTACGGGACCCGAAAGATTCATAAAAAGCGATGCCTTCAGATACCGCGACCAGCACAGATCTGTGTCTCGGGAACCAAAGTTTCTGGCTTCAATTTGAATGATCGGCCTTCTGCCTTGGGAGCAGTTGGGCAAACTTTTCGAAGTCCAAGTCTCCAGACGTTGTGTTTAGATAAGTAATTCACGTCGGTCGAAATGGGCATTGAGTTGAGGACAATGATATGTTTGGGTCTCAACACGACACTTTATCTTGTGACTTGGTCTATTCAGCAGGATAATTTATGAACTTGACAGGGCAGAGCAAAAGCAAATCACATTGGACCGAAGTTTTGTCAACGTCTTTTCAAAAACATTTTGTTCAACGTGACAGCAAGTGCCTGTTATAAACATGAACAGCATGTGTTGGTTGATAAATTACGCTCGAATTGCATGTTCTGTAATAGTTGGACGACTGTAAAGACCGAGAACGAACGCTGTGAAACGGTCGCTGCATAAATCACTGGTTTGTAATCAAGGGTCAGTCGCGCTGACAAGTTCAACAGTGAAGGTCCTGCGGGATCGGGAGAAATGACAGTGAAATGAGAAAAATGAAGTGGCCCCAGCTCCAGAGAGGTGACGCGCTTGAGATGTGGTTTGTGTGTGTTATTCAGTGAAGAATGTTCTTTGCATTTGCAATGCCCGGCGGACTCAGTGCAAATTTGTGTATTTAACCCGTAGAAACCTTTGTAATGTTATGAACGTCACACAGCTGACGAAAACCCCCACTCGCAGCTCGTTTTACGATTCTACTCTTCCCCACCGTCTCTTTGCAAGAACATCTTCAGTCTGATCCATCAAACCACAAAGTTTCGAACAAAGTGGCATGTCTTTGGACGTCGGATCATGAAATGCGTTATTCTGTCCCAACAGCGCCTACCAGCGCGTCATCCTGCCGAAGAGCAGCGTCGTGAAGATCCCGGACGACGTGCGCCGCAGCCACACCGACGTCGTCGACACCGTCACGTGGACGGCGCAGCTCGACGCCCCGTTCCGCGACAACCAGAGGCGCGACCCGACGCTCCGGTCAGTGCACAAACCGTCACTCATACGCTGTCTGTCTGTCTGTCTGTCTGTCTGTCTGTCTGTCTGTCTGTCTGTCTCAGCAGGATTCAGTTGTTCGCTTTGAAGTTCTCCAGAAGCTCGTGGAGCTGGCAACTTTCAAGTGAATTTTGCGCTTGGATAACAGCGAAACAAGCAATGCAAAAACATATCGAAGGCGTGACACTCATGGTGCCAAAAATACAGCAATTGTGGGAGAACGAAAACAGCGGGTGGATCATCAGGTGGATCGAAATCAATTCAGCGCCATCAAATATTCAAAATAATTGCCTCCTGGCAGCGCTCGGAAAGAAGCGGTCTGATGGTGAACAATAACTATCAAACAATACATCGCTCGCTGGCATGGAATTTGAATATCAACGTTTTCATGCGGGTTTGTTGCAGGTAGATCTATTCTGATGTCGATTGTGCTTTGCGTTCTCTTCCAATGCCATTTGTGACATGCTGCTCTGTGAGCTGAGTTTCAGACTTGAATATTGAAGAGTGAACAATTCAGACGGAAGTGGCTATTTTCCTCGAAGGCACATCTCAGAGAACAATTGACGGGATGGGAAGTGTTCCAGGCATTTCTCTTTGGTGTTGAACTACGCATTGAGAGTTTTGAAAGAACAAAACACTGTTTTTCAAAAGCTCTTTCTTTTCCCAATGTGCATCGTTGGTGCAATTTAGTCAGCGGGGTAAAGTTCATGGCGCTACACCCCCACAAAACTTAAGTTTTGCTGCCTCAAGATATAATCTTTTTGAAAACAAGCCACTTTCTTGACTCAAACGACTTTCAATTGCGCCCACAAAGGCAAATTAAGTCTCAATTTTTGTGGCCACTCGGGGCGAAATTGAAAGCAAATGACACACAAACGACAAGATCTGCCAAATGTCCAGCAATTTCTGCAAGAGTTCAAATGCTGAACAAAAACTTTTCTCTTCACTTTTTACTTCCTAACACAGCGTGAAATAAACCAACATCGGACACTCCATGCCAATTACAGGAGGAGACTCCACTGGGTTAATGTGTCCCGGAGCACTGATCAATTCCGCGCGCTGGACGTGTAATACCGTATCTGATTGATATAAATGTCCAACTATTGACATTGCGAAAATGACCATAAAGAAAATCCGTTGGTCGTTATGCGCCAGGACAAATGAAGATCTCACAACGCGATTTCAAAGTTCCTTTGTCATTGTGATCAGCTTTGGAAGGAAAAGCAGATTCTCTGTTGCACACAAGTTTGACAAATGAAAATCCTTTTGCGAAGGTACGTACAGCTTGCACTGCCGCTGCTACATTGACAATGTAATGTGTGCATTTTCATGGTAACAATGCATGATTATGGGAGATTAAACCAGTTATTATGGTTTGAGTGATAACGCAGCTCAGGATCAATGGGACCCCCAACTGGTTGAGCTTGTTGGTATTGATCATCCGCAAGTACTGTGCTCGGAGTTTCTGATGAAAATAAAGGTAATTTACGACTCTCTGAACCTCATATGCAGACAGATCAATGCATAACAGTCTAAAACAACTCATCAGCTGCGCTGATGAATGGAACAACGTCATGTAACCTGACGATTTCTCAAAAGAGCGACACGTCTTCGTCTTTTTTCGTAATTAACTTTGTAAGTAGCATGGACGCAGTTCTCGAAACTGGCACGAGCTTGGTCTTCTTGAGATTGGCTTGCACCAGTGCAACATTCAAATCCTCTCAGTGGAACATTGCATCAACATCAATTGTGAACGTGCAAACACGTGTTCATTTCTTGGGGGAAAGAATCTCATTTGGTGCAGGTTTATCGTCGTGGAGGTGAACCTTGTGCGTATTGTGGTGAGTCACATCCCGAAGGGGCAATTGGGATACAGCAATCAGTTTCCTCAGTGTCCATTTAAAGACTTGGGATGCCCGCTTCACCTTTCTTCATGCGCAGAAAAAGCTATTAGCACCGCAAATAGCCATTAAGCGGCCTCACTTGTCAAACAGAAGTATCGTGGTCAACTTGGAATCTGGGCACTCGCACCACTCACAACCGCATTTGCAACAAGATTGCCATTGAAAGCATTTTCCCTTGCATTGATTTCTTCTTTCACAGAGAAGAGACTTTTCGGGACAAGACAGGTTCTTCTGCCTTCACTGTGGTAAAGTGCAACTGAACACTGACAATTGTCACATGGTGCACGGAAAAAAGTGTGATTTGCTTATTTCCAACCAAACACACAAACACGCCGCGATTGAATCTGTTCAGACAGAACTCAGAAACTGTTCGAGTGCCATTCTGGTGTAATCCTGTTTGGCGAACAAAACGTGAAGAGGTTTACCACAACAGGTTTTCTGCAGCGTTCGGCATTTGTCAAATTAGTCGACAACTGTTTCAGACGCGCGGCGGAACCGGAGCCTGGAGAACTCATGAAGCCGCTTTGATCGGCTGATTGTTGTGATTTCCTTTCACAGGCCTGAGAAAAGAACGGTTGCAGGAATTGTGCTTCGGAAGACAATAAGCCCGACATTTAGCGAATGCACGGGATAAGGCAGATTTCTTTTGTGCGTGAACAAAGGCGAAAACATTCAATTTTCTTGGGAGAATTTGCAGAAGCGCTGCAACACCCTGGCAATTTTTGCTCACCAACATCTTGCTTTCACTGGTGGCACTTGAGGGTTGCTTTTTTGTGTATTTTTTCGTGCAGATATTGGTTTTGTGCAATTTTTGTTCGTGTCTTTGTCTTCGAGTCTTGGTTCTCACGCACGACTTGCAACGAGCCATCGCTTCGTGTTGCCTGAGTTGCACCTGCCAAGCTGCACGGGCGCACAAGAATCAACGCACAGTAACGACCATCGGACAGAACGTTGAGACTGTCCATGGAAGCGTGGGACGTATACTCGTATCAGCAAAGATGGACTTCAGCAAAGCCAGGCTTGCGAGGTTTTATGCTGGGGCCGTGCAACTTGCAAATTTGGGTGCCTTGACTAGGATAATTTTGAGTGGCGTACTTCTGTCCAAGTTCTGATGCTGAGCGTTATCGCATCAAGAAGTATAAAATGGGCGATGGAGGGAAACGCACATCAGCGCTGGGTCATTCCTTTCCTAGAGGAGCAGAATGGCCCAGCCTATGAACACTGCAGGAGCATCTGCCTCGACGGAATGAATCCTCTACCAACGCGAGTACTTCAGGGCCACACACAGTACAGTGAGGGCCGTACGTCCAAGAGAAGGGCTCTCGTAGTTTGGATCAAACTCTCCATAATGGATACAGAAACCGAGGGGACTGTTCCCACTCCTGACCTCAATGCCCTTTCCCAGTGGATCCTGATGGGTGCTAACTTTTCCCGCGGCATC
>JAAUXT010092625.1_pt1 | contig 23385 bp, 26 predicted proteins | sample 7278171 | NCBI WGS metagenome assembly JAAUXT01 (sample SAMN14350112, study PRJNA611818) | marine sediment metagenome | isolation source: surface marine sediment (1.8m) | place: French Polynesia: Moorea | collected 2018-08
AAATCTACAGACCAAATATGAACACAATTGAGTACCATTTTCATAGAGAAACTGCTGCTGACATACTTTTGAAAGAGGATGCCTATAGTGCTTCGCGCTCGACCGGTAGCAGCGCAACTCACCAAAAACATTTTCCCTGGTCGCCCCCCCCTGCACCGGTGGGGTTGGATGAAAGACAGCTTTCCGTTAACCTGTCGCTCTGTTCTTGTGTGGAAACCCGTCGATTGACTCTTCCAATGGTTTTCTCATTATTTGTGATCACATAGTTGTGATCTCTTTGGTCCGAAATGACTGGTGCATTTCAAAATCATGACAACGACAGCTAATGTGATGTTGCCTGGTACCAGATTGGAGTCAGATGATGAATCTGAACAGAACAATGCTCACGTCCCTGTGACGCTCGAACGATGGCGAGACTTCTTCCCAACACAGACGCGAGGCCGGGAGGTTGAAATTCTCCCTTTTCAACTGCTCTATGTAATTAAATCTGTGTCCCTGGGGCTGGTCGGCTCAGTCTGGGGGCGCACAGACAGGTAATTACTCTCTGGCCCCCGCGAAACTTAATTTCTCCGCAGAGAAAGAAGAGCGCGCTTCGACAGGATGATGTAACAGAGACAGAGCGGCCGGAACTTCGTGCTGGCTTCTCTATCGGGCCGGACACACGGGCAAGACGCATCCAGATCTGACCGTCTCATCCTTTGCTGGGGGCAGCAGTGCAGCATCCGCAAGACCAGCTCGCACAATATGGAGGCTTGTACCTGAGAATCAGGTCCTGCAGAGAAAATGGAATCGCCTCGTGTTGCGTTTCAACGAGATCATCTGGTTTCCTGGGGGCAAAAGCTGTATTGTAAGTCCCTTCAATGGGACAAAGTGACGACAGCGGCTTTACTGTATCAGAGCCTGAGGTTGTGATCCACTTGTAAACAGCATCGACGTCAACACATTACACACACACGCACACACACACACACACACACACAGAGACACACACACACACTGCGCATTCAACTTCCCTAGAATTTTCCGTCACGACGAAGGAAGCAACACGAGGTTTCCCACGATGTCACCCGAAGCCTCTGAACGACATTTCCCATTCTGAGAATGCCACTTCAGCTTTGACCGTGAAACCTGAAATTGGATCCATCCGTCAACCCACGCAGGTTCGCTTGTCACCGGGATAAGGTCGTCGGCCTCCGGGGAGAAGAGTTTGTGATCTGCGCTGCGCGCTGCGAAACCCGTGGCTTGCGAGGTTCACACTGAGAACGTCACCCAGCCTTTGGTGCCTGTGCCAGCTACATGTACGTGCAGACGTTCGCGAGTGAGCGCCACTTGACTTGTTGTTTTCGGACAAGGTCGACCTGCCGGGAAAAGCGTTTGTCTCTGCGCCGCGCGATGCAAAACGCGTGGTTTGCGGAGGTCACACTGGGAACGCCGCCCATGCAGTGGACAGTTACAATCGTTTGCGACTGAGCGTCACTTGGCGTTTGTACCCGGGCTGCGATACGCGCGGCTTGCGGAGAACTGAGAACGCTTTCCCTGCATTGGATACCTCGTTTGTGACTGAGTGCCGCTTGACTTGTCCCCTCCCTAGCGCACCATGCATCCCGTGTAAAGCCGGCCTCGCCGCTCCCCCCCCCCCCGATCTGATGAATCGCACCGCTTCGCTTCTGTCCCCGACTCAGGGCAGCGCCACCATCCGTCAAAGTCCACGCGACAGGACGCGAGGCTTAAACTTGTCCCCAATTTAAAAACGCGGGTCACTCTCCACTTCACACTTCTGACGCCATAAACAGTGTCGTCCCAGCTATGCTGCAGCTCAAATGCCCCGGGAGGACACCGGGCTGTTTTCACAAGGACAGGTAGCATAGTTTCAATTAGCTTGATGGATAGCAGTTCGGGCCTCAGCTTTTAGACCGCGATGGGGAGGGGGACGCGTCAGGCCTGTTCAACACCGGAAGCGTCGTGCGTTGGGATCGTGCTCCCAACAATGGGCTCAGTGAAGCGGTGCCTGTTGGTTTGTGTCGCACCCATTGACTTGACATTGACAGTGCCCTGCAGCACTTGACTAGACCAGGGATGCAGCACCCATTGATATGCACAGGGATGCAGCACTCATTGACTTGCACAGGGATGCAGCACCCATTGACATGCACAGGGATGCTGTACCCATTGACTTGTACAGGGAAGCAGCACCCATTGAACTGCGCAAAGATGCAATGCTCACTGACTTGTGCAGGGACACGACACCCATTGACTTATTTGTGGAGGGATACAATGCCCAGTGCAAGGATACAGAACTCATAGATTTGTTCAGGGACACAACACCTAATGACTGAAGGGATGCAGCGCCCATTGACTTGTGCAGAGAAGCCTCACCCATTGAGCTATGCAAGGATGCAGCGCGTGACGCATCTCACGTGACAAGTCCACGGTCGGAGGGAGAGACGCAGCACGTGACGCATCTGGTGCGCACCGGTCCACTGCGAAGGGAGGGAGGGCGCATCATGCATCACGCGGCGGACGACAACCATCTGTTCCCATCGCTCTTCCCACTTCCCTCCGCTCAAAGCGAACGCTTCACAAAAAACCTCATTCCAGGTCACCACCCGCCCATTACAATATTCTCTTTGTCCTGCTCCCAGCTCCCGGTTCCGACGGATCTCAGGTCCTTGATTAATCAGGCAGCGTTTCCAAGACTTCAGTGGATATCTTCTGTGTCAGCGCGGCTCGGAGCCGTGTTGCTGCGGCGCTGAACGCGACAAATAAGCCAAAGGTCGCCGCTGTCAATTAATCCGCGCCAGGGAACAGGTAGAACAAGCCACTTCCCTCCATTGAGCAGCAACAGGCAAAACTTGCAGCGAGATTTTTTGACTTTCTTCTCAAAGAGCAGCGTGTACAAGGCACGAAGTGAGAATTCTTCCCACAGATTGTGACGTTAGTTTTAGAAGAACGAAAGCTGTTCAGTGAGAGCAAGGGAGCAAGACAAGTGACGCTGCACAAACAACAGGAAACCTAAATTCAAAACCCTTGTGTGCTTTTCCGTACGTCTCAACTGAGTGAGTCTGTGGTGTGTGTTGGTCCATTTTTGTCCCACATCGTGCACAATTCACCTGGAGCCTGGGTGAGAACCAGAGGAAATGAGCCCGACTCGGGAGATTGGTTCTGCGCATGTGCGCGACACGTGTTTCCCTCTCGCGTCAGACGAGCGGACGCGTCTAACGAGTCCTCCCGTCAGACAGTCACGTGATGACGCGGCCAATGACCGGACGCGTCGGAGACAGGACAGCGTTCCGGACTCAGGTTCAGGTAAATTGGACCCACTTCCCGTCCTTTCTGCTCCGGCTGATCGTCACCTCAGGTCCCTACGTCAGACAGCTGTTTGCACGAACCAAGCTTTGCCGACTGCGTGGTTGCACACTCACATGAAATGGAAAGCAGTCAAGGTAGCAGGCACCTTGAGACCTCCAGAAGGAGTCTTCGGTGTTGGCTTTCCAGAAACATTCGCGCATTGAGGAGTGCACGTGGATATGTACAAGACCAGGTGAAAGTGCCTCACGCACAATGTTTGGAACTTGAAATTTCAACCAGTGCACATCACTTCAATTTCTGTTCAGTGTTGCAAAAAGACGCAGGCAGGTGACACTACTCTACGAAGTCTTGTCTCCAGGTGAGGATGGAATAAGCCAACAATAAGCCAAGGGTGCACGAGGTACGGATCTGTAAACTTCGACAGCTTCAGAAATCAACATCAAAGACCCACTGAGGTTTCCTTCCTTCCTCGGCGGCGCCGCCGAGCCCCCGTCACCAGGTGCGCGGCGCTGCCGAGTCTTCACATGTCACTCACACAGGGCTGCTTCACACAGGGTGCGGCAGACGTATGGGACCTGTACAAGGTACGGGAACTGCTGGACACGGGAAACCTTGAGCCCTGTACAAACCAACAGGTGTAGAGCCCTTGTGAGTCAATGGGCACTGCGTCACAAACGCCAACGCCGTACTCCCTGATTCGGGTGATCTCACGGACCAAACGCCTGGCTCCATGCAGTGTGAAGCATATGTCCCCTCAGGACTTCAGAGTGCCCATTGACTGCTGGCGCCAGCGTGAAGAAGGTCCCTTTCTTTGGTTCTGCATGTCATTGGGCTCTTTGCCTTGTTCATCCACAGAGAACAAAGACAGGCGGCTTGCGTAACTGGAGATTGGTCTGAAGCACAAACTGCACCACCAGTCTCGTTTCAACAAGGCATTCAGCCTCAGGCGACGTAGTGTGTGGCTCAACAACTGCTCGTTTCAACAAAAAAGTGCTGAGTCAGCAGAAACTCAGGTCTTTTTGAAGACACCACAAAGACACCGAATCACAAGAAAAACCTGCAGCTCTTTCATGCTTTTCTCACAGAAGCAGTTTCCTATCGTTGTCATGTGAACGGTATTTTTCCACCATCTGCTGACGCATCATCATTCCCTTGGCACAAATGAAACTTTGAATTCCTTTGAGGTGACAATTTGTTCTCTTCGTCAGTCAGCATGGACAACGAGACGTTACAAGTCACGCAAAAAGCTCCCACTTCAGCACCAAACGATTTCGCTGGTTCTACATGGTCCTCGTCTCCCATTGCGACTTCAAGACGACGGCGGCGGAGACCTTTGATCAGCCGCCGCCCGTGCCTCGTCAAAGGGAGAGTTTCCCCTCATGTCCCCCCGGCGTCACGGGAAGTCGGGCGGCGAACGTGTGAAACGGCTTCACCATCGACTCGGGCGACACGCTCCGATCACAGCCGAGTCACGAACCGAGCGCATGGATTCGTTCCATGCCCGACGTAAAGAACAAAACGACTCTGCTGCTGCGTGATCTCAACGGTTTCAAAACTTCAAGAAATTTGATTTCTGACTGAGACAGGTGAAATTGATCCGAGGAGTAAAAAAGCGAAACGCAGGAGCTGGAATCGTGCTCTCCTCTCTTCATCAAAGAAAATTAGTTTTTGGTCAAAAAACATCACAAGTGCTGATGAGAGAAAATGAAAAACGTGGACACAGAATACCATACGATTTTCCTTTTGAGTTTTCTGTTCACATCCAGCAGCTCTGCACAACGAACACACTTTGTCGAAATTGACTGAGCTTCGCAGCCCGACCTTGATTTCAGATGCGCTCTCCCACAACAGCGTCCGTTGAAGCACACCTGTGTTGAGTGAGGCTCAAGAACTTCAACTTTACTCCACTTGACGACTGCGCATACAGAGAAGATAACGAGTGTTACGCGATCACGTGTGCACGAACTGTACTCAGCTCGTCATCGTGAATCCAAAGTCATCGTCTGCCTTCTGTCTCTTCATGCGCGAATATTCGTCTGTTGTTCAATCTCCGCGAGTTGTGCTTCATGTTTGTTCAAGTCTGTCTCAATTCGACTGGACAGCGACGCGAGCCTTTTCTGGAGCTCACGAATTCGTACGTGTTGAGAAAGCCAAATGTCATCATCTTCCTCGAACGTGTTACGAGTCCCGTATCTCGCCTCGTTCCTGCATTGCTCCCTCTTCGCCTCTTCCAGTAGTTCTGCTGTCTCTATGGCCTGTAGCAGAAGAACGTCTTTGACCCGCGCGTCTTTCAGTGCGTCAGAGCGTCGCGACGTTGCGTCCTTCGACGTTGCGTCCTCAGGGGCGGAGCGCGGACGCGCATGCGCATCGGACGCAGCCTTCTCCACCGCCCTCCCCACGTCGCGCACGGCCCGCTCAATCCTCCTCGCATCATTCGGAGATCGTTCAGAACTTCCGAGAAACCTAAGGACAGGTTCATTCATTCACCCCTAGTCAACAGTTTGTTTCAACAGAAAGAAAAAGTGCAAACACAAACGAGAATCTCCTTTTCAAAAATCATCCCTCGTGTGTGTGTTTGTTGAATGAACGACAACAAAGGGAGTCACACACACAAGGAACGTTATTTGAACGTCAAATTTGGTCAAAAACTTGCCCAGAGAAGGGGCGTCCAATCCACGTCACAAGCCAGACAATTCCTCCAGCCATGTCCAGAGCGAACCACACCTGCTTATGTTTTTGTGCGACAGCAAGTTTCTGTCGAAAACAGAACAATCCTGTAATTTTCAGTTTCATTTTTGACGACACAACAGCGAATCGCACAGAGCTGCCGTAACGATACCAACCAAATTGATCAGAATGTGCCATCTCAAAAAGACACGACTCAAACTCGCAACCCACCTTGAACACCACTTGTTGAGCCTCCGTCTGACTCGTAAATTGATTCTGCGGGAATTCCAGTCAGTCTTCAAAATTTGACGACGACGCGACACCACCAAGATAAGATATCACCGACTCGAACGTATCCTTGAAAGCGTGGGCCTGGAAAGCCCGTGATTCGCCCCTTCATAGATTCCGCACTAATTTCAGAACTTCGTCAAGTTGGTCTTTATCATGCTGGTTCTTTCGTTTTCGCTTTCTTGTGGTTTTTGATACGCCATCTTGAACCACTGTGCTGTGCTAGTTTGGACGCAAAAAAAGTCCCTTCTTGATTTTGTTTGTGGAAACCCCAAACCACATTCCCAACATTATCTCGCCACACCGTGCACATCCCCCCCACCCCGCCTCCCTCTCTCTCCAGGGACGCGGCGCACCGGGTACCAGGTGTTGCTCGGCGCCTGGGACCCGCTGCAGACCGGGCCCGGGCCTCGCGTGACACGGGCCCATCTCAACCGTTGCCATGCAAACCCTGTCTGGTTTCCAAGACGTCAGTTTTCACGCCAATTACCGGGAATTAGCGCGACAGGTAGAAGTGGATCTGGGGTCCATTTTCATCGTGGATGGCACTGCGCCCACTGGCGCTGCCTGGCAACGTCCATGGCAACGTCCACATAGCGCCCAATTCACTTGTTTGCGCAGAGACGCAAGGCACTGAGGACCTTGTACCGTGAAACACACCACAACCACACAGCAGAACTGCCGCAGAAAGGAAGGTCTCCTGTGTTGCAGCAGCAGCCACACAAAAGCCAGTCATCACAGGCGACAAGCTGACAGAACCTCCATTGGATTCCCCCTCTTTTCGCATGCGTCTGTTTTCAAAGCGACGACTCATCTGAGTGAAATTCAATTGGTTTGGCAGGTAGAGAGCGGGGCGCGCGGATAACACTGGGACGGCCCGTCCCGACCCCCGGTCCCTCAAGGCTGCAGGGCGGTTTGTATCCACGTCTCGTTCAATGCAGGGTCCACGAGGATGCGGTCGCGTTACGTGCGTGTGCGTGTTACGTCTGTAACACCCGTGACTTCTGCAGGGAGACGTGTGACGTGTCCAGGGTGAAACAGGCCTGAAAGTTCCAAGGCACGTGCAGAGAATGTGGTCAGGGAACAAACGGTTTTCACAAGGACACTGCATTGTGTGCTCTTCATACGGAAAGTAGAGACAGTCCCTGACCACTGGCAACGGACTTGGCAAAGCTGTCGCTTGCTTAAACTTGCCTTTCAGACCCCATGACTGTTCTCTCACCCCATCTCAGAGTGTTTTCCTTGACACAAGCCTCAAACAATGCAGGTGTCTGACCCAGCAGCACCCACGCGGAAATCAACAACATTGATTCCACCCAGACAAGATAGGTTCCGCAGTCTGCCCCACCCCGTCCCGTCCAGACGCGGGACTTGCCACGAGGTCCTCGACAGATTACTCAATTCTGTAAAGCGAAATACGATGCGGCCTGTGAGGCCCGTGTCATTCTGGCGCTACACAGGCAATCAGGCCTCGAGCTCAACAACAATGCAGCCGACACGGCGAATCTGTCCACACACGCCCCTGGACAACACAGTGCGGTCTGAGTTGTCACTCGCGACTTCGGGTCAACTGACCTGCAGTGATACCACGTGACTCCACGTGTCCTGCACACGTGTTTGGTCTACGTCGCCCTTACTCGCGACGCCACAGTGACGCAGCGCACAGCGTAACCAGTGACGACCACGCCTCAAGGAGCTCTGGCTCCGAGATATCACGCAGCTCCTCGATGCGCAGCACAACCACGATGCGGCCACTAAACCCATTAAGACACGCAGGTGTCCAGACGCGTCGGGGTCAGAAAGGCGACCCTCGCCCCGCCCGCGGCGAACACGGCTTCACACGCACCGAGGTCAAGCGTCCGCAAACGAGCTAAACGCGTGCTCAACCCGAATAGGACCGCATTAAACTTTCATAGCGCAAAGTGCATGTCTTTAACCTTCCACTCTCACGCACAAACACACGAGGAAATGCTCATGCATAAAACCGCATCAACTCAGGTCTCGACGGTCAGTCTGCGGGCATGACCCACGATTGGATCATCTTTGGACAAGTTGACAGTCCAGTCTGAAGCTGAACGCTCGTGGACCTGAGAACACAACCGCTGAGGCAGCTGAGCGTACGTTTGACACCGAGCGAAGGACCTCGAGGCGTGGCCGTGGCCGTGGCCGCAAAGCTCCAGGCATGGTTCCCATTGGGTGCGACCTGCGTTGCGTCCCAATCTGGGCAACGCAGAGACACTGAGCGAGACTTGACGAGAGTCCCGCAGCTCAGCCAATCACACAGCACGACACGTAGTGCCATGACATGTGACTGGCTGAGCTACTCCGTGTTTCCAGCTTCACAGCAACAAAATGAAGGACGGAGTCCGTGTGACCCGCAGGCCGGGTTCCCAATGGGTGTGACCTCCCTGCTGCGTGAATTGAGCAACGCAACTGACCTGAATAACGGACACGCACTGAAGGCCGGACCCCGTGTGAACGCGGCCGCGCCCGCCGCTACTCACGCGAAGGCCTCTGCGCGTCATTCACGGCGCTAACGACGTTAGGTCCGAGCCGCTTAATGTCGGCGGCGCTGAGCAGCTCTCGTCACGGAGCCGCAGCTGAGGCCGCCCGACCCACCCCGCCTCCCCGCCCGACCCCGCCCCGCCTCCCCGCCCAACCCGCCCCACCTCCCCGCGTCCCCCGCCCGGCCAGCAAACCCGACCAACAGCCCCACCAACATCCCGGCAGCAACCTGACCAACAACCCACCCAAATAACAACCCACACAACCAGCAGTTCTGTCAACAACCCAACCAACAGCCTCACGCACATCCTGGCCAGCAACCCGACCAACAACCCATCCAACCAACAGTTCTGTCAACAACCCACCAAGGACCTAACCAACATCCCCACCAACAACCCAACCAACATCCCCACCAACAGCCAGAGCAGCAACCCGACCAACAGTCCAGCCGGACCAACGCCCCCACCATTGAGGTCCCAACGCAACCGGACGTGGAATCACAGAACGCAGTGGGTCCTTTGCAAAGTCTTCCAAAATTTTTGACTTTGCGACACGGATCACACCACGCAAGATACGAGTGCCAAGTCACCACGAACAAAAGGCAGCAGCTCTCCATTGACTTGCAGGCGGCTCAACGCAAGACGCAGCCGAAGCATGTCAACGAATGACAGCAGTTATTGAAAGGAAAACTACAAGATTCAGCAGACGCTGAGAAACAAACCAGCCTCTGAGCAACAGCCTCAAAGAGCCCTCACACACCATACGCAAACGTCCACAGATTCACAACGTGTCGAGCCCAGGGCCTCCCCCTCCATACCCCAGGAGACCGTGTCAGAACCACGTGGACTGCGGATGGTATTTACCTTCACTCTCGGCGTACACCTCGTTCGTGTAGTACGACTGCGCGTCCCCCATCCTGACAGCACTAGATTCCGTATCCTCTCACTCCGCTGGGATTTCGGGCAGCAACGCCTCTCGGGTAGAACATCGCAAAACTTGTGCTGCCAGAAGCAGACGTAATGTTCACGGCAGTTTTTCCCGTCTCCAACGGATTGTCAGCTGCTGCTTAATCCTGTGGTTTCAAATCAACGATATTTGCGTCACACAAATCAAGGCGAAAAGTAAATCCCTCTTCAGAAGAATCTGCACTTTCTGGGCCTCTAATCTAAATCCTTCGCTTCTTGACAACTCCTCCAAATACGTCTCGTATTCTGCAGAATCCAGCACCTGCCACGTGTGTTGATTGAGATACGAGAATCAAGAGTCTGAAGCACGAGGCGTCGAGCGCTGTATCTCCAGGTCAACGTCGTTCCGTCAGCGTCAACGGAGCTCCACACAGGCGCAACGCATCCAGTGCGCAAAAGGCTGTATTTGAGATGTGGAACAGAATCCACGTCCAGCACAACGCGTCGTGCGCACGATGCGACGTAGCGCGTCTGTGTGTGTGTGTGCAGCTGCAGCAGCACCGTCTGCTGATCCTGCGCGTCGCGGCGGCTCCCTCAACTCCTCCCGCCGCTGCAGCTCCGCGCGCCGCCGCCGCCGCGCCGCTCTCTCCCCCTCCCGCCGCCACCGCCACCGCCAGGCAGCTCCGCACAAACTCCAGCTTAATTGCAGCGAACCGAGAAACACTTTCTGCCTTCGGCATCAACGACCGAACTTCATCGACAAACAAAAGGAAGGTGGGTCGTCTTGCCAATGTCAGTGAAAAACACCACCTGAACAAGCCAAGGCAGCGCAATGATGATTTGGGGGCAAATTCCCTTTTTGTAGGGGGGGACACCGCAATTTCAGTCCGCGTTCATTAGCGCTGGAATCCCACATTGCTCGATTCGTACCTGCAAAACTGACATGTCAGGTGCGTTTTCCCAGCTCTCGCTGCCACTGGGTGTGGCTGCAGTTAACGGACACAAACACGTTCGTCACTGTGTGGCGTGCTCAATACGTCACATCCACATCAAGCTCCAAAACTCCCGACCACAAACACAGCTGTCGCTACTTTGTGTCAAACAACAACAAATGCCACATAAGTCGCCCTGACAGAGTCAACGGCACAAAAGGCTGTCTGCGTTGCATGATTTATATGGCCCTGCAGTTCCATCTCCCAACAGGTGCACTTGCCTCCATACAATATCAGCTAATAACACTGTGTCCTATCTCCCGGTATCACTCTCCGAGACATGACAAGAAAGTCAACCTCCAGTCAGCGGGGCCCCTCCCCGGGGCTCCCTCCAATCCCCGTCCGCTGAGAACAAAGCCTGGTACCCGGCCGCGCACGGTGGCGTTGCACCCGGGTCTTTCCAGTCGAAACGGCGGCGGAAGCACGGAGACGCTGCGCGCGCAGTGTTGAGAGTGGACGCAGCACAACGTGAGTTTGCCGGGCGAGATTATTCCGCAGCGAGTCCCTGACGGGGCCGGGTTCTCCACCCAAACGTGAAGACCTGCGCGCGTGCGCACATAAAATATTAAACAATATCATCTGCACCTCAGGAGCCCCGAGACATTGTTCCCACTGATTTCATCGGTACTGAATTTTTCAACGGTCTCAAATGTTTTTCTCTCGGGTGGGACGTCAAAAAAAGCAACGATCTTCAGGCCAGGTTTTCCTTGCTTGAAGCTGAGCATTCTCGTAGACTCTACGTACTCGCTTCTATAATTTCAACACACCTAATCCAGCCAAAACACTTCATCTCATGCCTGCCTCAGGAAACCCTCTGTGATGCCCAGGACCTCCAGTGTACAAACTTCAGAACAGCTGACGGGGTGTTCCTCAGTCTGCGACCGGACCAAATGACGCAGAACGTATGAAGACGAGAAATCAGCTTCGAACTCGGTGGTAACATAACTTGGTTCATCCAGGTTGGTTGTTCTTGCACTTTCTCGAATCAGAGCTTTACCCAATTAGCTTGTCAACACCTGAATGGACCAAGTTTTGTCGCATTGTTTCAACAACACGTTCAGTGCAAAAGGTGCAGCGCATCACTCATGTGAGACAGTATGCAGGTGAAGGAAGCATCGCTGCGGCACAAGAATGTCGGTTTGTGGCAATAAGCATCGATCGCACTCTGCACGAATTCCGGCGACGTTCGGAAATTACACCGTGGAACGTGTAGTTATGAGAATTCTATCGGACTCTTTGCTCCACGCACAAAAGTGTCTGAAAAGCGCTCCGTGTCTGTCCGCCCAGAATCAATGCAGCTGCAGCAGAATCTGGAAACAAACCCTGAGGAGGCTTCACAGCGCGTGCGTGGCGCCTTGAGTGTCTGTGTGACCCCCAATCCACACGCACATCAAGGCCATAGCTCACCAAAATAGGCCTCACACTTGGTTTTTTTTGGCTGTGTTCGCACTGTTGTGCCAGCTTGTGCACAAAATACCACCATGATCACAGGCAGGCATCAATCCCAACCGGACGATGGCCGACGAAGTTTGAATTTGGGGGTCGGTCAACGGGCGATGCATTGAGTCGATGCAGCGTGTACGCACACGGACAGCGAAGTCAACACAGGACGCATCCAGCGTGAAAGAGACTGTAGCTAATGCACGGTGAAGGAAAAGCCCCTCCCTCTTCCATTTCTGAGACAGAAGAATGTTTTATTCACATTGGCAATCGCAGGAAGGAGAAGACTTGCAGAAACAGGGCGGCGCAATGTTCTTTCGAGCTGATTCAAACAAGAACCCGTACATCAACAGAAACACAACTCACATACGTACTGCCCACGGACACAGCCAAAGACAATCGACTGCTAAGTTTGGCTGTGAACAACTTCGAGCAAGCCGTTGACATTCAAAAGCGTACGAACTCAGTTCTTCTCTGGAGGCCCAATTAACAGAACTACCGTAAAATCCCGCGTATAAGACCCCTTCGCATATAAGACCACCCCCCTTTTTCCAGCCACAAAATCAGTAAAAGCCATTTTTCAATTTGTTAAGAAATTGACTTCCACATGCAAATTTTAAGTTTTTCAAAATCAAAACCTGAGAATTTCCTCTTCAAAATTACTTTCTCTGAATATTTGTCTTGCACCAAGGTATTCTTCAGGCAAGCCTTTCATTAATTTCCTTATTTTAACTCAACTTAAATATTTCCTTGATTGATTTTACTCTAATTTGATACTGTATTTCCTTACTTTTTACTCTTTACTCCAAAAAATTGACTTTGTCATTAATCAATGATACTACAAGTCAAATTCTCACGTATAAGACCAACCCCTCTTTTTGGTGTTCATTTTTCAGCATCAAAAGGGGGTCTTTTACGCGGGATTTTACGGTATGTCTGCGGCACAATTTACCATTGCCTTGCACAAGGACGCTTGCTATGCAGCACCACAGTGCGGACCAAGCCAAGACGAGTACGCAGAGCGTCGGGGAGACCCGACCTGGCGGACCCTGACTCGACCGGAAGCTCTTCAACTCTTCAGCTGCGTTCGCCTCATCTCAAGACGCCCACCAGTCCACACACCGAGTCGTCCCCCCCCCTCAGCGCGCCACGCTCCCATGTGCACACTGGACACGCCGTGCCTGCTGTGCTACAACGCAAGTGACGCATGTGGGACTCAAGGAACATCGCGAAGAGAAGCCGACTCGGTGTGAACTTGGCCTGAACAGGAGACCCTTTCCCCCTTTCTCCCTCCACTGAAAGGTTTCGATTTCTCATTAAACCACCAGATACCATGGAAACGTGATTTTCCTGCAGGAACAAGTTGCAGTGGTTCTCTCCCCTCCCCTCATTCTCTTATCACCAGTGCGTCACGTGGCACACTGCGCACGCGCGAGTCTCCAACACACGCGAGGACACCATTCATAACGGCTGACACAAAGCCTCGAGACCCGCGGCTCAGTGCGGCTCAAGTACCGACAGGTACTTCAGCTTTTGACGTCAGCGTAATCCGGGTCACAGGAGACGCCGTGTGGCTGCTGCTGCAGGGAGGGGTGCTGCAGAGGTGCTGTGGGGTGTTGTAGGGAGGCTGCGGGAATGTTTTTGCGGGCTGTGCGGGTGCTGCAGGGGCCGCTGTTTGGGAGGGGGAACCTTCAGGTGTTCATGGCTCACGAATACCGTATGCCATGTGAACGTCGCACCCAAGGGAAAACACACCCCATCATCCTCGACTTTCTGGGACCAAGATCGCACTGAAACAATGAGACTCACCAAATATACAACCTCATTGGACGCTTCATTTGGGGGCAAAAGTACGCACCTTGCAAAGCAAAATCGGACCCTTGTTCTGTTGGGTCAACCTCGGGATTCCTCGTCGTTGCTCGAAGCAGAAGCCCAGAAAACTCTCCACAGCAAAATGCGTGACCAGCGCACGGTAAACGTCCCCATCAGTACACTCTACGGTCAGTACAGTCTCAAGTACCTCTTTACCTCCCCCTCGTGATTGTCAACCGAAAATTGTCATTTCCCTTGCTTAACCTTGAGAGGAGTATGTGCCGCTGGCACGCGAGAACTCCATTTCCACCAAGGCAGGGGAGAAACACAGCTCTTGTTGATTTGAACGCAACAGCATAGACTCGGTAATGCGCACAGCTCGGTGCGTCTACTGTTCCACGCCCGCTTCTCTTTCGCTTCGTTGGACGAACACGAGAACACGAAACACAGAATCCTTGTTTTCCATTACTCTGCCTCTCTCCCTTTCATGCATTAATAAAGGCATATCTTTTCCCACTGGTGTGTTGCTTTCAAGACAAACACACACGCGGCTTTTTTCTGCGAGTGGTTCCTTTTGTTGTAACTGCGGGACCCAGGCTGAGGCGTCTCTGGACGTGCTCTGAGCATGCGCAGTGAGAAAACTCACGGGGTCTACGTTCGGGAGGCGTCCAGGAGTCTTCTCAACACTTCTCCCAGGAGAAGGACACAAACGTGTGCTTGTACCAAAGAAATCACTGCCATCTGGTGTGGATCTCGAGTGGGTCTATGCGCAGTGCTGTGGTGGAGCCAGCTGTTTTTCAGGTGGGTGTGCATGCGTTTATCAAGGGGCATGGCCTGTGGAAGTGTACGTGTGTGGAGGTGCGTGCGGCGAGGCGATAAGCCAGCAGTTTTCCAGCGGCTGTGCGTCCGTGCGTGCGTGTGTCGAAGTGTGCGTGCGCCGAGGCAACAAGAGGCGCACTCTCGTGTTCACCGGTTCAACTCACGTCAGTATCAGCGCTCCCTGGTCTAAACGCGCTCATACGGCCGGGATCATGCGCCGGACTCAGACTGCAGGATTCATTTCTCTCAGCGATGCACTGCGCATGCACCATGCAACAATGCACGAAGCATCCAACAGTGTGTGGATCGGAACCAGCGACATGGTCTCAAAGCAAACGACAAAATCTTTTCAAAACACGCTCAATTCTAAGAATCCTGCAAAACCGTCGCTACACAGAGCATCTGCAGAAAAGGGAGGAGGAACCGAAACCTTTCAACGGATTTGGGTGGATTCTTCCCAGCAGCAGCTGACGCAGCCGCCACAGCTGGAACCGCATCGCCGGACTCGCTCAAGATTCACCTCCGCACATCCATTATCTCGCCATCAGTCAAAGCCATCTTGAAATTTTCATGGGACCAAATCACTCCTCCCAGTGGGCAATGGCTCAGTTGGCAAAATTGAATAAGCAGAGCCGTTTCGACAAACGAGAAGCAATGCGGACTGCACCGGCAACAGATCGAGTAACGTACACCCGAATCCGCGGCGAATTCGTGCGCGGTGCGCGGCTGATTCATTTTCCAGGATAATTCGAAGATTCACAAGATTCAGAACTGATTTCCTTCAAATAACAAATCACGTTCATTTTCATCAGCTCGTACGAAGATTCGCCGAATTGGACGAACAAAGTGCCTGTCAAAACAATTCTTTTCAGAGCAATGGTGAAACGCGGTAACCCTTCTCCGTTGTCTTGTTCAAAATTACAATGGACTCGGGAAGTGCGAGGCACACACGAGAAATTCGTCAGAGTGATCATGGGCCGACACACTCCATGTTCTGAAGTGGATACATTTCTAACGCTGTTTGCGTGAAACGCAGTTCAATGTGCTGAATGTTTCAAAGCCTGAGGGGTCCGAGCTTCATGCATCATTCAACCATACGGCCAACTGCAGCTGCCAACGCTAAATGTTCACTTTTCTCACACACGTAAACATGGGTTTGTAAACACCGACTGCAATTTGGACTCCCGCATTCAAGGCCGGCTTCAATTCCGTTGATACACAAAGTAGACATCTAGTGGCACCTTGCGATGTGGTTTCATGCGCACTGGCTCCACGACCATTCTTGTCTCACGTTCTGTGAATAGACCACGCAACGCATCCGAGACGCACGCAGTGGGATTCTGCAAAAGGTTGCGTCGTTGTGCGAAGTCGACGTTCTCCAGTGTGATGAACTCCATCGCAGCAGCGGGTGGAAACACCGCAAACAGCGTTGCCGCGCCGAGCCAATCTGCCCGTCTCCAGGGGGCGCGAATGTTGACACACGATGACATACGATGCGGCCTCCCCCGCTCGGCTCAACTCTAATTAAATCTCACGAGTCGCATGATGGACCATGCTGCGCTTTTTCCCGATGACGCATCACGTGGTGATTATTTCCCAACAGATCACAATGCCGCTTCATCCACATCACTCAAACACCAGCAGGAACACTTTTTTTTTGTCTCTCATATAAGCTCCATTTCCCATCCCTTTCTCCCTTCCCCAGAAGCGAAGGCAGATCAGATTTGATTTCGCTCGGAGCTGCGCCAATTGGCAGCTGTTTGAAAAACTTGACGAAACATGTTGAAAGCGTGCGGCGCCTGAAACGATCATCTACTTGAGACAGGCTGGAGGACGGACTCACTTGGCTGGCATCACCTCGAGCTACTCTCCGCTTGAAACAGCAGGTGCCTCCGTCAGGATTCCACACTGCATGAGCAGAAACGCTGTCAGTGCAATTGTTGGGTGGGAGGGGGAGAAACAAGGAAATACAGCTTGATATAAAAGCTGCAAAAACTTTGCAAAATTAAACAGGAATAACACCACACATCTCCATTACACACCTTCATTCCTGGAACTCAAGTCAGTTTCCAGTGAAAGCAAAATCCTGGTTCCTATCCAGGCAGACAACCACATATCCAGGTGCCGTGCATCAAGGTAGTTCCTCGCAAAACAAGTGCGCCTGCCTCAAAGAGCGCGTCTCAACAATGGTCTTCCTTTCCACTCACTCTGCTTTTGCTTTCAAATGTGCTTTCGGCAAATCAGGTCTGCACATTTTCCTCATAGTAACTTTTTGCACACTTTTTTGCCTGAACTTGGCAAAACACAATTCCCATGTGTTCTCACGACTGTCCAACCCACCTTCAAGAAGGGCACATTGGCGCGCAAATTCTTGACGCAAGTCCACAGGGGACGCGCGTGCTTCAGTCACGGTCTCCATGGGTTTCAGGGTTCACGTGTGTAAAGTCACGTGCGCTGAGTTGTCCGTCGTCAGCAGCGTGAACCACGCCTGAGCGACGGCCTCCAGCTTCTATTCAAAAAATTATCTGAGGAACAGGGCCATCTAACGCAGCCCTGACACATGTCTTCCGCGCGCGGTGAGCGAGCGCGGGAAATGAGCTGCGGATCAGCGTGTCTCAGCCGTCCTCTCCACCTGACGTCACGTGGCTCCACCTGACGTCACGTCACGCTCACACTCTCGCCCAGGTTACAAAACACTTTTCAGCTCAGTGAACCTGAACTATTTTGGGCAGACATCTCGTGTTTTGGCTGAAAAAAAGTGAACGCTAAATCTTGACAATGCGCAACTGTACGTAACGAACGCCATCTGTTGTATCGCAAAAGCCTGCGGCGTGTTCAACGGAGTTGGTTCCTGCACTCGGAACACTCCATTGGAGCACAAGGGAGCAAATGCCACAACTCGGGAGCTTCAATGCACCAAAAACACACATTCTACTCACAATGCACCACACAAAATGCTCCAAACACATGCAAGTCAGAAAAGACGCAACAACACGACAACAATGTTGAACGTCGCAGATGTCGACTCGGATGGATTACCTCCGGTCCCTCACACGGGGGCTCAAAAATGTTTTGCGGGTGACGAAACGCTGGAAACAAACGGTGACTCAAGGGGGCAGGGTCAGGCCTCAACTCCGGGTTGGTCGATGTGGGGCGCAGGGGGCGTCAACACCTACCTCCAGGCACGTCGGTGTTCAAGTACGCGTTGGGCCTGCGCGTCGTGACGTCATCGTCAGCTGACCCGAGCTGCGCATGACTGCTCTGACTGCGCGTCACGTGACTCCGATCACCGCCACTATTGTACGGAACCCCTGCAGTCGCTGCCGGGCCTGCGTTGTCATGGTAACCATGGATGTTGTCGGAGGACCTGGAGGAGGGCGTGGCCGAGCTGTGCCCGGAGTGGAACCCGGAGCTGGCCGTGGAGCCGGGTCCCCGGTTACTTCCGCCGCCGGGGGACGACCCGCTGGGGCTCGTGACGGGCGCCTCCCTGCCGCCGCCGCCGCCGCCGCCCGCGGAGTTCTGCCGCGCCACCATGCCCTTCACCAGGCTGGGCGAGAAGTGTTTCTGACTGTATATCGAGTCGAGGATAGAGTCCTCTGTGTCCAGCGGCACTTTGCGGTAGGTACCGGACAGCGTCCAGCGGGCGTCGCCCGTCAGCAGGTCGGCCGCCTCGGCGGCGGCGTCGCGCCCGCGCCGCACCGACGCGTCGTCGTACTCGTCATCCGAGTCGTAACCTACGCAAAACACAAGCGGAAACACGTGCGACTAAACGGAACGTCATGCAGCGCAAACGCAAAACAAACTACTCAACTCAAGGCTCATGCGCAACTCAATTCCTGTTTTTCTTTTGTTGACGTTTATATTTGTTGCACGTTTGAACAAATTATAGAATTAATTAAATGATAAAACGTGGACTTGTTAAGGAGTAAATGTGGGGAACGCAAACGATACTGACGTCTCGGCCCTTCCGAGACAAACGCAAAACGCAGGCAGCTCATTCAACCAAACACATCCAGTCGAAAACTACAAACGTAAAACCAATGTCTTTCTGTCCGAACGCGCAAAAAAACTTTTATTTTTTTGCGGTTTTCTCCAAAAGTAAATGGTCCCGTTGGAAACTGTCATGCTTAAAAAAGAAAGCGATCAGTATGGCGTCTGGAGCCCAGCGACTCAAACACACCTGAAATCAAACGACATTCTCATCAAATTATAAGAAAATCGACTTATTTGTTTTGTGTCACGGTGCAAGAAATAGTTCATGCAACTCAAATGTACAACTCATGCAACACAAGCAAGCGAAGCGTAGCGGGCGACAGAAAGTAAAGAAACAGCTCCAGCAAAATACAGCACAACAGCTATTGCGAAGTCATGTACAGCTTCAGACTGGGGGCCGTTTTGCTCTGAACAATCTGGCCGTCGTTTGTCACATGCAGAGGGCAGCATCGACCTCGTAAAACGAACCATGTTTGGCAGACGCACGAAAGTGGGACTACGAAACCAAAAATGTTGTCATGACAACGTAAACGTTGCTAGGTTGACTCGTTGTAACCAGGATGCAGAGTAGGACGACGCCTTTGTCACGTGGTCGCGTCACGTGAGGAGCGAGGAGGCAGTCAGCGGCGGCGGCTGCGGTGTCTGGGACCAGGAGCCTTGCAGTGGTGACGGTGATGGTGGCGGTGACGCAGCTTGAAACATCCAGCATCTCAAAACATGCTCCGAGTCAGGCTCTTCTCCCCCAAGATGCGCCCAAACCAGTGCTCACCATGCCCCACCTGGCGGGTCTTGAGCTGGGTTCACGAAGGATGTGTGTCACACCTTGATTTCGTGAGCCAGTCAAAGGGCGCTGCGGTGTAAAGTTGGCGCAGCGGCCATTGACTGGCGAATGGTGGTGCAGTATGATGCGTCCAGCGTGAAACACCTTCGGCTCTGGCCCCCAGGGTCACCCCTCAGCAAGGGCACAAAGAGGACAAGCAAATTCTTCGCAAACACATTCTGATGCTGGCGAAACTCCCGAACAGCTGGTCCTTCACTTTGTTCCGGAACAGACATTGGTCACAAAACAAAAACAGTGTTTCCATGGAAATTCCAAGTGCATGCTTCCAACACCCAACACATGTCACTTTTCCACGATGTGAGGCCAAGGCTACAACCACGTTCAATAAGGAATGTTCATGTGAGGCGAGATTTCAGGGTGCATGTCAGACGGAGTCTTTCATAGCCACAGAGAAAGACCAGGGAACCAGGACATGAATCACACCACGTGTCACGTGACCCGAACTGGATCAAACCCAACGATGCAAGAAACCCCCAAAGCCTCGTGTTTGAACGTGTGAAGAAGAAAGGGTGGAGGTTGAGCTGCAAAGGAAAGCAGAGGTGTGTGTGTGTGGAGCTGAAATGTTGCTTTGAACGTCCCTCCAAACAGGTTGTTATGTTGTCGCACGGAAGAATCTTCAGGCGCCGAAGCCCCTTTCAGACCAGGACAAGAAACAAAACAGATGCGTCGCTGCGTTAGTCCGCGTCCCGCAGCCCGACAGGGAGAGCCAGATCACGTGGGATTGAACACGTGATTAAAACAAATGAGATCCGACTGGTGATTAGTCCACACGCTACCAGAGGCAGGCTGTAGATCTCACAGCAGCATGCAATCAGTGAACCCTTCCGTTTGTACAAGTTATACAACAGGTGAAGTGAATGGTGTGTCAAGAGAAGAGAAAAACAGGTGCTACAAGCAGAGAGTTAAAGGCGCAAGAAGCAGCAGTGCATTGCGGTGATCGTGTTGAATTTACACTCCGTGAGTGAATCTCATCTTCTTGTCGCTTCAACTAGACATGAAAACAAAAACAGTGCAACAGCCCCTGAAATCACAGGGGACCCTGTGTCAACAGTACAATGCCATGACAACCAGCTTTTCAGAACGCAAAACAGTTCACAATGATCTTGGGACATTCAGATTACAAAGGCGTTTTCAAACCCGGATTCCGGATGGGCGAACGTGTGTGGTACAAATCTCTTTGATCTGTCTTTCTCCCCACAAACTGTTCCGGAACCGAGAAAGGGATCAATCTGACAGTGTGAACGGAACATCATTCACGATTCAGTCACTTCCTCCGCACAAGCACCTATGGGCGGAGCAGCCGTTACACAACTCCGGTGCAGAGATAAGGAGCTTTGGGCCCGAAGAAGGGAGAGTCTATCTGTTCCCGTCGCCCAAAGCCTTTGACAGGATTTGGAGGCCAAGGAGGGGGAACCGGGCAAAACAACCTTGTCCTTTCTGCCCGAGACACCAGCTGAATCTGTGGCAAAACGACGATTGGTCTGGTTGGTACGCACGTCCCAAAGCCACAACAGAATTTTGACGATTTTCACTCCTCATTCGTCTTTTTAGGAGGTGAAGGAAACGCGCATCTGATTTTGAGGCGAGCATGTGGTGCGGAGTCCCCCCCCCCCGGGATCGAATCAGTTGTCCGTGACTGATCCCCGTGACCCCCAATCACTCCCCCACATCCCACAGCCTGGATTAAACGGTGGGATCCGGCTCCTTCAAACATGGTCTCACTGAAGGATTTGCGCCTTGCCCATTGGACATACGGGGCCCAGGAAACGGAAGAAAATGCTGCGTATCTGTGAGCACAGTTTGACAGGGGGTCCTCTCAGGCTTAACACGCGGCATCGCCCGGAACGAGCGTCCTGCGATACTCACCGCCGTATTCTCCCATTTGTTACACCGCCACTGAGGGGAAAACAAATCTTTTAATGTCCATCTTCACCGTGTTTCGCCAAATGTGAAGTGACAGTGCATCTCGAACAACAGAGCGAGCGAATCGATGGACCCGCCCTGTGGGACCCTCGGAGGGAAGGACTCGGCTATATTTCACAAAGCTATCTCTGTGCGCTGAAGTGGGGTGATGCCAGGGTCAGGTTGGTTCTCAAATCTCAGTTCTTGTAACATGAATGCCATTGGAGGAAACTCAATGAACATAACAACACTTGAAGCATGTTGAGACTGCTGTTACCCGCATGTTGAGGCCAGACTTTGGACGGAAAGAACAGAGGACCAAGACCTGGGTTCTGTGAAGCTCTGGCCCCAGCGGATATTGAAGCGAAAATTCAAACTTCAATTCAAGCGCCAATTCGTCAACACAGTGACGATTTTTTGAGGCAGAAGACATAAGGCCAAGATTTGAGCACCAACCAGACTGTCTTTTTTGCAGGGACTTCAAGAAGTTACCTCACACCTGCCTAATCTAACAATCTTGAACCTGTGAGATATTGAGCCGTCCAATTTCCTGTCCCTCCCCACAGCTTCTACCTGCTTCAAAGCGATGGTGGAAAAAGGCCACTCAGCACGCGAAGCGACCTGAAGTCCACATCAAAGAGCCACTTTTCCAGCAGGGGAAACAAAACTTCTTCAAGAGACGTCAGATCTGTAGCCTGCGAGTGGCTTGTTGTTCACATCTTTTGGAGCCGTCGCGGGGGCAACAGACGCGTGAGAAAAGCTGGTTGTCATGACAACATCATGGAGACGGGTCAGATGAAACAATGCCGTCACTGACCATCTCAGCGGCAGCAGAACTCTGCGAGAAGTAACAGTGTTATCACACAGAACGAGAAGATTTCAACAGGAACGAAAGAAAACACAACTTCCGGAGAAACGAGTGTTCATCATCACAGTGAGCGAACAACTTGAGACCCGCAGATCCAAGCGAACCGTCCCCAATTCCACCCAGCTATGAACAAAAGACAATTGCTATGAACTTCACGAATCTGACCGAGTTCTCGCACTTTTCCCACAAACCACCGCGCGATGAATTTGTTGTGCGTGGTACTCGTGCCAGATGACGCAGCGGCCATGGCTTTTGTTGTTCGCCCAGTATGACGACGCTGATTTTCTCAACGAGATGTAATTATTGGTTGTGATGAAAGATCTGTCATTCATACCGCGCGCTTAATTACTCAGACTCCATGGACACAGACAGCGCTGGCTACAGCCACCTGCACCCACGCTGCAAACAGCCTCAACAGTTCCCAAGTTCGTCGAAAATCATCTCAGAACTTCTGAAGATGTGCTGAACAAATCTTCAATGAATTTTATTTTACACTGCAAATGAATTTTTTTAAGCAGCAGTTTGTGTCACAGAGTATATTTAACGTCTGAGTAATGAGGTGGCAGTAGCAGACAAAAAAGAACATGAAAAAGGAAAAATGCTGACGCGATACTCAAGCTCCGAGTACCCTGACGCGAATGTGTCTGGTACCGCACAACAGCACTGCCCCCCCAAACAAAAGAGAGACAGCGCCGGTTGCCCCAGCAACGGCACCGAGTTTCCTAGCAACAACGCCAGTTCCCTCGGCGACCTCTGTCACCTTCAGACAAGAGGGACGGACGCACGTGCCTCGTGCCGACTGTTCGGACAGGCAATCAGGGAGCCTGGTTTGAGTATGCGCATCAGAATCTGGGAACAGGGGCCTGTTTCACACTGTGTGCCTCTGCGTTACGTCCCTGTGAACGGAAACTGCGTCAGTTCTGTGACGTCGCATCTTTTCAGTGTTCAGGGAGGCAACGCATGAAGCTGGTGAACTCGGCCCCAAAAAGAGAGAGAGAAGAGGTGGAGGAGGAGGAGGAGGAGGAGGGCGGAGGAAGAGGAGGA
>JAAUXT010139911.1_pt1 | contig 23382 bp, 36 predicted proteins | sample 7278171 | NCBI WGS metagenome assembly JAAUXT01 (sample SAMN14350112, study PRJNA611818) | marine sediment metagenome | isolation source: surface marine sediment (1.8m) | place: French Polynesia: Moorea | collected 2018-08
AATGAAGATTGGTGATAGGAGAAGGAAATTAACCTGATGTGGTTCATTTGTATTCATATGGGGCACTGTCAACGCCAAATTAAGGAAATATAAAAAGCAAACCTCGTATATTTGTTCAGAGCTTCGCAGAGGATCGACTTTGTCTTTTTTCAGTCAGATTTATGCTTTCATCAAACAAAGCTGTTCGCCAGTGAGCGATCCGAGTCCAAATACGGACGGCACTGCAACTCACATATGGCACGAGCCTGTGGAACAATCGCCTTCCGTTCCCTCAACAAACGCGTTTGGGGTGCAAGGGTAACAAGACATCACACAACAGAAGGCAAGAAAGCTGAGCTTTGAACACAAGCGCGTCGTCAAGAGCGCAATCGCCACCAGGTGATCGCCAATGATGAACACCAAGCAGCTGAAGGAAGGGGTGATGGCTTCCAAGAAATTATCAGTGGCTATCGGGAGTGCACAGGTTCGCTCCGAAGGACGCGCATGTGTAAAAACAGGAACGCTTTTTGACGCCCACGTTGAATTTGAGTTCAAACAAATGATCTCCTGAACAAGCCTTCAATTGAGTGGAGTGAATTTCTTTTCAAACTTCATCTCTGGGCCATTATATCTTGTCTTGTCCAGGGTTGTTATCGATTGATTGGTAACTTTTCCTGACGCTCTGGGGTCCTGGCCGGGCGTGTGAAAAGTTTCAGCAAGAGAATCTTTTGTTTGCAGGTTGGTCAATCATGACATATTGATTCAGTGACCATCCACACCAACTCTGCATTGGGACATTCACCTCATCTGGCAATCAATCCACGCAGGTTCCTTGTCCCACAATCTGAGGTGTTCACAACGGCAGAGATTGTCACAACAAACAAATTCTGACAAAATCATCCTTCTTCAGAATACAAAGAATTTCAAGGTTTGACCTCAAGAACAAACTTTAGACTTGCTTCATCAAAAGTGGAGATTCCCAGAATGAGGCATTCAACAATGCAGTGACTTCCAGGCACAAAAGATGTTCCCCAAAACATGCCAACAAAGTCTGAATGTGCAAAGAAAAACAGAAGGTGACACCAATTTGTGCGTGTCCAAGGCAAGTGTTAACATTTCTCACGTGCCAGACGAACAGGACGAAGTCACTCGCTCTCATGCCAATACTTACTGCCACCCGATTTCACTTCTTTCACATGAACTGAGCCCTCACCAGTCTTATCTATTGCCAAACACAAAATGAAAACAGATATGGATCAAACTCAACGAAAGACAGAGGAGCGACTGGCCGGTCGAGGTGCGACAACAGGGACATCACAACAACACTGACAAGTCTAAGCTGCACAGGACAGAAAGACCAACTCCGATTGTCACCTTCCAAGGCCAGTGAAAACTTTCTGAAAAGATGGATGAAATTGTACCGTGAAGCCAGTTTGTCGACAAAGATCAATTCAGCAGAAGAAGTGATGTGAAAAAGAACCATTCGTTTGTTGTGTATCGACAAAAGCCAACAACAATCCTTCCGAAGAGAGAAAGTGACAATGCGACACTCATGCTTGGAAATCAAAAACAACCTGAAGAAGCAACCTCAACTTATCCTCACGGACATTATTTTTTCAAATGGCAAAGCACTTGTACACGTAACTTTTAACAAGAGGCAAAACTTACACAAAAACAGAAAAAAAGTTCGTGGATCCACCTCAACTATATTCATATTCAAATCGACGGGATGACGCCAACAGCTACTGATCAACCAAAAGCAGCTTCAAGTTGAAATGTATTTTATGTACCAGTCAGAAGTGAAGCATATTCTACAGTGCGGTTCTGTTGTGACAACGACCTCTTGAGGAAAAATACTGAAACAAATTTCACACCATTCCGAAAGAAAAGACGAAGTTATCAGAATAAGACATTGTTGAACGAAGAAAGTCTTGCAGCCCCAAAAAATAAGAACAAGCAAATGACTGAGGCAAACCAAGAGCGTTTCAGTGCAGCATTCGTATTTCATTTTTCAAGTGCTTCCAATCGCTCGTACGTTACGGTGGCTTGGTCAGTTATTTTGTTCCAACACATCGTGGTTCGCAGGAACGAAAGAGACAAGAAAATTTCCCTGCAGAAATCCTGATTTTGGTTGCAGATGAGTGCGTACCTTTGTTCTTGAACTTGACGTAAGACGCGCCGCCGGCAGCGCCATCTTGCGTCGGCGACGCCACGTCCACCTCGTCGTCGAGCAGCTCCGTCTGCTGCTTCGCGAAGTTGATGAACACCTGACAACAGACTCAGGAGCTTCAAACGATGCAAACATCTTTTACCTGATCAACGACTCGACACGCGCGGTCTTGCCAGAACGAGCGCCTGGCGCTCGCCTTGGTGAGCCCGATTTTCAAGGGGTCAACGAACCTGAGCGACAGGGCCACTTTGTGCCTCGATCAAAAATTGCAAGCTGCGTTTTGATATTTCTTGAGCACACGGACGAAGATTGGAGTCAACCACACACGCACACACACCCATCTCTGGCGCACCTGATCGAGCGTCGTCTGGCTGATGGAGTAGTCCTCGATGCTGAATCGCTCTCGGATCGCCTCCAGCTGGCTGAATGCCCACGCCAGGGACAGGTCGGTGGAGGAGAGTTGGTACTGCAGCATGCCGTGGTGCCTTTCCTTGAGAGCGGCGGCCGGGAACGTCGCCTCGATGCAGTCCATGAGCGGCTGCAGATCTGGGTTCTGCCCCGACACCCGCAGGATCACAGTGTAGCCGTCTCCGAACCTGGGGAGTGTGTGTTGCGGTGCGAGAGTCGTGGTTCGTGCATGAAGTTTACGATCTGCCTCAAGCGGTCGTTAGGAAGCTCATGTTCGTTATGATGTACTCGTACAATTGCGCAATGACGTTCTCAAAGTGGCGGCAAGTCAGAGAGCGAGCGGAAAAGAGAGAGACACAGAGAGAATGGGAAACAAACCAAAACATTCAAGTACACATACGCACAAACGCGCAGGCCGCGCGCACACACACATTCACACCCACCCACCCACCTGGTTTTGAGGTGCTGGACGGAGCCGATGCACTTGAAGGCGCCGTTGACCATGATAGCGATGCGGGAGCAGAGCGCCTCACACTCTTCCATGCTGTGCGACGTGAGCACGACGGAGCGGCCGTCCCGCACGATGCCCTGGATGCAGTTCCAGAGGAAGCGGCGCGCACGCGGGTCCATGCCCGTCGTCGGCTCGTCCTGCACAACGGGCGGAGCGACTCTGCTTTATTCCGGGTTCTTTTACTGTTGTCTAACAGCGGTTTGCAACACCTGCTGTTCGGTTGGAGCACTTCCGTGGTTCAGCTCATTTCTACCGAGGAGTCCAAAGTCTGAACAGAGATGGGCACTCACGAGGAAGATGACGGACGGGTTCCCGACCAGTGCGATGGCCGTGGAGAGTTTACGTTTGTTGCCGCCGGAGTAATCGCCAGCGCATTTGTCTGCGTGCTGCACCAGCCCGAGTCGCCGGATTCCCCACTCCGCAACCTGCCAGCACGAGGCGTGGTCAATTGGGCTGTGATCGCTCAGCTGGCGTCACCGGTCCACACTGCCTCGGGTGTGATTTCGTTATGGAAGCAGACCGTGAGCGTCAGTTACAACGTACGGTTTTGACGTCTTTCTCGGGGACGCCTCGGAGCCGCGCAAAGAAGCAGAGATGTTCGCGGCCGGTGAGCAGCGGGAAGACGGCGTCGAACTGAGGACAGTAGCCGAGGCGCTGCCGCACTGACACCATGTCCGTCAGGATGCTGCACGACACACACACGCTTACCGATCACTTGACCTCCATAGTGTGTCGCCCGTGTGCACTCCAATTTTCTGTGATTTTCTGAATTCCATGGACACAGTGGCGAACTCATGCCCAGGTACAAAAGACTGCACTTCAGAGCAAAAAGATACCGGTCTATACATCTCATACATGGGTGGACATAGTGCATTCATGAACCACTCTCTTCTGTCGTTTAGGAGCAGACTGCACTCTGAAACAACCAGGCACCCCCGACTTTGTACCTGTGTCCGTTGAGGTGCGCGTCTCCACTGGTCACGTCCGTGTCACCCGTCAACATTTTGAATGTCGACGTCTTTCCGGCGCCGTTCACACCAAGCAGTCCGAAGCACTCGCCGCGCCGCACGCCGACGCACAGCCGATCGACCGCTGGCCGCTTCCCACTCTTCCTCGCGTACACCTGACAAACAAGTGCAGTGCACTGAAGCGTGTGCGTCATCACAGACATACAGACAGGCACCAGAGAAAACCAGGCAAGTTGCTCTGACAGCCTTCTGGTTTCTCAGGCTGACCACAAGGTAAAGGCACCTTGGTGAGCTCTTCGATCTTGAGGACGTCGTCGGAGCCGCCGCCCAGCATGACGCGCTGCCGCTCGCGCGCCACGTCCATGTCTTCCTCTTCCGTGACCGCCGCCGCGCCGCGCCTCCGCCGCCGCAGCTCCGCCCCGCCGCTGCCAACACAGCACAGCGCCATGTTTCTGAATTCACTCTTCCACCAACCATTGGGGAACACTTCTTTCTGAATTTGCAAAGTGCTCGTGTTCTGTCTTGAGTTGGTTTGTCATAATGTTGTGGCACCGAATCAAGCAAGCGACGTACACTTCGCACAACTCACATTTTGTTGAAAAGTTTGGTGATCTTGTTGGTCCAGAAGCCGTACTGAACGGCGAGGTTGAGCAAGAAGAAGAGCACCCCCTCACCGGCGAGCGCGAACAGGTTGCGCCCGACCAGGTCCCAGCTGAACGGGTCCTTGAACACGTCCTCGCCTGGCGGCAAACAAAGTGACATAAGTTTTGGATCTGAGGAATCACTTCACCCACATGGCCCAAAGAGTACCATTGCCTGAATTACACCAACTGTCGGTGAAAGAACATCGCACTAGTACCTCCGGGCCCTTGTTCACCCACCTAATGCTGCGAAGGCGTCAGCGACGAGTTGGTTGCGCGCCATATCGATCAGACCGCGTCCCAGACAGTAGTGAGGCAACAGCAGGAAAACCCGAGTCAGGATACTGTTGATGTACCTCAGCTCCTCGTCCTGGGAAGCAGAGAGAAGCAGTGATCGCGACGTCCCCCCCCCCCAGCTGTGGAGGACGACCTTACCTTTTGCAACGGCTGCAAACATTTAGTTCGAGGAAAGAAATCACATTCTTCCCAGGTAATTCTTGGACGGCGCACCTGCTGGAATTTACTCTGCATTCAGCAACTACGCTAAGTTCCTTCTTGAAGATTGCAGCAGCCTTACCTCATCCGCAAGCAGCTCTATGATGTAGGTGGAAATGGTGGAGACGATGCCAAGAAACACGTTCAAGCACGACAGACCGACAAAGGCCGAGCTCGGAACGTTGAAGAAGAAACTGGCAGGATACATCAGTGGCGTCACTGCCCAACTGCAGGTACAAACACAAGAAATCTCTCAGCTCCAAGTGCAGGCGCATGTCAGTCAAGGCAAACTCGATGCACCCGAGCATCAGAACCAGACTTGTCGCGGGTCTAATTCATACGCTGTCCTCTCTGCATACTTCTTGTTCGTTTTGGTTCCAGAACGAGTGATCTGTAGCCGTGCGATACAAACGATCTCCACCGGTAGCACAGTGAGTCACGAGTTGTTTCAAACACTGACCCGTAGAGCAGGAGCAGCGCGACGAGGCACGGAGCGTTGCGCGCCGACACGAACGCGTCCTGCCCGAACGCGACGAAGATGAGGAAACAAAGCAGCGTCGGCACCAAGTAGTTCAACTGAAAAAGACACATCCAGACGTGTTGAAGGACATTGGATCAATCACGTCCCAACACCTCATGCTGAGCCAATCGAACGCATCCACGTGAACTGAGCCGATGAACTCATTCACAAAACGACAGATTGCACCTCACCATATCCCAGCAGAAGTTGGCGAGCCAGTAGGTGGTGGGATTGACGCCGGACACGAACTGGAGATGCTTGGCGTTGGAGACGCGCTCGTTGACGAGGAAGAGAACGAAGCTGGCCGGGATGAAGCTGAGCGCGAAGATGACGGCGATCGCGATCAGCACGTTGCGCGCACCCGCCAACCTGCACACATGCAACGCGTTCTGTACGACCTGCGTCGGGATTTTGTGGTAGTCTGACCACAATAATAATAACAAGAGCACTGAGGTGGTCACTCAACATTGAAAGGACCACCGCCAACTGGCAAAACCTGGTCAATTTTTCGCAGAGGGAAGGGGGTGTTCCGCTGAGTAGACATTTTCAAAAGTTCAGTTTGCACTTGGAATAACCCTCTGGCAAAGACAAATTTGCAGGTCCCTTACAATTTCAGCTGAATATGTGTCTTTGCGTTCACCAGCACCCCAAATTTTTTCAGGGGCCACAGGTTCCGCGCAGAAAAATAACATGAACTGAACGACGAGTTCTCCATCTTTCAGCCACTCTGGTAGACACACATTGGATTTCCTCAGACAATGTAAAACTGCGTCGGAGTGGGAGAAACAGGGGCACCTCTCCAACTTTGGTTTTTGTTTTGCCACACCGTGAGTCAACTTCAAAAACCTTTGACATCACGATACAACGGACCGACATCACCACTGTAATTCACGGCCAAGAACAATCTGAACGAACACTGCTTGTGCTCACGTGAGGTATGTCTCGAGACTGTCTCGAGTGCGGTTCATCGGGTGGTTGACAACGCTGATGCCGTATCTCGTCGCGTCTTCATCGCGCGGCAGCAATGCGCGCAGCACGGCGTTGCTGAACACGTTCATGTAGGAAACCATAGCAGGGTGGCCTTTGTTGTTGAACCACACCTGCAGACAACAACAGCCAAGATACTGACTTTGTAGAATTCAAACAAGGAAAAACATCCCTCAACCTGTTGGACTTGCACTACCTTGTCCACTCTCACCCTGCGATGTGAATGTTAATTGCTCTGAGTTGCGCACCTTTCCGTTCCTGCTGGTGACGCCCAGTTCGAGCAGCGTCTCCAGGTCCGCCAGCACGTCGGGCAGAGTCACGTTCACGTCAGCGCGCTCACCTGCGAGACACGTGAGGAACCCCCTTTCCAGTTGGAGCCAGATGACAGAAGTCACCAATGTAATTCCAATTCTACCGCGCTGAGGTCACAAAGACTCTGGCACGTCACCTCATTGTGGTAGAAGTAAATTCACCCACTGCAAAAAAGGTTCTTGTTCAATCATACAACTCTTTTTTTCGACCAAAGGTCTTGAAAAGTCATTGTATGATTTCACGGGAACCACTTTTGCAGCGTGGGTGAACCCTTATACACTGACGCAATCGCGTGTTTCGACGTAAAGTGAACATTTGTGCCAGGTCAACAATTTTCAAAAGTACAAATGTATGAACACGAAGGCACGGTACCTCCGTTTGCTGCTGCAAGGATGCGATGTATCGAATCCTCAATCACAGACTTGTTCGCCTGAATCAAGTCATTGACTTCGCCCAGCGAGATGCCTCCATACCTGCGTACAAGGCGATCAGTTTGTCGTGAGAAAACTTTTCCTGTTATGCAAGTGGCAGTTTCTTTCGTGCCCTCGCTGGGCGCTCCCGGACGAGTTTTACGTGCGCAACAAACACAACAACGATGTGACAGTCTGAAGGGACTTGAGTTGCTGCTGACGACAAGGACTTGAAACCAAAACAAGTATGCCTGGCCAGTCGCCTCAGGTGAGTGAGTCAGTGGGGGACAACACAACCCCGTGAAATTTTCTCCCAGCACCCACTTTGCTCAGGATGATGAGGGTCGTTCTACCCTCACAAATTGTTTTATACCTCATCAAAATGTTTCAAGCAACACTCTCTGAGAAGTGTCTGCTGGAGGCTCGGTGGGATTTTATCAACAAAGCCTCCTTTACAAAGAGGCAGCAGTAAAACACCCAGGTTGTCAGCCCGTTACGAGACAAAGAGACGAACAAGAGCTGCTGTTGTCCCGACGTTGTGAGCAATGCGCCTGATCAAACCTTTTTCGTCTGTATTTGAGCTGCAAGACTGTTTTGACAATCCAGTCAGTCACGTTTCTCCCCGTCATGTTGTACATGATGTCTCCCGTCGGCAGCTTCACCTGCGACGGCAGCGGCCCTTCGGCGCCTGACAAGACCAGGACAAAACGAGCTCAATGGACCTGCCCTCGCCAGGCCGATTAAATACGAAATTCAGACTTAATTTGTTTCCGGGAGCGCGGACACACCACCACCAAGTCTTGAGACTCACCTTTGGGACACACTTGGAACCCTGAGCTGCACGAACACTCCGCAGTGTGGTTGTCGGTTGGCTGTGGGCTCCACATGTCGTCTGTCACGTCAAATGGTTCCTTTTTGCAAGAGTACCCACTGCGGCCGAAAAGAAAACGTTGTCAGTCAGATAAATGAAACGAAACCATTCCACAGCTTGTGGCAAACAGCAGAAGAACCCATGCTTGGGGCTTCGCGTGGTCAACCAGGCAACAAACACAGTGAGAAAAGCAACGCACGAACTCACTCGATTTTGTAGACACTGGGATCCATGCACCTGCAGCCCAGCCCCGGATTGCTGAAGATCGCGTCCTCCAGGTCGTTGGACCAACTCAGATCGGGTCGGTCGTTCCTTCAAAACAAAAACAAAACAGCTGCTGAAACAGCCACCAGTACAGTCCTACAGGGCCGTTCCATCAATTTAGAACAGCACCAAATGCCTTTTTACAGCTGTTTTTGGTGCTGTTCACACTCAAGCTCACACACTGCACTGCGCGCACTCACGTGTAGAACATGTAGAGGGGTTTGTCTGAGCGGTACGGTTCGAGAACCCAGGGGTGGATTTCGAGTTCAGGCTCCTGCGTCACGGGAGGATTGTTGAGCGCGAACCACATGGCCAGACAAATGAAGACGGCGGGCAGGATCACCTGAAACAGGCGACACTCAGTCAAACAGCCAGCTGTGCGCGATCATGTGCGACTGGTCGGGAAGGGTTCACCGAACTCGCGTCTCACCTCTGAGACGAATCCTTTCTTGCTGCGGCGCACGTTGTGGAAGCGCTTGATGAAGAGCGCGGTGACTTGTTTGAGCACGAGGCGCGGCCCCTCGACGCGGCGCGACCCCGCTCCGTCGCACGCCTCCACCGCCGGGTTCACCCGCTCCCCGCCCGAACCAACCTCCGTGTCTGTGAACACGTGATCATTCCACAAAATAGTGTCCGCCAAACAAACAACAAAAGATGTTTTTGTCAGGCTAAACAAAAATCAACACGTGTGGCAGCCAAACCAGTCTGTTCTTGGATCGCTTCGTCAGAAACAGATTCAAGAACAGATTTCCTTGCAGTCTGTACAGAATTCGACACAACCCTACCAAGCACCTAAAAGTGACAATCATGCGATCTTCTACCTGTAGTTCCAACGCTAATGGAGTCAAATTCTGATTCTGAAAAAAAAAAGACGGACGAACATGCACACAACAGACTTTGTTTCGCCAAAGGGAACCTCTTCGTGTTTAGCAACACTGGAGATTAACACTGAACACTGCTTACTCAACCAAATACTCTAAGAACAAACAGAACATCTTCGGCGTCCACAAACAACCAAGCAAGTTTTCTCAAAATGACAGAAGCACACACCTGTAACGGGATCGAGGTTTCTGTTGAGCAATTTGGTGCGATCTTTCTTCGCGTTCTTGATGCCCAGAAACGTGCGCGCTTTGCTCCTGAAGCTCATCCTCGTGACCGGCGCCGCAAACGCGCCGCCTGCGGAAAACACAAGGCTAGTCACCACACTCCTGGGGCAGAAGCTGGCAAACTCCCTCATGGCATTGTTTGCAAAAGTTTCTCGCGCATTATCCACTGAACTTGGAATCCAACTGCGACCAAAATTCATTTGTGGTGTTTTGTCTGAAAGATGTTTCAAATTTACGCAGGGAAGTGCGCGCTGCTCGAGAAAGCGAGACGCACCGTCGGTGAGGGCGTCCCTCGCGCGCCGCCGCCGCTCCTCCTCCGGCTCGTCCTCGTCCACCTCCGACGCTTCCGCCACCTTGAGGAACACCTGCCAATCACACACATCTCATGTTGGTGGCTTCTGAGACAAATGGAACAACAACAAAACATCACTGCAACCACGAAGCAGAACGCCAGGAAGCGAAATCAATTCGATTGTTCACAGAAGGAAAACAGATGCATTCAAACCCCACGCACCTCTTCCAGCGTCGTGTCCGAGATGCCGTAGCTGGAGACGCCGAGTCGCCCGAGTGAGGAGTCCAGGTCTTGGAACAGCTGCTCGAAGGAGCCTGAGCGCGCGCCGCCGCCCGGCAGCTGGAACACGAGTTCGGTGCCCAGGTTCTCGACGAGCCGCGATCCGGGAACCCGCTTCACGACGAAGGCCGTCACCGCTCCGGCGTCGAAACCACCTGTCAAGCGAACAGCAGCAATTCACAAGTGGACACTCGGTGAGGATGCTGTGATGTCAAAACGTCGGTCGAAGATAACAAACCAAGCCACAATAACGACTTGGTTTCCAGTTCTGACCCTGGACTCGTTGAGCAAGTGCTGTTACGAGTGCGCACCATTCGCCGAGGAGGTCTTGCTGAGGTCGGTGCAGCCGGAGTCGGCGCCGTCGCTGAGGTGAGACGGCGCGGCGCTGCTGCTGCTCCACGACTCCACGTCCGCGACGCCCTCGTCCACCGTCAGCCCGGGCTTCACCTCAACAACAAATGTGAGTTTCAAACATGTGACCCAAACATCAATGCGAAGTCACGGACAGGTTGTTCGCCAACAAATCCTTTCAGCCGACAACCCCCTCCCCCCGTCGCCCCACGAAGATGAACTGATTGAGGCACAGATGAACTGACAAAGCCACACAGGCCTGAGACAGCAGTCGCAACAAGAACACCTGTTGGTGAAAAGACGCGCCCTGCCGAACGGCCAGCAAGATCACAGGAGGGGGCACTTTTCAGACTGACTGCAGAAAACTTACAAAGCATCCGTGCACGCAAAAAACCGAACACAAGGACATTCCGTCACACAGGGCCTTCTCTCTCTCGCTGGCCACACTTGCAACGTCCAACCATGTTGAGACATGTTTACCTTCACTTGCGAGAGGGAAACAACACCGGTGTCTCCGGCGGGGTCTCCGTCTGCGCCGTCGCCGTCGCCGCGCACAAGCGTCAGGTAGTAGCCGCAGCCGAGGCGCGCCTTGAGGAAGAGGCTCGAGCCGCAGCAGCGCAGCTTCCCCTGCGAGATGATCGCGATGCGGTCGCCCAGAATGTCCGCCTCGTCCATGAAGTGCTGAGGAGAACAGAAGGAAATTGATAATTTGATTCTGCCGACGCAACAGCTGCAGCAGAGGTAAAATATAGTGACACGACGCTGACTGAATCCTGTGGTTATACATATTCTCCCGGCGCCTCAACTTTCTCTGGTAGGTTCTCATCTCTCACCACGTGACAACATTTGCATCTCATGTCACTTTGTTGCGAAAGAGATGAACTCACTGTGGACAAAATGATGGTCCGACCGGGTTTGTACTTGATGAGCAGGTCCCAGATGGATCTCCTCGCGTACGGATCGACGCCCGCCGTCGGCTCGTCCAGGATCACCACCTTGGATCCCGCCGTGAACGCGATGCCGACGGACAGCTTGCGCTTCATGCCGCCCGACAGCGTCTTGGAGAGCGCCTTCGTTTTGTGCGGCAACCCGATCTCGCGTACCATGCGACTCATCTCCCCCTGCACGTCTTCCTCGGACAAACCCTTCATCCGACTGTAGAACCACAGGTGCTCCTCCACAGTCAAACTGAAAGGCGCGACTCAATGGATTCAACAGAAATGGAGAGTTGAATGACACTGTTTGTGGTTTTGAAAATTCTCTGCAAGAACCTGCTTGCCAATTGTGGTATTTTGTGTTTTGAAATGTGCTTCGAGAGCATGCTGACAGCTTGTTCAGGTGATCACTTGGCACACTTTTTCCATGTTGACTCTTGCAAAACGTGAAGAAGGCGCTTTTGTGATCTCAGATAAAATCATCCCGTACTCATCAAAGAGGACGTTGTGCTGCGGGCACATGCCCATGTTCTGGCGGATGCTGTCCATGTCGCAGCGGATGTCCTGTCCGTAGATGATGGCTGTGCCCGCGCTGGGTGGAAACAGACCCGTCAGAATCGACCTGTAAACGAGTAGAGCAGTTCAAAAAGAAGCCATGACGAACCAATCGGGGTTGTGATCAAAGACAAGGCTGACTCCAGAAGTCGACGCAGAGACACGCCTTCTCCTCTGAACCTACATCCACAAACAACGCGATTCAATACTGGTTCCCAAACCCACCCTCACTGCCCACGTGTGAGTGTTTCCGCCAGTCACACGCTATCAGACCCGAACCCGCTGTGTTTGAACCATCACAAACAAAACGTGGAGAGAACTGAACCATAAACGTACATGGTGGTGGTTTTCCCTGCGCCATTGTGTCCAAGGAAGGAGGTGATCTGGAACGAAGGAAGGAACCTGTTATTGAGAGTCAGTGTCTGATGAGACTGAAAGAACTGAGCTTACGCACGAAAAGCAGAAGCTCAACTCTCGCTGGTGACGCAATGTTATGTTTTGACGAAAGCTCTCTCGAGAGAGAGCAGCCAAATTTCAAGTTGCTGCAGCACAGATTGACATGTGGCTTTGTCTTGATCTCCGCGGTTCCGGAAGCGGAGTTTCCGGCTGTGTTTGAGCCATTTGTTCTGTGAGCGCTTGCTGTCCTGGCGTATTCTGTTGGTCTTGCCTCGTTCGTCATCTCAGCGCGATGTCAGCGCACGCAACATCCGATCATCGAGTGGAGGTGCTGTCATTTACCTGGTCCTCGTAGAAGTTCAGGCACAGGTCGTCCACGGCGAGTTTTTTCCCACGGCGGTAGCGCTTGCTCATGCCGCGAATAGAAACGCCAAGCGAGTTCTGTGTGGGCTCAGCCTCGAACTCGTCCGAGTCTGTGGTGCAAAGTAAAGTTTTGTCCGTAAACTGAACCACTTGCTCACACAAACCATCTTGTTTTGTCAAACAGATCTATGCGTTTGAGAAGAGAACAGAAGCTACCAAACACAACCCACGCGGTTGGAAATGCTGAGGAAGTACCTTGCTGGCCACGCTGCAACTCGACTCCCTGACTGGCGAGGTAGTCTCTTGTGCTGCTGGACTTTGGCCCACACCAGTACGACCTGGTGGCGAAGAAATACCAGCGTCGTGGGACTCCATACTGGCCTGTAACAAGTGAGGCTCCGTGTCATGATATCATGTTGAGTCACTTGGAACAGATAATACGGGTAGACAGACACAATGAGAGACAAGCTTTGAGTGACCCTTTGTTCCGTTGACTTTGGGTCGTGCTGCAATCGAAAATCCACGCGTTACACACGCAGCGAGGACTCACCTGGGAAAACAGCCTCCACGTACCACGTGATGAGGCCGTAGACGACGGAGTCGAAGAGCATCATGAGCATGATGCCCGCCATGCTGAACCCATCGTCGTGCAGCGGCGACTCGGCCAGGTTGTGCCACTGGATGCCGACGCCCTGTTCCTCGTACCGCGCCATGTAGCTGCAGCCGAAGCCGAACGCCACCGGCGACAACATGCACTGCCCAGGGACAGATATGGCTTCAGTTCCCGTGCGCAATGTTTGCGCTGCCCAACAAACCCAAAATGGTGATTTGAAATTTTTTTAGATCGCACACCGAGAAACAACGGTGCACCCTGTTGCACCCTGTCATCAGAAACATACTGGCACTTTGGAACGACAAACTGTTACTTTTCATTGCCGAGGCAAAACACCGGAAGAGCCACTCACAGCGAGGAACTTCTCTGAGAAGGTGAGGTACTCCTCCCACACGATACACATTGGGTAGGGAAGGTATGTCGTGAAGTAGATGATTCCGGCAGACGCGGCAGCCAGGTTGGCGCGCGAGAAGAAGACGGAGATGAGAAAGCACTGCGAGATGGTGGCGAGCGTGTAGCACAGCATGAAGACGAAGAGCACGCCGCTGTTCGCCTGCTCCACCACGCGACCCACCTGCGAGTGCACAGCAAAAACACACCTGCTGTAAAATCACCTCAAATAACACGTCTTCACACAACACCACCGGACCGGCGGAGGATCAGGCTTGTGCAAGGCAAATCGAGAGTTCAAGTTCCAGGCCTGCTGCGGAGTTTTGACGGCGCGAGTCGCTACCTTGAGAATGACGATGAGCATGACGATGGAGGCGAGCATCATGACGGCGGACGTGAGGAACCAGGCGAGCCACAGCGTCGCGTTGCTCAGCCCCATGACGCGCATCACCTCTTTGAGGCGCCGCTCCTTCTCGTACACGATCCCCTTCACCACCATCGACACCGTGTAGATCCATGCCAGCGTCATGAACATCGGCATGCTCCGCGAAATCGCGAACGTAAACCTGCACGTGACGGACAGTTTGATCTTCGGTGTTGCGCTCACACGATACATTTCAACGGGGTCACAAGCGCTCCGGCATCGTGAAATTGTTGCGAAGTCTATTTGTCGTTGAACCACCGAGCGCAGGGACACACAACACTGACGAACTTTTTCAGCAGACTGGGGACATACACTCAAGAGACTTCGGTAGTCGTCTGCAATTCACGATGTCACGTACCTGTCGAACGTCCAGCATGGGTTAGGGAACTGCTGCACCTCGACGCCGATGTCCTGCGAGACGTTGGTCTGGAGGCGGATGATGGCGTGCTCCAGCATGTCCTGCACGTACGCCCAGCCGTACACGATGTACTTCATGTCGGGGAGGGGGCGGTCCCGGTTCCGCGGCGTCCAGTACCTGCAGCGCGAAACCAAGAGAAGACACACTCATTTTGGACTGGCACCGAAACGTGAACGGAAGGGGTGACGTTTGATGTGGACAAACTGACTGACCGGTCCTTGACGGCACGAGTGTTGTCGCTTCTCTCTGTGTCCAGGCGAATCTTGAACTTGATGTGAGTCGGAAGGGACGCGCCTGTTGCATTTGTGGCCATCTCGAAAACAACACCTGAAAACAGAAAATTTGAGCGCGTCACGCGCAGAATCGTCCGCTTCAGAACACTGGATTTCTATTCAGGTACAGAACGGCGCACGCACGTCAACTCACCCGCCCAAAGAGTTCCACTTTCGATGTGGTCCATTCCAACCTTGACGAGATCTGCTTCTGTTGGCAAACCTTCCCATTTGTCCAGCTCAAAGCACTGGAAGGCAAACGGTCACAGGTTGAAAATCATCTCGTTTCCGCACGATCAGATCAGAAACCCATGGAATTTGGGATTGAGTTTTGGTAGTTTCCACAAGGTACAACACAGTAAAGCAGAACTGAAACAGGGTGTCCAAGAAGAACATTTAGCAGGGTAGACACACGCCGAATCTGGGACATAGTTTCCCACAACAGGAACTTTCAAATCTTACTGAACTTGCAACTGTTAAGAGATCGAACATCAATGAGTGAAGTGTTGTTGCAATTCGTGTTCGACGTGTGTCAAACTGTTCGCATTTCATCAAACCTCCAACACATCATCTGTTCACCTCCAAGTACTGGCTGATGTTTCGCATGAGATCGTCGACGCCCTCGAGGAGATCGCGCCAGTCGAGCGCCGAGCTCGAGTTGTCTGTGCTGCGTGGGCCGTTGTACAGGATCTGGTCCAGCAGCTCCAGCTGCTCCCGGCCTGGCGTCGACTCGTCCGCCCCACACATCCCCATCCGAGTCCAGAACTGCGCGAATCAGAAAGAATAGTGCTCAGCACACCCACCAGTGTCGGCGAGCGCCATCACTCCATGGTTGAGCACTAATGATATTGACAGTGGAGTTGACAATCCTCCCCAACCCAACTTTTGCAGAACTGACTGATCTGGGTTTGCTGAATCTGCAAAAATCTCCAAATGTAGATGTCAAGCCCCCCCCCCTCCTGGCTGCTTTCCTGAAAAAAAATGTTCACATGCGTGCCATTGCTCTGCTCACCAACAAGATTTTCTCTACAGGACAAAAATCTGCCTGAAAATCAGATGGTGCAAAGTTTCTGTCTGTCTGAGGCTCATTGAAGGAAAACTTCGTTGTGCTATCACAACTGTTCCTGACAAAGGTGCGAGTACCCTGAGCGCGTCCGCTTCCTGGGACGAGTTGAGCCAGCGGGAGACGTTCGGAGACACGGCGAGCCAGTCCTCCGCCAGCAGCGAGAAACGGTGCAGGTACGAAAACGTCGAGTTCGCCTGTCCGAAAATACTGATCCTTGAAACCGCTTGCCGTCTACAATTGTTGTCAGACACTTGCCTGCAGGGTGGATCCAGAGGGCACGGTAGAACCCACTCCAACCACCGAAAAGTATTTTCCCCAAATTTCAAATTTTCCCTCGCCGAAAGTTTCAATCGTGAAACATTGCCCCCACCCCACCCCACCCCCTTGACGAAATGATGCGGCCCAGTTCACACGTTTGACTTGCTAATTTCTGCATTTGAATGGGGAGACAAACGCCAATTGGTTGTCCGCTTCAAGCAGACTTGTCAGTACTCGAGAAAAAGTCCTGACCTCTTTTATGATCCTCCTGGTCGATGGTGTGTCGGGTGTGTAGAGCAGCTTCCCGCACAATATGGGCTTCAGTTGTCTCCAGAGGATCCGTCCTCCACGTGTCCGCTGCAGATCCTCGAACAGGGCCCGACACACGGGCGCTGAAATGATTGGCGTGTCACTTCAACAACAACAACACCCCAACCCGAACTTCCCAGTCAGTTCAGTGAAAGCCCCATGAACAAGCCCGAGGAGGATGTGCGTCCACTCACTGGTATTGTTTTTGCACATGTCGGTTTGGTGGTAAATGTAAGGGTTGGAGACATCCTCCGGTTCCTCTTCTGCCAAGTCCAAATCTGACAACATGCTGACTCCTCCAGTGCCGCACAGCAAGGTTTCGACAAACTCACCCTGTAATATGGACCAGACACGATCAATCGTCAGAATCAACAGCACCACACTAGATAGACCTATTTTGTTGAAACAAGAACAATGGTCAACCCTTGGGATTGCAGCAGACTCAATCAAGATTTTGCGCCGACTTTATGCCTGACATTGGTGCGTGTCGTTCAGGGCGAGTTGAAGCCTTGTTGACGTTTTATTGCCATGCTTGAGTTTGTGCCCAGCGGTGTCTGCGGTTGAAAGTATCTTCACCTGTTCTTGGGCGGAGCTGTTGAGCGCAGCGGGCAGCGAGTCGCGCAGACCGGAGAATGTCTCGTTCAGCATCGCCACCAGACTCTCCAGTGACGTCAGGTCCCGCGCCTGCAAAGGTGAAATCAACGTTCCTTCTGAATATATTTTGATTCAATGCCCCAACAGGACAGGAATATCGAAATCAGATTCATGGCGCTGTATCAAACGACCCATGGACAGCACCTGGTCATGCTAGTCAAGGAAAGAGCGTAAGTTGAGCGGCAGCTGTCCACACAATCTGGCCATTGGGGCGATGTGATAGGAGCAGGGGGTAGTGAGAGCAGCCTTGAAAGGTGACTAGTAAATGTGCGCACATTGCCATCACTTAAAAGAGGTGACTCACAAAGCGTACGCGTGGGCGCAAACCATGTGGGAACTTGTTTTTCTTCATATCAGAACGAGACAACGAACAAAACATCGAACTTCAGCAACACTTACAGCTCTCACAATCTCCATTCCGGTCTCTATAGCACTTCTGTCTGCATTCAAGCCCCGGTTTGTCACTGACTGAGTGCAGGAATTGATCTACAACAAGAGTAATCAGCACTGAAGGCACGCACTGAGTCAGAGACATGCGCGGGACCGCAAACTTGTTTTCTAGGGGGCTGTGCTCCGCCACTCTCATTTCTGGTGACTAAAAATTGTGCTCGATTAAAATTTCCAAATTTCCATTCTTGGTGTGTGCGGTTGTGTTGGGAGGTTTCACTGTACTTTTCATGCAATTTTTGTTTGATCAGTCAGAATATGAACAAATTTTTCTCATCATGGGTTGGTGGACATGAGAACACTTTCTTTTCTTACCTGTTCAAGCAATGCAACGGGATTCAGCTCGCTCCTGAAATCGTTGAACAGCTCCACGAACTCTGGTGTTGTCAAGTTGCACAGTTGTCGAATCACAACATCTGCTTCGTTTGCATCACGAAAGACAATGAGTCTTTCCCTGCTGCTGTCATCACAGATAATGTTTCGAAATCCTGTCGGATTCAGTTGCCGCAGATTCACATTTGTTGTATCCAAACGCTGTGAATTTTCGTTTTGATTTTCATTCGTCGACATGCACCTGTTCTCCAACTGAAACACAACGATGCAATGCAATGAGCTTCTTTTGTTGCCTCTGGATATCAACGCGGGCGGCATTCCTCAAAACAAAAACACTTGGCAATGTCCTCCCCTCCATCGGACAACAGTGCACAGACTCCTCCTCCCAAGTGATTGCCCGCGGTATCGGCGCCTGTCGACAAACCGCGGGCTCAGAAACGGCGGAACGCGGGCTCAAAAATGAAGGTGATGTTGTTTCAATGTAGATCCTACAGTGATAAGTGTCACACAGTCTTCTTTTTCGACCAAAAATGCTTGTTGAGTGAAGTTTGGAAAGCCACGTTCCAGTCAGTCATTTTGACCCAGTTCAAGGTGAGAACGTCCTTGCCTTCCCTCCAAATGGTCAGAAATTATTTGTTGGGGGGGGGGGGGCACCACACTCGGCCAGATTTTGAAACCTCTTTTTCCTGGGGTCCCACCACATTCTGGATTTAACAACGGGGGTCCGACACATTATTCAGAAACGCACGAGTGAACAGAACACACGCCGATCAGGTTGCGCGAGTTTTCTGGTGGCGCGAGGCCGAAGTTTGATGGGAATTTGGTTTCCTCGAAAATCTATTTTATGGGGCAAACCAGCGAAGGTCCCACGAATTTTGAAGGTTCACATGACCTCCACAAATAATAGGGGCTGACTCCCCACTCTCATGCGCTGGTTTACCACAACCGTCCGCAGACTGTCAACATACAACACGCGACAACATCATGGGGGCCCATCGATGAAATCTCTCGAAATAAATGACACACCTCGGTGAAGTTGAGTGACGAGTTGAAGAGCTCTGTGAGTGTGTTGGAGGATACGCTGATATTCTGCTGGTTGACTCTGGTGCGAACATTCTCAGGGTTGATTAAAACGCTGCCGAGTTGAAATTCGCCTGAAACATTTGTTTCAAAGAAGAAAGATGAACATTCAAAACGTTCGGAAAGAATCTGTTGGTGAAATGACTTGCAAACTCACAAAGACTTCCATTTGATGTTTGCTGTTGCAACCGCTGCTGCAGCCGTTCCAGAGTTCTGAGATCTTCCAGAATTTGTACAACAGTTCCAACCTCCGTCTCGTTTGACAGGAATGTTTCAAATTCCGTCAAGAATTCGGACAACCTGAAACAGACACAAAGTTTTGAAGGAACAACAACGCGAACGCTTTGAAAAGTCCGCGGCCATTTATGGCGCAGCACCACGTTGTTCGCTCTGGCCAGCATCAGATCTACGTGATTAAAATCCGCGCGCGCGCCCGCGTGTGTGTGTATGCAGTGTGCGGTATGTATGTGTGTATGTGTTTGTGTATGTATGTGTGTATGGTCATCAGCTCCAACCTGGTGACATGACACCCACATACAGTTCTGAATCGCAAGTGCACTGGAAGGGGGGCGGAGTAACCATTTCATCAGGTCTGAGGTCATGACATGGTGTCCCGCCAACAGCTCCAGCCGAAAGGGTGCCCTTGAATCCCGTGCACGTATTCGTGGATATTCGGGTGATCAGAATGTAGCCCACTCTGAATTCATGACCATAAGGGAAGCCAACCAAACCCCCAACAAAGCAACAAAAGAAAAATACCGCATTGCCCACAGCCATATTGGTCTCCCAGTCAGCATTGCTCTCTGACAACTTGGCTGACAGGAAACTTACAGGTTTTGTCCTGAGAAACTTTGAAATTTTGGTTGACTTGGCCAATCAACTGGTTGACCTAGCAAGGAAGGGGGATGTCAACTGGGTGGCAGAGTTGTCCCCCCAACAGTGAGTTATAGCCAACACATTTTCAACTCAAACAAATTTCCCTGCAGGTTGACTCGGCCCAACGGAAGGAGTCAACCTGCCAAGCGAGAACGCTATGCCCAGAAAGCCCAGAAAAAAGAAAAGGTGAATTCGTACTGGCACTTACAGGGACGTGTTGAATGTGTTGAGAGCTCCTGGTAGCTCGTCTTCAGTGAGGGTTTCGTGACAAGTGTTGTTGAACGTGCAGAAGACACCTTGCACGAACGGTAGAGGCCCAGCAGATGGCATCGGTTTCCCGTCGTAGTGACCTGCACGAAACAAAAATTCTTTCAATCCGAAGACATGAATTCGAAATAAAACCAGGCCATGTGACACATTCTACTTCCCAAAACCGTTCATCAAAATGACTGACCAGACAAACTTACATTCTGGATACTGATGTCTGAGTTCCCTCGTTCGCACCAGGGCCAAAATGATAAACAGCACCAGCGGCCAAACAAGTTCTATCGTCTGTCGAATCTGCAATTGAACTCAAACTGACACTACCGTTCTGCCAAACGTTTCTGCAAACTTTTCAAATCAATTTGTGTCACCAGGAGAAGGGGGTGCTAAGTCAGAAAGTTGGAAGTCATTGTTGATCTCCAGGTTTGAAAGTCTAAAATTTCTAAATTCCCGAGTTGGCCCCCTTTCTTGGAAAATATCCCGGCTCACGGTCGGCAGATCCAGGACGAAAACAATATCAGCGACAAAGCGGCTGATAAAAACTCCTGCAACAGCTTCATTGGCCAACACCAGAATCATGGATTTCCACCAAAAAGAATGTGCAACATGGACAACTGACATGTTGGCCCACCCTGGTGTGATGAATTTTCACCCTAAATAACACTTTGATTTCATGTCTGAGATATCTGAGAGGTGAGCTTTGGGAACATGTTAAAACTGGACTTTCCTTGACACAAATAGCTTGGGCACTGCTGTGTCACCAAAGTATCACACGAAGTTTGACCCAGTATCTGAGCAACCCCTGAGAAAGTTGTTCTGTGCAGAAGAGCTTGAACTTGCGCAATGGACATCAAGCCTGGGTTTCAAGCTGCTTTTGGGCAGATCAGACCGTACTCAGCAATTTCGCATTCAATGTGCACTCAGTGTGAATCTGGCAGAAACAAAAGACCCAAAGGGACTCAGGGTGAGACCACGAGGGTTTGCAGGGGTAAACTGGCCATGTACGTCAGGGCTCACGGCAATTAGCCCCATGTACACTTGTTGTGGAGGTGCCAGCGAAGAAGCAAAGATGAGCTATGTGCAGATAGACACCAACCTGTTGTACCCAAGGTACTTGTACCTGGTGTTGTGTCGCACGTGGGTCAACCCCATGAGCCAGACCTGCGTCACGACCTGGTACGCAACGTAACCCCTTGGTCTCCCCCCCCCCCCAAATGATGACCCAAACCACCCCCTGACCACCCCCAGAGCCCTTCTTCCCTTGGGAGGCAGGACCTCGGAGCACAAAAAATCACTTTTTCACCGAGGTGAACAGCTTCCTTCTTATTCTCATGCTGCGTGGGCATGTGTTGCACTTTCCATCTGTTCCTGGCGTGCTTACAACTTAGCACACAAACACCCCGATGCACACACTCCCAACAGGTACACATGCACACACAAGTGCACTCATTGTGCAGTGCAAGGCAAAACTGTGTGAGATTCAGTGTGTACATCAATCACGGCTTTGGGGTGGGGGGGGGAGTGAACAAAACTTGGACACTTGCATTTCCGCACAGAAGGAGCATTCCCACCTGAGGCCCCACAATGCCTCATAAGTCATGTTCGCCAAAGATTTCAAGTTTGAGGATGAAGTACAAAGTCATGTTTGTTGACCAAAACAATACCCTTGGAGCAACAAATGAAAAAGAATCCCATCTGCCAAGCGGAATCCACTCACCGGACGCCGAAGGCGAAGCTTGAAGTTCTTCCACAGCAATAGCTTGAGCTGCGTCCGGAAAGACATGGCTGGTGCGCAGAATCCTCTTCGGGTTCCGTCCGGATGAATCACATCCTCATTTTGTCTCAACAGGTCGAGTGCAGATGGGTGTCTTGCTCTTGCAGTTGTGCTGTGATGTTGGAATCTTTCAACTTCTAGTCATGCTGAACTTGCAAGCCAACGATGCTGAAGGCGCAAGATGCAATGTTTGGTTGGTTGTGCGAGGTGTGGCTGCTCCTGTGACGGGTTCAAGTGCAGATAGTTGTACTTTTCGAGCACAATAAACGTGTTGGAATGCGAAGTTGTTGGAGCTGATAGATGCAAATCCTATGGAAGGAAAAGGAACTTGTGTCGTCTGTTGGTTTGGACGGGTTGAGGCATATAAGGTGTGTGTATACTTGAATATCGCCCATAATTTGGAATCTGTACAGGCATCCAGTGGTTTTTACAGGCCACTTGAAGCAATTTATCGCACAAAACAAACAAATCTAATTTGTGCCTTCTCGCTATTACGTTTCGAAAAGAAACCCTACTCCCTATATTCTTGATAAATCTGACACGAAAAGTACTGACCCGAAGGTTGACTTGGGCACCGTTCGATTTGCCAGCAAGATATTTCCCAACATGTCTTTTGCACCCATTTTTTTGCAAGCAATACTTATTAGAAGTGCCAATTTCGTTCACTTGCAATTTTAGCAGGGTTTCTTGAATTCACGACCCATTTTTCACTGCTGCCTTTCACTTGCAAATCTGACTGGCCAGCAAATCGAACTGTACCCAAGTAAACAAAACAATTCTGACGAAAGAGGTCGCTACTTCCTGCTTGATATTTTTGCAGTCCGCGTCCAGGAAGTGGGGAAGCCAGAAGCGGGCAAATAATAAAATACGATGAATTGAAACAAATCATGTTCACACACACACACACACACACACACACGCACACACACACACCGCCTGGAGGGGTGGAGGGGTTCTCTGACATTGGCCAATGCCGATATTGGGCTGACCTCCGTTGAGTAAATATCTCCACAGGAGGTGGGGAAAGAGTCCCTTTCAAACAGGTCCACACACATGTCTGTCTGTTTGTCTGTGTGGCTATCAGCGTCATCAAATTTGCTCTAAAAGAGGGAACGATGTCCAACGTGAGCAAAACCTAACACTGATGTCAGACAACCCAACACCCTGGACCCATTGTTGGACTCTGGCTGTTCAAAGGGCCAGCATTGTGTAGTGATATCACAAACGATCAGTTGGGTATCTCAGGTGAGACTGGCCACGGTGGCGCGAATCTCTATATTCATTGAATGAACAGTGCTGCCACCTGTACCGCGGTGGTTCAAATTCACAGCTGGTGTGTCACACCACACTCCTCCCCCACCAGGGGGGGGGCTGGCCTCAGCCAATTAATT
>JAAUXT010083450.1_pt1 | contig 23379 bp, 31 predicted proteins | sample 7278171 | NCBI WGS metagenome assembly JAAUXT01 (sample SAMN14350112, study PRJNA611818) | marine sediment metagenome | isolation source: surface marine sediment (1.8m) | place: French Polynesia: Moorea | collected 2018-08
AAACCTTGGGGCCATCCAGAGAACACAAAAGGGACGATGGACGTGCACCAGAAGTTCAGGGCCCTGCGACCAACACTCCCTATGGACAGGGCGGACCACTGAAGCCTTCTGTTTGCGGACCGAGAAGTGTCTCGGCCACAGCCAGTGTGCTAGTGCCAACGTTTATTGGCAACGCATCACCTTAAATACATTCTCGTTTCTGGATGCAAAGAGAGCTCGCAACTGACTGCGATGGATCGGTAAAACACGGAAAATGGCAGGAACCAGCGGGAACTCTTTCAATGGCTCTTACCGCGTACAGCAGAAACTTTTGACTTGCTGTTGACTGCGTGACAGACCAGGGCAACAACACTCACTCCACGGGTCCCTGGAGATGAACGGTGTGCTCGGGTTGCTCGGAGGGCCGCTGCCCACTTTGTTCTCCGCAGACACCCTGAACTCGTACTCGGTGTCGTCGTATAGATCAGTGCAGTGGAAAGTCGTCTCCTTCACTGGGTACTGTGAGTGAGAAATGACAGCGGCGTGAAACACATACTGACTCGAAAACGAATATCAGTATCCTCTTCCAAGAAGAAAAGAAACACTGAAAAGATACGACACTCTACGATGCTCATTTGTACTCCCTTCAAAGGTGAAAAGCACCGTTCAAAAATCCAGGTTGAATACCAGTTGTACACCCTTGACCTCCTCGTGCGCTAAATAGGGTGCTGCCTGAAGGCAGCACGCAACAAGTACCCGCTGGATGCCCCGTCGCATGTGATCGTGCCCCGTGTCAGGCGAAAGGCTCACCTTGTTGACGAAGACCCAGCGCGGCGACGTCCTGCTGCGCCGCTCGATGTGGTACCCGGTGACGGGGGCGCCACCGTCCTGCGTCGGCGGCTGCCACGAGAGGGCGCACCGGTTCCGGAAGATGTCGCTCACGACCGGCGCACTCGGCGCAGCGGGCACAGCTGCAACAGATACGAAGAGCGTCCTTCAAGATTGGGATGTCAGGAAAGGCAAACCTACGGAACGTCTTTTGATTGTGTCATGTGAATGGCAATTTGTGTTGTTCGGACGAAACGTGAAACCCCCAGTGAACCAGAGAAGAACATGAACGTCTACGTCTTTGATCAACTTGTCGCAAAGACACAACGAGGTTCTCGAAAGCGAGTCCGCATAACACAAACTTGACCCTTCTGATCCTGACAGATGAGGGTTGTGCCGGAAGAAAACGAAAGAGTGACTTCAGAGTTTCAGCAGAGAGTGTGGGATGACAATTCATGTTGAAAATGTACAAAACATTTCTATCAAGAATTCGTCTTTTGGTAGAGAACGACTCAGTGATTTTGAAAGGTTAGTTTGAATTGATTGCGTAAAGTTTTCAAAGGTTAGTTTTTACAGTGCAATATTCTTGATAGAAAGTCTTGAAATACGAATCATTTTTGGAACGCTGTTACCTTTGCGATGCACTGAAAGTTTGAAAAGGGACACAACAATTAATTGAAGAATGTAAAGGCACAAAACTTTCTGTGGTTTGGTGGAGCTGAAAAAGGAATCCAGCAAGGATGGAAACTGCTGTCGATTGAAGGGCAATGAGCGCAAATGATCGCGTTGCGCACACCGTCCCCGCCCCGCGGGAGGAACTCACCGAAGGGGCTCTTGGTGGTGATGCTCTGCGACAGCTCGGCGGGCTCTCCGATCCCGACCTCGTTCTCCGCAGACACACGGAACACGTACTGGTTGCCTTCCATTAGGCGGTCCACCTGAAAAACGAAAAACGGAAAGTGCCATCTCAAACTTTCCAGCCACAAACAAACAGGTGTTGAAGTGGCCCGAATTTTGTCCTGAGATTGCACTGCACCCAACTTGGCGAATTCGAGCTGGGGTTTTCAGTTTCTCGCGGATATCCAACAAACTTTGTGGGTGCAATTGTTTGTGCAACTCCCATTTGGGAAAGTATTGCTTGCACTTGGCGAGTCCAAACATCAGTAAAGCAGCCCTGTCAAGAATCGGATTGGCCTGGTAGAGGCGTGCTTCAAAAACAACAGAGAGCAGAACCACGTACGGTGAAGTCGGTGGAGATGCAGGTGCCGACTTGAGTGTAGGTGTGTCTGTGCGGGTCTCGCTTCTCGACCACGTAGCCCTTGATCCTCGCGCCTCCGTCCGAGCTGGGCCGGTCCCAGCGCAGCGTCACCGTGCTCTCAGTCACCTTGCTCACCTGCAGGTTCTGCGGGGCGCTCGGGCAACCTGCGGGTGAGGGGGAGAAACGCGTGGTCAATAGTCCGAGCAAATGATGTTGCTCAACAAAGATGCATAACTTGGGGTTACAACATACGGAATCCTGAAAATGTGATCCCCTGTTCACCCGAGTCCTGCCAAATGTTCTGTGTCCTTGACGGAAACCTTCTGTCAATTGTTCCATCAAGGAACCAGCGTGAGGAAAACTGTTTGTCCTTTGGTGAGCCATTTTACGCACAGTTTGCACGCACATTGTGCACAGTGTTCCGTCCCAGACACGGAACCAGTGTGCTCTGGTCCTTGCCGCAGTTCAACGAATTTTGAGCCTTGCGTCCACACACATTCCACCTTACCGATGACAGTGAGCTTGATGCCGAGCGTGGCCTGGCCGAACTGGTTGGACAGCTTCAGGGTGTAGGTCCCGGAGTCCTTCACCTCGGCGCGAGCTATGCTCAGCGACGTCATGTTGTAGATGACGTCAACATTGAAGCGACGGTTCAGCGGGATGGGACCCTGAACACAACAGATCAGAAGGAATCAGTTTCAGCAGCAGGGCACGAATGTAGACTTACTCGGACTCGCGTTGAGAATATTTTTCAACACCTGCCCGGCTCATCAATGCCATTTGTCTTACATTATTCGAAAAAATGTCGAATCCTGACAAGTTGGGAGTCCGAACTGAATAGTCAAAAGGAAATTGCCATCAATGATAATTTGTCGCTGTCACTGACCCTGTTGAAGTCCCACTCGATCTTGGGCTGCGGGTTTCCGCAGAAGGGCACCTCGTGCAGGACGGACTCGCCCTCGCGCAGCACGATTTCGTCGCGATGCGCCTCCGTCGTGAAGGCGGGCGGCGCTGCAATGGGAAAAAAGAGACTCCGATGTCAGGTGTGCTTTCAAATCGTCATCATGCACAAGGGCAATTTGCCAGAAACAAGTGAAGTGGTACGGAAAATCTTTTTCCAAAGTTTTCAATCTTCAAAAGGCAGAGCTTGATCATTTTCACTCAGTTTCAAACATCCGCTGAGATTTCGTTTTTTTTTGTCGATTCAACACTACAGTTGACAATCTTCAGCGACGCAGAATGTGAATGTTGACTCAACAGGCCCTGACTCCTCACCTTGCACGCTGAGGTGCGCGCGGGAGCGGTTGTTCTTGGCGATGATGGAGTACTCGCCCTCGTCCTTGCCGTCCACGTCCCTGATGTCGAGGCGGTGCAGTTTGCCCGCGCTCGAGATGTCGTACTTGTGGCCCTTGCGCAGCGGCTGCTCCTCCTTGTACCACTGCACCTGCATGTGCGGCTTGCTCACCTCGCACTCGAACGAGGCATTGCTCGGCAGCCGCGTGATCTGCAAAGGAATTTCAGCATTCATGAATTCTCGTCCCTCGCAAACCGTGTTTTATCCCACATATGTGCAGATCGCGAACTCATCTGCACCCAAAATTTGCCTTTGTTTTCGGCACATTGAGGCCCTTGACGCAATGGTGTACACGTACCCATGTTCACGAATGCATACACCTGTTTTGTCTCAATTGGGGACGCAAAAAGTGCACATCACACGCGGGTGAATGGGAGGCCTCCCAAGTACAGCCGATCTTATCCGAATCACTACGCCGAATGAGACGCACCTTGACGTCGCTGAGGTCCCGGATGAACGTGATCTCCTCCTCGTACTTGATCGGGGAGGACGGCGCGGAGGGCGGACCCGTCCCGGCCTTGTTCTCCGCCGTCACGCGGAACTCGTACCCGATGTCGGGCTTCAGACCCTTCACTGTGAACGATGTGCCGCGAACCTGAAACGACAGAAACGACAACGCTCCGTGACGCGTGGATTTTGACACCAATGATTAAGAGAACCTTTTTCTCGAGGGCTGATCCACAACTGTCCAAACTTTGGTCAAGAAACCAAAGGATCACAATGGTATCATGACTACGTTTTGGATTCAGAATTGGACCAGCCCTCGCACAGCAAAGCAAATCATTGATCGAAACAGATCTCAGCAGAGCAAATAGCAAATTATGAAGTCAACGAAATTCATTGCAGGAAGCACTGAATGAACCAAGACTAACCTGGTCCCCTCCGGGCGCCACCTTCCAGCGCACGTCTCCGTTCGCCTTCGTCTCCACGATGTAATTGGTGATTTTGCTGCGTCCATCGTCGGTGGGCGCGGACCAGCTCAGAGCTGCCGAATCCGCGTCGATTCTCACATCCGGGCGACCGGGTTTCCCCGGCTTCGTGTACGGGTCCTGGGCCTTGAAGGTGCCGGTGGACTCGGAGGGTTTCCCGAGACCAGCCTCGTTCTCAGCCACGATGCGGAACTCGTATTCCTCATCCTCGAGCAGATCCGTGATTTTGTACATGGTGTCGCGAGTCGAGGTTTTATTGACCTTGACCCAGCGGCTGGTGTAGGCCTGACGCCTCTCGATGTAGTAGCCGGTGATCGGGGATCCCCCGTCGAAGTCGGGGCGGTCCCAGGCGAGGGTCACTGCTCTCTTGGTCAGGTTGTCCATTTCTACGTGCTGAGGCGCTCCTGGGGTACCAAACGGCAGCTTGGCTCTCGTAGCGTCCTCAGTCTGCGCACACGGTCCAACTCCCACTGCATTCTTCGCAGACACTCTGAACAGGTAGTCGTTTCCTTCGATCAGATTCGCGGCCTTGAACTTGCGTGTGTAGGAGTCGAGCTCGGCGACGCCGGTCCACACGTTGCGCTTGGCGTCGCACTTCTCGACGACGTAGCCGCTGATGGGGGCGCCACCGTCCGAGCTCGGCTCGTCCCACGCGATCGCGATGTAGTTCTTGTGCTGGTCAATGATGTGCAGGTTCTTCGGCTTCGATGGTTTGTCTGAAACATCCACAGTACGTGTCATTCTCCACGTTGCACAGATTTTGACGTGTTCCGATTGTCTTCACGTTCAATGAAATTTTTGATTTCTGTTCAGTTCGTGTCGTTCGCCATGTCCTCGTCTTGGAACGAAATTTAGTAAAGCGAATTTTTCTCGTTTTGGACGAAAAACAGGTCAGCGTTTTCAGACAACATTTACGTAAATCTCACCTTTGATTCCGACCATGAACTCGGTCTGGTCCGTCCCGACCTTGTTCTCGGCCACCACGCGGTAACGTCCCTCGTTGTCCTTGCTGGCGTTAGCGATGGTGAGCGTCGTGTGGTTCGGCCCGGTCTCTATGGACGTCGTGGCCGACGGGCCGATCGGCTGGTCGTTGAAGTACCAGGAGGCGGTGGGCGCCGGGGCCCCCGACATGTTGGCGGTGAGGACGAGCGACATGCCGCCCTTGCTCTGGATGGTGCCGCGGTAGCGCGCGTCCACCTCGATGCGAGGCGCACCTGGATTGAAGAAATTTCAAAATAACAATCCACAGTATAAGTTCGCAAACACACGACGCGTGTCCTTTGTTTTCTCTTCTTGTGCTCAATTGAGTTTGCTGCAGCGGAAATATGGGAAAATTGAGGAGTGACCTTAGTACACGAGCGCAAAACGTTCCAACTGAATCAACAGCCCTCCCCCAGACATCCAGTGTTTCCATAGAAACTCTTCAATGTTTTGTTCCAAAGTTGCCTCACGTCAAGTTGCAAAGTCTGCTTTGCAATGTTGAATGTCAGATACTCACTGAGCACAGTGAGGACTCCTTCAGTGTCCACACGGCCCAGCTTGTTGCTGGCCTCGGCCCTGAAGGTCCCTGCGTCGATCCCCTCGGTTCCGTGCACGACGAGGGACGCGACGCCGCGACGCAGCGTGATGTCGTATTTCCGTCCCTCGCGCAGCTCCTTGTTGTCCTTGTACCACGTGACTGTGGAGGGTGGTTCGCCCAGGTCGAACTCGCACTCGAAGATGGCGTCCCGGGGAGACTCGACCGACTGTGGTTTCAGAGGTACCCTCAACTTCGGTTTTGAGGCAACTGCAACAGAAGCGCTCACGTAAGATCAAGTTCTCGGGACAGTGCAATCTGCAATGAAAGAAACGGCCAAGCTTTCAAGTGGACTGGGTCAGTGTACCTTTGGGTTCCGCAGCCTTGACTGGGTTGGAGCCCTGGGAGTAGGGTCCTTCTCCTGCCTTGTTGACGGCGCAGACGCGGAACTCGTACACCTCGTCTTCCGTCACGTTGCGCACCTGAGGTGACAAAAATAGTTTCATCAATGGGCAACTCATGCACACGCTATGATCCCCGACAAGAAAGCTGAGCTTTGAACACAAGTGCGCAAAGGCAGTAGCAGTTGTCCCCCGTCGCTGCTTAAAATTAGTTGTGGTCACCCCCGATCATAACTGACTGGCAGTCACCCTTCCACCTGAAAATAGTCAGGGCCGCCTCAACCACTTGCAAGACAGGATACTCATCGTCCGTGTCTCTGGTCTCTGACCAAAGGACTTGTTCCACACGCACCACACAGTAACGTGGCATTGGCTTTTCTTTATGAGACTAACCTTGTAGCTGGTGGATGGGATGATGTCGTCGGAGGCGGGTTTCCACTTGAACTGGCCCTCGACGCGGTACTCGAGCACGTAGCCGTCGATGGCGCAGCCTCCGTCCTCCACAGGCGCCCGCCACTTGACGAGCATCGACGTCGGTCCGGGCTCGGGCACTTCCGGTTTGCCCGGCGCACCAGGCTTGTCTGTCACGAAGATTAAACATTCCATGTTGAAATGCTTGTTCACGTGTTTTTGTCACCACTGAATCGAATTGTTTTCGTTCTGACTGTCAGAATTTGCACGCTGGAGGCACCCGGGTTGGGAAACAGAAGTGGTCGGCAAAACGCGTGTCCTTCATGGCTTGGAGGTCTCCTCTTGCAAATTCGAACGACTCCATGTGTGAAGGAAGTTTCTGAAGAGCACAAAATCCTGACCGTATTTGGACTTGGCGGTGAACGGCATGCAGGACTCGCTCGGTTTGCTGAGGCCGATCTGGTTCTCGGCGAAGACGCGGAACTCGTAGCGGTCTCCCTCGCGCAGGTCCGTCAGCTCCATGGCGTTGGTGCGCGGCTTCTCGCGGTACGGCAGCCACTGGCCTCCTGTAGGGGAAGCGAACAAAGCGTTCACGGACAGTCTCCAAGAATCGTTTTCATCCTTGCCATTTTCAGATGAGTGTCACAACACGAATAATTTCTGGCAACGCAACCAGAGCTGACCTCATGACGTCAAAATTTGAGTGCAAATGTTCCCTTTAAGAAAGAGGCAATTCGATTCCTCTTCAATGCGTATTGCCTGCTGCTGTGTCTGACGGAGTGAATGGTTTTTGGTACTGACCTGCCCTGCGCTCGACGATGTAGTTGATGATCGGGGAGCCTCCGTCGTCTCGTGGCACGTCCCACGTCAGTTTGCACGAGCGTCCGGTCACGTCCGACTGGAGCGGCACGCCCGGCGGGCTCGGGGCAGCTGCAGTGGAAGTGGACATTGCCGACAATATGTTCTCACTGCAGCAGTTGTTTGTTTTTTTTGCAGTCGCTACACAATGAGAAGTCTGTGTTTGTCTATCGATGCCGCTGTCTCTATTACTCTGACAGTCAGCCTCCAGCTCCCGGTCTCATCTTCAGCCCCCGAGTCCCAAGGTCTCAATTCCCTGATCCAAGGCCAATTCCAATGGTCCAAGGGCACAGGCCTCAGCCTTGGGCCCAAAGCCCCAGCTTCTCCTCCCCGGCCCAGAGCCCCGACGCTGGCCCCTTCAGGAAAGGAATAAAACAATGGGCGACACTTACAGAACTCAGACTTGGGCACGACGGTGCCGTCCATCTCTCCCGGTTCTCCGACTCCCACCGAGTTCTCCGCCGACACGCGGAAACTGTACGTGCTTCCGGTCAGCAGGTTCGCTGCAAAGAAAACGGTACATAACTGTGATCACGAATGCGCTGTGAAGTCTGCTTCTCTTCTGATCAGTCTATCAACTTTGGCTGATGGTCGACTTCTCGTTCAGGGACTGCGGGCAACCATTCCACACCACACTGATTCAGCACATCAGGCTCTTGTTGTCCCAAAGCGACTGGAAGATCAATTCAGTTTTGACACTCACGTGCAGAGATTTCCGTGGAGGCGGTGGTGCCGACGTGTTGCCACGTGCGTTTGTATCCCTCGCGCTTCTCGACGATGTAGTTGACGATGTCGCTGCCGCCGTCGTGTTCGGGCGGCGACCAGCGCAGGACGCACGACGAGTCGGTCACGTTTCGTGCCGTGATGTTGCGCGGCGGGCCGGGCTTGTCTACAGGGTGGAACACAGAGTTGCAGAACAGGCGGCGTTTTTCCAACAGTGAGACAAGGTTTGTGACTCCGTGTGCATTTGAACTTCGAACTTCAAAAAATTATTTCTGAGATTGTCAGAAAACAATTTGGCACTTAGCTCAGTGGTACTCACCAAGAACTTTGACCTTGACGTCGAGCGTGACCTTGCCGTGTTTGTTGTCCAGAGTGAGGCTGTACTTCCCGGCGTCGGTGAGACGCGCCCTGTTGATGGTCAGTGTCGTGAAGTTGTAGATCGTCTCTTCCGTGGTTCGGTGCATGTCCGGCAGGTGGCCTCCGTTGAAGGTCCACGTGGCCTTGGGCTGCGGAGCCCCGGCGAAGGCGACTTCGATGGTCGTTGACTTGCCGGCCAGGATGGTGATCACGTCTTTGAACTTGTCCAATTGGGGAATGGTTGGAGCAGCTGCAACAGGAATCGGGAACAGTTTCCAGTGGTTTGACAACATGGCCTGGTCGCTATTCAGTGAAAGGAAAACCCCCTCCATGTCATGCTTGTGTCTCTTTACGACACTTGTACTCACCTTGCACAGTGAGCTGGGCGGACGTCTCTTTGCCCTTGCACTCCGCCGTGTATTTGCCGATGTCTCTGTCGTCCACGTCCCTGATGGTGAGTCGGTGTTCCTTGCCATCAACCTCGATCTTGTATTTGTCAGATTTCTGCAAAAAACACACAGCAGTTCTGAACACTTCAGTCAAATCTCAAGAGGACCAGCTTGAACCACAAACAACACGACAGACAAGTTCGTCTGCGACCCATTGAAGTTTCTCTGTGTGTATCTTGAGTTTAGTCAATTTGCAATTGAGGAAGTCTGAGACCACGCACCTTGATCTTCTTGTTTCCAAAGTACCAGTCGACAGTTTGATTACTCAAATTGAGTGCACAAGCGTAGGTGACGGTCGTTGGGACCGAAGTGATCTTCTGGTCCTCTAGACTCCGTGTGAACTCGATTTTTTCAGCATACTTGACTGTTCTGGATGAATCTGAAATATGAAGACAATGATGCTCACTTCTGAGGAAGAAAACAATCTCACACCAGAGTTGCTGAATCAGTGACAGACTCTATTGTGTGCCATTGCACCACAGAACCCAAATCCCAGAACACAGAACAACACTATGTTTTGCGGGCTGAGACAACACGAAGCCTCTGAAATTCTACTTGAATGCAAACGTTTGAAGACAGCAGCAACAGCAACACTGCATCGTTACCTGAGGGAGGTCCAGCTCCGACCTTGTTCTCGGCTGTGACCCGGAACTCGTACTCGACTCCTTGCTTCACGCCCTTCACGGTGTATGTCGGGCGAGTCACCTTCTCGCCTCTGTGAAGCACAAACCAAAAGCCATGAAGATTGCATGGGGTAAAATTCTGATCATTTGACGTCACTGAGTCCACTAGTTTCATCCAAAGTTTTTGTTGCACTGGGATGCCAATTTCCGCTCTGTCCAGCAGAACTGGGCTGTATCACTGAACAGGTCAATTCAGCAAAGGATCAGCTAAGTCAATGCAAAAATCAATCAGGGCATCAAAAAATTCTTTGTGGTCGAATGTTTGGACCTCTCCGCGTATTTCAGAGACTCCCGTACCTGTTGGCTGTGGTCCATGTGAAGTCGCCCACCCGTCGCATCTCGACGATGTAGTTGGTGATGGGGGAGTTTCCGTCGTCCCGAGGTGGAGCCCAGGCCAAGACCGCGCTGTCCGCGTCCACCGTCTCCACCTGCGGGATACGATCAGTGAATTAGAACTCCACAGGCAACATACAACCAAGGAACCAGTTTTGTGAGTTGTGAGCAGGAGTCTATTCTTGAACTTGGGATGACTGGGTTTCTCTGTTAGCACAGTCGCGCATATTTTGCGAGAGACAAATGTGGCAAAGACAGGGACATTGACATTTTGCGGGAGCCTCACCTCGGGTTGGCCAGGTTTGCCCGGTTTGTCGAACGGGTCCTTGGCGACGATGGGTCCCAGAGGCTCGGAAGGTTTGCCTGCTCCGGCTGCGTTCTCGGCATACACGCGGAATGTGTACTCACTGGTCTCTATCAAATCCTGCAAAACCCGGAACAGAAGAATAAAAGTGTTTCTTTCCAAAAACTGCTGCTGTTTGACAATTAAAATCTGATCTCGCAGGGTTTTCGCCCTTCCTGGGTCTTCATCATCGCAAAATGCAACAACAACGGCAGAAAATTGCACATCTTGTTGCTTTCGTCACAAGAGCCAACAGAACTAAAGAATACACTTGAATGGTAACTGACCCTGAATTCGTATTTGCAGGAGGATACCGGGGTGCGGTTGACGGGCATCCAGCGGGAGGAGTGCGCACCCTGGATGCGCTCCACGTAGTATCCCTGGATCTCGGAGCCTCCGTCGTTCTCAGGCTCCCGCCACGTCAGCACCCCGGACTTCTTGGTCAGGTTGTCGATCGCCAGCTTCCTGGGCGGGCCTGGCGGATCTGGAAAAGAAAGGTGAGATGCGTTAGCGTTTGAGATTGTGCTGGTTATTTTGGTTTCGGTTGTGTTGAGAGCAGCTTAGATCTACTATGGACAAGGACAACGTGTCGCTCACCGAATGGCATTTTGGCTCTGACAGGTTCTGAAGTCTGAACGAAGTCAGACACTCCGATCTTGTTCTCGGCGGCGACGCGGAAGTCGTACTCGCTTCCTTCGAACAGCTTCGTGACCTGTAAACAGACGGAAAACTTATAAATGACTGCCATGCAACATTACAAAACATCACACAACCCGAAGTGAGCTGACAAGAGAACTACAGTGATAGTAGCCGACCAGTCTCGAGATCTTTTGGTCGTCTGTGCCAGCGTACACTCACTGTGGAATCAATTCATCATTGTCTGCAAGGCACAGACAGACAGACAGACAGACAGACACACACACACACATGTGTAGCACGCACCGTGAAGTCGAACGTCTGGCTGTCGACGTTGCCGCACGCGATCCACGCCATCTTGGACGTGTCGCGCTTCTCGATGACGTAGTTCTTGATCATGGCGCCGCCGTCGCTCTCGGGCGCCGACCACGAGATCTTGACGCGGTCCTTGCGCACCTCCGCGATCTTGAGGTTCTCAGGCGGCATCGGTTTGTCTGGAATTGTAAATGGTCAACGTGTTCAGCGTGAAAACCCAATTTTTTTCAGCAAATGTTGACGTCAAAATCTGCGTTCATTTTCTTGCGTCCATTGGTGAGCAACTACAAAACACGAATCACGTGGTTTTGCACCTTTTCGCAGAGATACTCACCGATGACTGAGGCTTCGAGTTCAGCCTGGTCGGTTCCAACGGTGTTCTCGGCCACAACGCGGTATTTCCCAGAGAACTTTCCGTTCGCAGGTTTGATCGTCAGGGTCGAGTAGGTCTCGCCTACATCAAATGAAAACACAATCGTGTGAATGAAGACTTCAGAAACCCAAACACCCCAAAACTCAACCTGAAATCTTTGGACGAGCAACGCGTTGGAAACTTGTCAACTTGCAATGACAGTGAAAATGTTCTGTTTTGAAGCTCAGAGTCCGAAAGAGCTGCATTTCTTTCAACGTCGGCCATGTCCTGACATCTTTCGTCTAAAATTGCCATTGCAGTGTGGATTTGTATGTCGACTGACCTGTTTCCACGTTGACGCCGGGCGCCTTGGTGTCGAGCGCGCGTCCGTTGAGGAACCAGGAGACGGTGCAGGGCGGATGCCCCGACACGTTGACGGGCAGGATGAGCGAGTGGCCCGCCTTGATCGTCTGACTCTTCACCTTCGACTCGTAGTCAATCTTAGGTGCGGCTGCAAGGCAAAGTGATGACATTGAAATTTCTAAACTCCTTCGCAAACTGAATCCCGTCTGGAAACCTACTTTGGCAGGTCCGAGAATGTGAAAACACTGCATTCACCATTGCAAAGACGCACTGGTTTGCCCAAAAAGACATCAAGAGAAGGGCTGTCTTTTCAGGGGTTTGACTTTCCCATTGTTTCAATGGGACCCTGGCACCAGGCAAGTGAGGCAAATTTCTTACTCATGTGCCACAAATACGCGGGCGATTATGGCACGTGTAAACCTGACTCTCGTTCGTATGGCTGCTGTATCACTGCTTGGTAGTGCACTTACCGTGGACGGTGAGTTTGCCCTCGGTCTCGACGCGCCCCACCTTGTTGTCCGCCTCGCACCTGTACGTGGCTGTGTCCGTCAAGTCGGTGCCGGAAATCTCCAGCTTCGCTGTCTTATTCTGCACCAACAACAACAGAGATGTCACGCTTTAACGCATGAGCCTGTTTCTATTATCAGCTTGAGAGGAAACATTCTGTGGTGTTGCAATGACAGCTCTGTGCAAAAGATTTGAAATGAAAACACAGCAGCTTTTTTGCGCAGACGCACCGAGTAGGACATGTCGTATTTTCTGCTCGCGTACACCTCCTTGGCGTCCTTGTACCAGCGCACGGCGGCGGGCGGGTCTCCCGGCGCGATCTCGCACGTGAGCACGGCGCGCTCCGGCATCGTCACCCGCACGTCCTTCAGAGAACTCACTACCGACGGAGGCTTGCCAACTGTGCGGGGGAGAAAAGGAAACAAACACGTCAGATTCAATAGTTGTCACTTTGTCACTCCTTTCTTGTTCATTTCGGTCTCTCTCTCTCTCTCTCTCTCTCTCTCTCTCTCTCTTTCTCTCTGCCTCCTCTCTCTCCTCTCTCATTGCTTCTCCTCTCTCTCTCTCTCTCTCTATCTCTCTCTCTCACACACACACACATACACACAAACACTCGCTCGCATGTCTGTCTCTCTTACAACCCCGTCTTCAGCGAAATCTCCAGGTGCTTGCAGAGGGATGTACACAGAGACTGTGTGATCACGCTGTCTTGGAAACGTACCAACTTTCTCCTCAGCTTTCACGGGCTGCGTGTTCTCAGAGCAGGGTCCGACGCCAGCCTTGTTCTCGGCTGCGATGCGGAACTCGTAGATCTGGTCCTCCTTCAGCCCTCGCACCGTGTACTCCGTCTCAGGAACCTCATCTCTGTTGGCTCGGATCCATTTGAATTGTCCTGCAAAGAAAAACAACGTCGCTTGTGGTTTCCTGGCAACCACGTGGTAACGGCGCTAAGTGAACTGAGACAACCAGAACACGATCCACCCACCCCCAACACATACACACAGGCACACAGTCACACACAGAGATATAAACACACGCACACACACACAGATTGTGAGTTCCCCCACACTGTGTTGAACATTAGCCCCCCCCCCAACACACGCACACACACATACACACAATTTGAGTTCACCCACACTGAACTCACCTTCTACTCTGTATTCGATCACGTAGTTGAAGATGGGCGACCCTCCGTCGTCCTTGGGCGGCCTCCACTTGAGGGAGATTTTGTCCCTGTTGACGGCGGTGATGTCGGGGATGCCCGGGCGGCCGGGCTTCTCCCACGGGTCGCGGGCCGTGATGGGCTGCGACGCCGGGCCCGGCTCACCCTCCCCAACCTTGTTCACAGCGACGATGCGGAACTGGTACTCGTTGCCTTCCACGAGGTCTGTCGCCTGTTGGGCCAAAACATTAGATTCAACATTCAATGCCCCCACGTTGTTAGTCCGTGCTGCACAACCAAACTGTCTTTCCGTTGGAACCCTTTTGGTTTCAGTCGCTCTGGCGCTTGACACCAATTGCAGAACAGAATGGCAAAACATCCGAAGAAAACTCCATTGCAGACAAACATGTTTGTTGTTTTCGAGTGTGCAACATATAGGAGGTACGTGACGCACGTCATAGACAAATAATTTCAAACTTGATTCAAAATTCCACGTGCAAATCATCTGAGATGAAGTGAGCGGACGCAACTTACCGTGTACTTGGTGGTGGGGACGGGGTCGCGGGTGACGCGGATCCAACGCTCGGAGCGCGCGGGGCTCCGCTGCACGTAGTAACCCGTCACCGGGGACCCGCCGTCGTTCTCCGGCGGGCGCCACGACAGCTCGCACGTGCTGCTCGTCACCTCGAGGGGCTCGGGCGCCGAGGGCGGGCCCGGCGGGTCTGTGGAGAGACACGAGGTGAATGATTGCATGTGTGTGTGTGTGTGTGTGTGTGTGTGTGTGTTTGTGTGTGTGTGTCTGTGTGTGCGTACGTGTGTGTGGGTGTGTGTACGTGGTGTGTGCTGACACAGTGAGGGACATTGTAGCAAAGACAATGTGCAGTCTTTCTTTCCACTTGGGGTGTTATGGCTCGCACGAAAGATACAGATAAGATTCTGGTTCCACGCAACTACGTGATGAATTTGGAAGTCTGACCCTTAGTTGCAAAGGAAATGTGCTGTGGTTCTCACCGAACTGGCTCTTGGCTGCAGCGGCCTGTCTCAGCTCCACCCAGGGACCGACTCCGATCTTGTTCTCGGCGGCGACACGGAACACGTACTTGTGACCTTCCATCAGGTTCGTAGCCGTCTGCTCTAACGTGTCAGCGTCACTGACGCCCGTCTGATGAACACAACAGCCAATCTGTTAGAGATTTCTACCAGAGATTTGTCACCTCAAAAATTTATAAATAAATTAGATCGCAAAACTAGCAAAGAAACTGGAGCAGAATTTTTGTGTAGTTTCAAAGCCAGGTGAAAGTTGGGGTGCGTCTTGTGCTTGGGAGCGGCGAACACATGGCTAAATACGGAAAATTTCAACGCCTGCATGTGTGCACGCATTGTCCTGGCGCTGTTGTCATTGACCCACGAGAATGTGAGAGTGAGGTGTGGCTGACCTTGTTCCAGATGGAGCGCGTCGTGTCGCGCTCCTCGACGATGTAGCTCGTGATGTCGCTGCCTCCGTCCGTCTCGGGCTCCGTCCACTTGAGCGAGATGGTCTTCTCCGTGGTGCCCGTCACCTGCAGAGAAAACAACCCAACACTGAGTTCGTAGTGCCTTGCAAAACCTTGCACATCCAACGGGCTGGTAATTGTCACACAAGCCAAACTCTGTGTGTGTACACTTGTGTGTGTGTGTGTGTCTGTCTGTGTGTCTGTCTGTGTTTCTCTGTGTCTGTGTGTTCATGTGTGTTTCTGTGTGCGTGAGAGTGTGAGCGTTTGTGTGACGAAGATTGAAGTTCACATCAACAACACGCACCTTGAGGTTTCTGGGCGGGCCCGGCTTGTCCAGTACGAGCACTTTGATGGAGAAGGTCGCTTTGCCGAACTTGTTCTGCAGGACGCACTGGTACTCGCCGGCATCCGTCAGCAAAGCCTTGTAGATCTTGAGCGTTGTGCGGTCGTCTTCTGTCACGTCTTGGAATCTGTGTGCAGCAATGGACGACACGTGTACAGATTCCCCAATCAACGATTGCTTTACTGATTGGACTTGTTGACAGCTGTGAATGGGTGACAGAAAATTGTTTGTGGTGACCCTGGTCGGGTCACTGACCTGCGGGTGTCGGGCATGCGCCCTCCGCGGTACGTCCACGCCACTTCCGGTTTGGGACATCCGGTGAAGGGCACGTCGATCGTCTGGTTCGATCCCGCCGTGATGGTCATCTTGTCCTTGTACTTGTGAGATCCAATCTCAGGTGGGACTGAAAACAAATTCAGACAGGTGTGGACACAATTTTTCTAACGCGTGACTTCGTCTGTTCCATATTGAACTCCAATCACAAAGCTTGGAAGGAGATTCTCACAAAACGTCGAAAACACGCAAAGACTGTTCAAGCTTTTCAAACGTTTTGCCTAGAAACGAATGAGTTAGTGTACCGAGTTCAGGTTCAATGAACGTGTAGTACTTACTTTCAATGGTGAGAGTGCCCTTGGTCTCGAGCTTCTCGTACACGGCACGGTACTCCCCGGCGACCGCCTCATCCACCTCCTCAATCACCAGTTTGTGGGTCATGCCGTCCGCGACGATGTCGTACTTGTCTCCGCGTCGCAGCTTCTTGTTGCCCAGGTACCAGTCGAGGCGCAGCCCGGGTTTGGAGATCTCGCACTCCAGGGTGAGTTTCTTCGTGCCGCCCTTGGTGAGCTTGATGTCCTTGAGATCTTTTGTGAAGATGATGGCTTCAACTGAAAAACAAAAAGGACAGTCAGCGCTGGTGACTAAGGTCTGCAAACAAAATTTGCCAGAAACACATTGAAGAACACACACACACACACACACACACACACACACACACACACACACACACACACACTGGTCTTGCACCTGAACGCGCTGCTCACCATATTTGCTGGGCTTGCTGGGGTCGGACGGGGGTCCCTGCCCAGCCTTGTTCTCGGCGGTGACCCTGAACTCGTACTCGCAGCCCTCCCTGAGGCCGGTGACGGTGTGCTCCGTGTCGGGCACGGCTCGGTCCATGACGCGCCACTTGAGGTCGCCCTTCTCGCGCATCTCCACGATGTACTTCTCGATCTTGGCTCCTCCGTCCTTCTGTGGAGCCGTCCATTTGAGGTCTGCGGCCGTCTTGGTGATCTTCAGCACCTGTACGCGAAAATCAGATGGTTTGCGAGTTTGTACATTGTGATGAAACAATGCAGTTCCCACGACCCGTTCGTCTCGTTCCATGTACACGTCTGGCGAGCCGAGTGAGCCAAGATGCCACCTGGATGGAACACGCCCATTGTTGCAGGAAGAATAGCAAACCCACCAAAACGGACTGTACTGCACTGACCTCTGGAGTTCCAGGCTTGCCCGGCTTGTCGTAAGGATCCTTGGCCTTGAAGACGCCGGTCTCATCGCACGGTTTCCCTTCTCCAGCCTCGTTCACGGCACAGACGCGGTAGTTGTACTCTGCTCCCTCATCCAGGTCGTTGAAGGAAATCTCACGCCTGTCGTAGGGCTCCTTGTTCACGCGTATCCACCTCGAGCTGAAACGTTCAGAAACGCAATTTAGTTTCATCGCGTTCACCGCGTTCACTGAGAAGTTTTGCGTTGCTATGTTTAGATCCTCCTGCGGAAAACTTGTTTTCACTGGCAGGTTGAAGCCTCAGCACCTTCGCAAAAAGCTAAATGTGGGGTTATGCAATAGAAACCAAAGATGGAAGGTTGTTGTACACACCTGTACCCAGTCGATTTTTCGATGAAGTAGCCGATGATTTTGGAGCCACCGTCAAAGGACGGTTTCTCCCAGGCCAGCGTGCATGACGATTTGGTCAGGTTCTCGATCCGCAGATTGCGTGGTGGTCCAGGAGGATCTGCACAAAAGGAACACAAATTACTTCCTTCTTGACAAAACACAAACCAGGTCGGGTTGCCTGGGAACATGATTGTGACGCGACCACGTGGTGGCGCCACTCACCGAACGGCAGCTTGGCGGTGACGCCCTCTGGCAGCGACACGGGTTCGCTCTCGCCGATCTTGTTCTCCGCCGTCACCTTGAACTGGTACTCGTTACCCTCACGCAGCTTCGTGACCTTGAACGCGAGTGTGTCGGCGTCCACAGTTCCGGCACCGGTGTAGCTGCACAAAGAAAAACAATTTTGTTTCCTTCACACTGCAGAAGTGACAATGGCATGTTTCGCTTTGAACACCACCCTGGACGTTCAGATTGAAAATCTGCGTTCGAGTCCGTTTTGCGGAAGAGCAAGATTGAAGCGATGTCGGCTTTTCAGGATAAAAATCACGGCTTACCCGTGGCGTTTGGTGTCCGCCTTCTCGATGTTGTAGCCCTTGATGGGAGAACCACCGTCGAACTCGGGTACATCCCAGGCCAGAGAAATGTAGTCTTTGGACACATCTGTGACTCGCAGATTTCGGGGTGGCGACGGTTTGTCTGCAAACACACAAAAAGTGTTCCATCAAGTATTTCTGTTGCTGCAGATTTGTTTATTTGTTTTATTTGTCCCCAAATTGAGACTGAAAAGTTTGATGCCGCAGATGGTCACGCCACCTACCGAGCACAGTGACGTCAAACGTCTCCTCCGCTGTGCCGATGTCATTGGTCGCCACGAGTTTGTAGCTTCCGGTGGTTTTGCCTGTTGTCTTCTGGATGGTGAGTCTGCTGAACTTGCCGTCTCCCTCGATCGTGACCTTGTCCGCGGATCGGAGCTCCTCGTTGTTGAAGAACCAGGCCGTCTTGGGCGTCGGGAAGCCGCTGATGTCGGCGAGGATGATGACCGACATGCCAGCCTTCATCGATTGGGACTTGAATTTGGGATCGTATTCAATAGCGGGTGCAGCTGCAAATGAAAGTGTTGGGTCAGAGTCAAAATCCGAGCGACAAGCCAAGCTCTAAAACCTTTTGCAAGAATCAACAAACGCCCTGGCACCTCTGTTGGCCTTTCTGTTTGATTCTGTGAAAGCAACACGTCAAAGCCTGCTTGGATTGTGTCTTCGCTTGTTCCATGTTGCACCGTGGCACACTTGATCATTGCTGTTGGCTTTGAAAACAAAAGCATCACCCTCCTGCTTCACGTGTACTCACCCTGCACGACCATGCGACACTCTGTCTCGACACGGCCCAGTCGGTTGGCCGCCTCACATCTGTAGGTTCCCGCGTCCGCCGTGGACGTCTCTCTGATCATGAGCGCCGCCACCTCGTCCATGTAGTCGAGCGTGTGCTTGGCGCTGGGCCGCACCTCCTTGTTGTCCTTGTACCAGATGAGTTTGGCCTCGGGGTCTCCCAGGTCGATGTCGCACTCCAGATGCGCCTCCTCGGGAGCGATGATCTCCATGTCGAGCAGAGGCTCCAGGATCTCAGGAGGTCGGCCGACTGAAAAATTAACAAGCGAGGTGATGTTTGGCCGCACGAAAACCACGCAATGAACAACGCACTTGTGCTTCAAAATTCTTCTTCGCGGTACATTTCTGTCTTGGACATCTATTCTCAAGTGCCTCAGAGGGGAACAAGAGAGAAGCGTGAGCACCAAAATTTTGTGCTCCAAGAATTGCAGGATCAGTGCTTTGTTCTGCAGGAAATGTTGGGGTTGAAAAGGGCAACCTTAGTTTTGTTGCCGATGCCAACTGAAAAGTCAAAATCAAAATTGTAGCAGTGAGAATAATAAGACTTAGATCCTGAAGATGGTCACATGAATTGAAGCATGTGGTACAAAGATGTATGCCTACACTTAATTGATCAGATGGTTGAATTGTTGCTGCTAGTTTCTCATGCAATCAAGAAAGGAGCATCAATAGAGAGCGGAAACACGACTGTGATATATGTGTTGTATTGGGAGAAATGCTTCAGAGACAGTTTGTTTGATTCAGAATTACCTCCACTTGGTTCACCTAGAGATTTGAAAACAAGCAAAAAGATGTGAACATCTTGTGCAAAGTGCCTCAAAATAAGGAATTAACTGTCAAAATTCGCGCGGTGACACGCGCACAGATTTCTGTCACAATCTGGAAGTTGCGGACTGAACACAACAAAGTGACAACCGACATAGGAAAACTTTCACTACGAACACAATGTAAAACAATTCGCACCAATTGTTCAGAAAAACAGGACTGAAATTGAACTCACCAACAGGTTCCTTGACTTGGATCGGAGCGGTGGGATCAGAGGCGGGTCCGACCCCGGCTCTGTTCTCAGCCGCGATGCGGAACTCGTAGATCTGATCCTCCTTCAGCCCCTTCACCGTGTACTTGGTGTCAGGAACCTTCTCATCGGTGTTCGCCTGCAGCCACTTGAATCCTCCTGTGGAGAGTTAAGTGTCAAAGGTCACATTGGGGTTTTCATCTTGACATTCAAAAGACAGTTGCACCATAACTCAGTTGAAAACATCTTATGACAGGCCCCTTGCTCTGAAAACAAGCTTGTGTCAGAGTCATCCCCATACATTTCCAACTGATGGGCCTGCTTCGAGCACTGCTCTTTTCTTCAAGGTATCCGGGAAAACTCTTCCGCCGACCCCACCAGATTTGGGTGCGTGGACAGTCAAGTGATCCCACGCAAAAAGAACCCGAAGCGTTACTGACCGTCGATGCGGTATTCGACGACGTAGTTGGTGATCTCGGCGCCGCCGTCGTCCTTGGGCGGCTTCCACTTGAGCGCGACGGCGTTGCGGTGAACCTTGACGATCTCAGGGGCGTCGGGCTTCCCGGGCTTCTCTGTAACCATTCAACCAATCAGAGATCACTTTCTGAGACACCATTCATGCGTCAATGAAAAGCACTGGCTAAGATGCAGCAATTCTTCAAAAAATACACACAAATTTTGAGACAGAATTGTTTCACATTCAAAGCTGGCCTTTTGAAACATAGTTTATTTGAGCATCAAGGACTCGATTTATTGTAGCAAAAGGACTTCAAATGTTACACAAAAAGGTACTTACGCCACGGGTCCTTTGCCAGCACATTGGCGGACTGGGGTCCAGGAGGTCCCTCTCCAACCTTGTTCACAGCCACAATTCTGAACACATACTCTGTGTCTTCAATGAGATCAGTCACTTTGTGGGTCATGTCAGGTACGGGCTCCTTGTTCACTCTGAGCCAGCGAGTGCTCTTTGCTTGGGCCCTTTCTATGAAGTATCCAATGATGGGAGATCCACCATCATTATCAGGTGCTTTCCATGTCAACTGACAGGAGTCTTTGGTGATGTCAGATGGTTCTGGAGCCGAAGGTGGTCCTGGCGGGTCTGAAAATGGAGAAACACACGGTCTGAAACAGGTCCTGAACACATCGTGGTTGGACTTGCAAGCTGCATGTTCTGGTCCGGTCTCCCTGTTGGTTTTGTTTTTTGCGCTCTTCCCTCACCCTACACTCTCAACTTCCACAACAGAGGGGCACTGTCTCCGACGAAGCGGTTGAATCAAGACCACACCACGTACCATGTTGGCTCTTGGGCACGACGTTGGGCAGCTCGGCGTAGTCTCCGACGCCGACCTCGTTCTCGGCGGCGACGCGGAACTGGTACTGCTGCTTCTCGCGCAGCCCAGTCACGTTGTACTCCTCGGCGTCCAGCGTCTTCACCTGAAGCAATGACGACACACAACTTGACTCATATTGTATGAGCCTGGGACTGGTGTCCAAACGTGTCTTGCTCCTGGGTTCATACAAACGAGGGACATGGCTCCAAATGAATTTTGACACAAAGGGAGCACACTGTGAACGGCAGTAAACTTTACTTGTGGCCATTGTACTTTTTCGTCAGGGAAATTGGACCCCTATTTCTTTTCAGGATAGAGTCTATTTTGATCGAACCTGGAAACGATAGGATGCCATAAAGTTCTGAGACGAGAATACGTTTTCTTGACCAGAAGGATCCTTCGTCAATCAGACTGACCTTCTGCCACTTGGTTCTGTTGGCCTCCTTCATCTCGAGGTGGTAGTCGGTGATGTCGCAGCCTCCGGTGTTGTTCGGTTCGGCCCACTCCAGCTTCACTGACGACTCAGCGATCTCAGTCGGTCGGAAGCTCTCAGGCGGGCCGGGTTTGTCTGAAAAATGCGTTTTCACTCATGAATTTTGCTTGGAAGGTTTTCAATGACCTGAAGCAGACGAGAGTGAATCAGGAAGAGGGTCATCAGCCCTGGCGAGATGCAACAACACACTCACCCAGAACGAGCACTTTGATGGTGGCTTTGGTTGAACCGTGTTCGTTCTCAATGTCACAGGTGTAGGTTCCCGTATCGGTCTTCACAACCTATAAGTTATCAGTGAAGGTTGCAGAATTTCAATGGGACAGAGTCACACAAGCTCAATCCGTGTGTGCATGTTTTTGACACCCACACACCCACACACTAAACAGCAGCGAAACGTGTCCGTACCTTGGACATGGCGAGCACAGTTTTGTTGGCGGATGTGTCCTCCTTGAAGCGCCTGGAGTCGGGCAGGTCTCCGTTCTTGAACTTCCAGGTCACGGTCGGCATCGGGTGCGCTTGGAACGGGATCTGGACCTTGTGTCCTGATCCAGCATGCAGACGGATGGTGTCCTCCAGCTTGCTCTTGTCGAAGCTCGGGGCAACTGAAATCACGTTCAAAACGTTGACTGGCGGAACTATATGTCCAACCACAACGACAAATTCTTTCTGCAAGTGCTTTTTTTGCGCCCACGATTCGTGTTGTTCCGGAACACTCACCACCGAGGCCGAGTTTTGCCGAGGTGGACAGGTCCTTGTACTCGGCCCTGTACTCTCCGAGCACGTCCTCGGTGACCTTCTCCACGATCAGCGTGTGCGTCTTGCCCGACGCGCGGATGTCGTAGTCCTCTCCCCGCCGCAGCTTCTTGCTGCCGCGGAACCACTCGAGCTTGAGCCCGTCCTTGGAAATCTCGCATTCAAGTTTCGCGGATTTTCCGATGGCGTTGACTTTGGTGTCTTGCAGTTCCTTGGTGAAGTAGATCTTCTCACCTGAGCGCAAGAAAACAACAGTGAAAATTTCTGCACACTGCATCATCCTCAGAGATTTTTACTGCTGTGGACTTGCGTCGACTTCCAGTCAAATTAGTTGGTGTCTATCAATTCACGGGAAATCCACAAAAACGTACTGTATTTGGCAGGTTTGGACGGGTCGGACGGAGGTCCAGCTCCAGCCTTGTTCTCAGCTGCCACACGGAACTCGAAGTTCTCATCCTCTTCCAGTGGTGGGACTTGGAATTTTGTGTCCTTGTTCTTGTCCTTTGGAATGGTGTGCCACTTAACATCTCCAACCCTTCTCATTTCCAAGATATAGTTGGTGATAGGCGATCCACCATCCTTGGTTGGAGGGCTCCAGCTCAGAGAAGCTCCTTCCTTTGTCACCTGCAAAATATAACAGCAACATGTTGTGAATTGAAGGTTTTGAAAGCAATGCCTGGCTTCACACAATGCAACAAAGTGACAAAAACCATCAGTCTTACCTCTTCAATAATAGGTGGTTCAGGCTTGCCAGGAACACTGAAGGGATCCTTAGCCTTGAAGGCACAAGTGTCTGAGGGTTTTCCAACTCCAGCTTCATTCTCAGCACAAACCCTGAGTTCAACTTCTTCATCTTCCCTGAGATCATCAATATCCAGAGCACACTTCTTCTGGGCCTTCTTGTTCAGTTTCACC
>JAAUXT010023882.1_pt1 | contig 23360 bp, 20 predicted proteins | sample 7278171 | NCBI WGS metagenome assembly JAAUXT01 (sample SAMN14350112, study PRJNA611818) | marine sediment metagenome | isolation source: surface marine sediment (1.8m) | place: French Polynesia: Moorea | collected 2018-08
CACAAGTAAGACAGTGGACAGAAAAAGCTCCAAATGCAAAATGAAGCGAATGCAACTGCTTCTTCACACACAAAACATAAACTGAATGCAAATATCACGTTATGTATGTGATGGTCAGCATTATTTTCAAGCCTTTTTTTCTCTAAATTATGGATATCTGCCTTCAAATCTCATATGAACTGATGCTAAATAACCCTGCGGACAAGCCCAGAAGGATATCAGCCCTAATACATCTTTCCTGTCAGAGAAATCATCACGTCAATGATCACGCTCAAGTGACCCGGGTATCTGTGGACTTGCTTATGTGTTGCCAACTGTTTTTCTCGCTTCTTGCAACAATTTCTTGCATTCTGAACAAGCACCGCCACAGTAGGAGACACCAAACGTGAAGGAGTTCAAACAGGAGAAACAGTATTGCGCAAATGTCCACTGGATTCCAGATGAAGCGTGCCTCAACTGCAATTGAAATGCTTCAAGCAGAAACGAAACAAAAACAGTTCTGGGAGAGGACAATAAAACACACAGACACAACGTTTGACAAAGTGAAGTACCAAAGCAACTGTTTTGCCTTCCTGCTTATTTGCAAACCCACAATGACATTTTCCTTTCTCAAACGTTGTGGCCCAAAACAGCAATGTTTGGCAAATGTGCTCAGCAAGCCCCATCAATTCTTATCAATCAAATCTTATCCAGGAATTGCTGAAAATAGTAATTTTCCTGCTTTTACCCTTTTGTCTACTCATCTACATGCGAAGGAGAGGAATATCCCCCTGGTCCAAATCCCACCCATCTTCACTCTCACTGCTCTCATCCAATCCCCAATTTACTTCAGCATTTGCTGCCTCTCCCTCACCAAAAAGCTTCCTCCTTCTACTGGAAGATGTTCTTGATGGTTTTGGAGGCTTTGCCAGTTTCCCTTTCTCTCTTTGCTTCCCCTGAAAATAATTTTCTGTACTTTTGCCTCCGAAACCAATTGTCCTTCTCTTTGCCCTTTCTCTACAGAAACCTTGTTCTTTTGTCGAAAAATTACCACCAACATCAACCGACCATTCCTCTCTATTTACAACAGGAATATCTGACATGGATTCAGCTTCACCGCCAACTGCCTCATTCTGACCCACCGTGAAGAATTCTGGTCTGTGGACATCTGCCTGTACAACAACAACGCATGGCTCAGTTTCGACAACGTCAGAGCTGCTGACACATTCATTTGGGTTGAGAAACTCTGTTTCTTCATGTTCCAGTTCAGGCCTTACCACACCCACATCCAAGTCTTCTCTGGTTGGTGCTTCTTCTTCCACTGTGGCTCTTTCAGGTTGCCTTTCACCAGCATCTCTTCTTGCCCAGCTCTGCTCTGTGTCTCCATCTGTTGTTTTCTTCAGTTTCTTCAGAGGAACTCTTGGCATGGCATACTGCAGTCTTCTCTTCATGGTAACCTGTCAGAAGATTACAGGAAACATCTGTTTTGTTTCCAATTTCTGTCAACCTTTGATCAATTCATGTGTTTTTCTCATTGGCATCACAAACAAACGCAATTGGCAACACACCAAATTTTCGCAGTCTAAGTATGTGTGGCTTTCCATGTACACCCTCAGCTCTGCATTCCTTATTTGGTCAGTCTTCACCTCACCCAGCTTCAGAGGAATCAAGTATTTTCCTTTTCTGTGAATTGCTTGTGTATGAGAGATCTCAAACTCTTTGGAGAACCAGTTGGAATTTGTTGCAGCACTGTAAAACACAATATATGAGATAATTTTTGGAAAGGTTCACACTTCACCAGAAGGCAGCTCTGACTTGAAATTTTGTTGAAGTTTACCCCATGATTTACAATCTTTATCAGAAACCCATCAGTTGGCAAACTGCCAGCTATTGCAACAGAAGAGCTGGCTTTATGGGTCAAAAATGTGTTCGCTTGTGCCAAGGAACTTTGGCCACAGTTCACAACTTGTTTGAGTGACAGCAATGTGCAGACAGAAGCATGTGCAAAAACAACAAAACCACGCGCATTCGACGAGACAACACAAAGCTATATGACCCAGACAGTGAACAGGGTTAAAAAATGCACACATTTCTTCCTTCACTCGGGCCACAAAATAGAGACAAAGAGCATATTTCAGTTGGCTACAATTTTCCTTTGCGAAAAAAGTGTATATGATTTCAGATTGAATCAAAACAACACAAACCTGGATATGACCGCTACGGTTCTCCTGCTCCTCTTCGCTGAATTGTCAATGTTAGCAATGATATGAGAACCTGGCATGAAGTCCCTTTCATGGTAACAAACAGTGAAGCCCAAATCTTCCTCCAAGTAAACTTGAACATGTTTGATGACAAAGTCTCTGTCCACCTCACTGCAAGAAATCAAGGTGCTCACAGAAATATCAGGAAGTGTTTTTCATGACACAGATCACAGTGTGAACTTGTTTTCTCACCTGTAAATTATGAATGCATCAAAATCAAACTCATCCACATTTTCTGGTTCATCATCATTGATAAGGATGTTGAACTTCATGAACATAAGAAATTTAATGGTTTCTAATTTTTTGCTGATCACAATGATAACTATCATCAAGCACAAAGTGACAGTTCCTGTGACAATTCCAATCCAGATTGGAAATTTTATGCAACCCATCTTGGTTCTGTCCAAGTTAAAAATTACTATTCCTGAAAATATCAGTGTGGTATCAATATGGTACATTCAAGCCAAAATGACTTCAACACAATGTGCATAGTTATCTGAAGGTTTGGCACTCAGCCTCAAGTGAGTGGTGGTTCAGTTTTGCATGAAACATGTGTCTGGTGACCTGAGCTGAGCTGGACTGCCTTGGTAAATGAACAAATGTGGTGGCAACACACTCAAACTGAACCAGATTGGCTTGTACCCAGCAGCTCTGAATGCAGTGTTGTACTTTGGAAGTCACAAAAGTGACCACACAATACATTTCTCACCTTTCCATTTTCCTGCAGCACAAATTACATTTTCCTTATCCTTCACATTTGTAGCATTGAGAAGCCAGTCTCTCATCCACATCATGTCACAGTTGCACTCAAATGGGTTTCTTGAAATGAAAAGTGTGGTGTTGCTGGAGTGGTTTTGAAGAAAACTGGGAAGGTATTTCAACCTATTATCACACAGCATCAACTTGTTTGTTTTTGTGAGTAACATTCTGAATGCTTCATCAGTAATACTTTGAATTTTGTTAGATTGCAGGTCAAGAACTTTCACTGCAGGCAAGTTTGGATTTATGAAATTAATAACATGAAGATCATGTCCATGAAAGATGAAATGCTCTGTTCTTGGCAGAAGTGATTCTGGTAACTGGGTCATGTTGTTGTAGCTACAGTTGACAGTGTTGGAAGCATGTTCCATGGAGTAGTAACAGAAACATCTCTCCAAGCATATCAGTGGAAATACTGCAAAGGAAGACCAAAAATGAATTTGCAACATTTGTTCTTTTCGCCTGTTCCTGCCTTTATCATAGCATATTTTTGTGTTCACCAGTTTGCATTGTGTGGCTTTTCAGCATGTTACATTCAAAAACAAATTGAAACAAAAACAGAGAGAGATTGACACTGACTTGAAGCAAACTGTGAGGATATCACTGTTGTAGGGACAGATTTCAGTTTCAGCAATGGCACAGAGACTACAGAACCATTGGGTGTAGCAGGGTACAATTTTTCTTCATCCACCTCAGGAGTGTTGTCCTTGATGTACAGCGTGGCTTTTGTAGAATTACTGCCAATAACAAGGATCTCCGGCTGCAGGGTATCTATGAAATTTGTGCCGTAAAGCCTCAATAGAAGATTGGCTGTTGAACTCAGACATATCGTTGATCCCAGTACTGTTTGGCCATTGTTGACAAAGTCACATTGTTGAATAATTGTTGGAGTGTTTTGTGTGTTTATGGCATTGCCTTCATTGTTCGAAAAAGATGAATTTGTGACAATAATATAGTGAGAATCGTAGGCAAGTATGGATCCACCATCGTAATATGCTTCATTCTGGTTGAATGTGCAGTTATCTATTCTTGCTCTTGCTCTTCCCAGTGTCAAGGCTCCTCCAAAGTTGGCAGCATTGCCAATAAAAAATACACAACTGAGATAAACTTCACCTGCTCTGTCCACAAATATGGCTCCTTTGTATTTGTTTTGAGATCCATTTAGCTTATTTCTGATCAAGCTGCAGTGAATAATTTCTAAATCACAAGTGTCACCAAAAAAAGAGGCAGCACTACCATAAGGGGCTGAGTTGCCAACAAAATGACTCTGAGAAACAAATGCAGAGGTGACATTAATAAACAATGCTCCTCCAGACAGAGAAGCCTCATTTCCTGTGAAAGTGCAGTTGTTTATCTCCAACTTGAGTTGTGTTCCATTGTTACTGTACAGTGCTGCACCTTCATGAGATGTGTTGTTCTCAAAAGTACATGCCTTCAGCACAACTCTAACAGAGTTCTGGATTGCCACGGCACCTCCCCAATCATGTGCACTGTTGTTGGTAAAGATACAATTTTGGAAATCTGCTGTATTTCCTTCAAAAAAATTAACACCACCACCAGCACTGCCAGAGTCAATATATTCCCTGCAATAGAAAAAACACCAACATTGTTTGCACACCCAAGTTCTACAAGGAAGAGGACAATGTTGAGAACAGGGAGCTTGGTTGTGTTGCCCTTTGAATCCCACTGTTTACCTGACAGTATTGTTGTGAAACTGGCAGAATCTGCAAATGAGAGAAACATTCCCTGAACCAAAAATAGCTCCTCCTCCTTTTTTGGCTCTGTTGTTTTTGAAGTTGGTGTCAGAGATGAAAAACACAGAAGTCACTGACAGGGCTCCGCCTGTGTCCAGCGCTGTGTTGTGTATGAAAAGGCAGTTGCTGATATTTCCTGATGGGACTGATATTACTCCACCTACATATGCTGAGTTGAACTGAAAAAGACTTCCTTGAATGTGAAGAGTTTCTCCACAAATAGCTCCACCACCTAAAGAGGCAGTGTTTCTCTCAAAAACACTGTTGTTGACGGCCAGTCTTGTAACGTAAATAGCACCACCCAGTCCTTGTTTTCCAATAACTTGATTTTGTGTAAAGTTTGAGGACTCAACAGAAGCCACTCCATGACCAACAATTGCACCTCCACCTTCCAAAGCCCTGTTTCCAGCAAAGTTAGAAGAAACGATAAGCAAAAGACAATATCCAAAGTATACTGCTCCTCCTGAACTATATAGTAATGATGGTTTTGTGGCTGAATTGTTTGTAAACTGACATATCAGGAGAATAAGTGTGGTATTTATGCTTGCTGAGTAGATTGCTCCCCCACCAAATGCACTATTTGATGTAAAAACACAATTATCAATTTCTATTGCATTATCTACTTGTCTGTGTATATGCTTGGAAATATTCAGAAATCGTGAGACTGCACTGTGTGTTTCCATGTGGTAGAGAGAAGCTATTCTTCTCAGTTCATTCATTGTGTCATTCTGGTGCAAAAACTTCATATTGGAAGTGCAATACACAGCCCCACCTTGTTCTGCTGTATTTCCATTGAAGCTGCACATTGATATTATCACATTTGTACTGCTGTTCACTGACACAGTTCCTTGCTTTCCTTGGTTATTGTTGAAGACAGATTGGAAAACATAGGCTGAAGAGGCATTGGTGATAGAAAGAACACCTCCAGTCATCTTTGTGTTATTGAGAAATAAACTGTTTGTCACAAACAGGAAACATCTCCAACTACACTGAACCACATAAAACCCATTATTTTCTGATTGGTGGGCATCTCCGTTCAGCTCAAACACTGAATTTTCAATGAGAACCAAGCTTGAATTTTCTGCAGCAATGAGAGTTCCTTCATTTGATAAAAATGTGCAATTTTGCACATTGAGAAATGCCTCACTGTGAACAATAAACAAAGAGGAAAGAAGGTGAGAACTAAGTGTGGAGCAATTTGTCACAAAAAGACCCACCAAAATTCCTTCTCCCGAATGAACGTTCAGAACAGTGTAGTTGTTGACATTGAATATGTTGCTGGACTTGAGTGTTACTTTGCCATTGTGCATTTTGATCAACTCTTTGCGATAGTTTTCTCTTTGGATATAGGTACAATTATCTAACACTGCTTCAGCACCAGCAATTTGCAGTTGAGATCCAATCCTGGTGTTGACAATGTGCATGATTATGTCCTTTGTATTGTCTGAAAATACTGACAGGCTCATCAAAGACATGTCACAGTTGGATATTGATAAATTGACATTTCTTGTTGTCCATTCAGATTCTTGAAATTCAAAATGTGTAACTTGAATTGTTGGAATTTTTGTTTCTCCCAAAGAACTGAGGTGTAGCCTTGATCTTGTTAAGGACTGACACACCACCTAGAAACAATAAAAATGAAAAATTTTAATCTCAGTGAGGCTGTTGTGAAAAATGTTTGAGCAAGCAAGGACATCTGTTTAGAAAAAGACATTTTATAGCTGATAGAATTGTTGCACACTGTTGAGTCAGTTTTACATGGACAACTGACAAGTAAAAAATTTTCTGCAAAAGTATCAGCACAGAGATTCAAGAACAAAATGGAGAAATGTCTCACCATAAACTTCTCATCAATTTTTAATGACACATCTGTCCTTATTTCCAAAACTAGTTTTGGATGTTGAGCATAATAAAGCATTAAAACATACAGAAGACTGAAACAGGCTGAATCCACAGAACTTCCACAGTCACTGGTATCTGAACCATTTTGCAATATATGATAAACCACATTTTCACTCTTAGCTGGTAATGAAGTCACTGCAAGAAACAATTAGATAATGTATCAAAAAATGTGTGGCTTACAGCAACCCTGTCATTGTTTTCAAACACAAGTCAGATTTATCAATCAGAACAACATTTCCCCACAGAAAAAAGAAAACGCATGGACTGCACACTGAAAGCGCGCATAACCGAAAGCCTTACTTGTTTTACACGGGACGTAACCCAGTAGTTCCTCAGATTTCATCACCCACAGACAAGAGAAGAATATTAGTGTGTAAAAAAAAGACCAAAACTGCATGATGATACTTCTGAAACAAAAACGCATGATACACTGTACACACACAAGGAGTTACATTTCGTGTGCTGTGTGGTGCAAGACTGTTTAGTCAGACTCCAAAAGTTGCTGCACAATGGAGTCAACTAGGCGGGATGTCATTGTCGTGAGTTTCTAGGCAACGCGTGTGGTACTTGCTGTTTGCATGTACTTGTGTGTGGTCTGAGTGTTGGGTTTTCCACATGCATTAGGGGACACACGATATCCTTTTGAAGTGCACTTGACTCGGTGTACCTGAAGTGTTTGGTTTCGTGGGGAGAGTCAGAAAACAAACACTCAGGTGCTCCTTCCTTTCTTCCGTCTGTGGTTGGGAGATTTTGACAGGTTTCGGTACAACCCTCGGCCCAATGTTACCAAGTCCGTAATCGACCAAAATTCAACCAAAAGGCGCAAAGTGTCCTGAAAATGACGAAGATACACGCAAATTTGTCTTGAAAGTCATCCCTAAATTGGCGGTCGCCCAATTTTTAGTGTGGCACCCAATCTGGAGACACCACCTGAGAGAACGGGAAAGGGGGATATGTGTTTCAAAATTTCAGAGAAAATGATGTTTTTTTCAAACATTGAAGACAAACGTCGAATTCATTGACGAATTCTGTTCCCAATGCAGACAACAAAAGGCTGACACAGTGTGAACACTGCAGCTCAAAACTTCAACTTCTTCAATCATAGTTTCTTCAGCCACGCAACCCCTGTTTGTAAAAGAACTGCTGGGTGACTCGAAAAGGCCGCACTTGGTATGAGAGACAGTTTGAGAAGGGGCTCTTTGCAAAGCCTCTCGATGTGTGCTTATCTTGTGAGAAAACTGAACCATCGTTTCAGGAAGGTGTGGTTGCCTTGGGGTTTTCTTCAATTTTACGAGGGATCTAGTTGAAAAGCCATTCAATCAGTGTGTTGCTTATGGGAAAACTGAATCACTGTTTGAGGAAGTTTCGGTCTCCACTTGGGTCTGTCTTCCCAAGAGCGGTTCTCCTGGTGAGAACCAGGACCCAGTGAAGATCGTGCACTTGAGACAAGGAAAGAAAGGGCGCTTTTCAGGCAAAAAGTTGCCGCGCGACCACTTGATATGGGGACTTTATTGAGTTTACGAAGCCATTAAGAGCTTACTTCCTTTCTCATTGGGAATACCTGAGCACACGTGCGTGTACTCAACAAGGGAAAGACTCACCCGAAAAATACACTCTTTTGCCTGCGCAAATCTATTCTTGCCCAAACGCACAGAAGACGGTGCGCTTTCTTTGTGGAGCACATGTGTAGTGCTGTAAAGAGAAGGTTCCGGCACCAGGATTTTGGGGACTTGCAGACCAAGAGCAAACTAGATTTACCCTGTGTGTGTGTGTGTGTGTGTGTGTGTGTGTGTGTGTGTGTGTATGTGTGTCTGTGTGTGTATGTGTGTGCGTGTGTGCGTGTGTCTGTGTGTCTGTGTCTGTGTCTGTGTGTATGTGTGTGTGTGTGTGTCTGTGTGTGTGTGTGTCTGTGTGTGTGTGTGTCTGTGTGTGTGCGTGTGTGTGTCTGTGTGTGCGTGTGTATGTGCGTGTGGTCTCTGAGAACATGTGGGAAAAACTGTGCTTTGGAGTGATTTGAAATACAATACCCTAATAGCACGGAGTTTCGGGGATTACCCTGTCACTCAACTTGTACAATTGCAACACACCCGTGTGGTCTGTGTCATTTATGCCTGTGGTGTCTGTTCAAAGAGGTGTGAGAATGGTATTTGTGTCCACATGCCACACCCTTTCAAGAGATTCCTTTTCAAGAAGATACGTCAAAGGGAGGGATTACTGAATCGTATTGGTGTGGGGTCTGAGTCATTCAGAAACCTGGGGTTGAATTTAGGGTTTTCCGGCAAGCATTTTGTCATGCTTATGGCACTGATATCAGATTTGATGAAGAGGTGTCCAGTAGGGATTCATTCATTCATTCATTCATTCATTCATTCATTCATTCACTCATTGCTTCCTTCCTTCATTTTGTCATTTTGTTGGAACCCTCAAAATGGTCTCGGACCTTTTCAAACAGGTGCACCAATGATACACCGGGGGATTCTTCACTGACTGACAACTTCAGAGGGTTGATGAGCAGCTGATACCAGGGCCGTCCCCCCCCCCCCCCGACTGCCATCAGAGGGTTCTCCATATAGATCTACAGAATAGGCGTGTTCCATTTGCCTGTTGTTCCATTTGACCGAGTTAGCCAAAATGGCTGAATTTGTGGGATCTCCAACCCAGGGGCGAAGTCGCCCGACTTCAGCGGTTTTCACATTGGTGACGCACGGTCAGTTTTTTTTTGACGTCGGCGTCATAATTTTACATTGAACCCAATGGTAGAATTTTTGACGTCAGCCCAAAAAACGACCGCGCGTCACTCGATGTGAAAAACCCCTGAAATCACGCGACTTTTCTAGCGGCTGGCCGCGCGCATGAATCTGTCACGTCAAATCTCGACGCAATCAGCGTGACTCCAGCCTTGGTTCAGTTGATCCCAGGTTGACGTTTCATGAGAAAGTGCGAAGAAAACTTCCCCCATCTGTGAGAGATTATCACCATGCTGAGGATTGGGTCTCGTGGAGGTGACAAGTGTGAGACAGTCTGCTGGTTCTCTGGGCGGTCGGTCAGCCCTCTGATGGGGAACATGGATCCAGGGGTCGGTCGGAGGACGAACCTGCCTACAGGGGGCGGAGTACAAAAATTCGGACTTTGAAAAAAAATCAACAGACAAAAAATGTTTTGGACGGGGGTTGTGATGGTTGTGGGGGACTTTCTTTCTGACTTTGATAAAACAAACAACAAAAATATCCTCTGTGGTTGATCTCCACCCTGACACAGAGGATATTTGATTTTCTCTTTGTTCTCTTTGTTCTTGTCCGCAAGAAAGACAGAAAAATAATAGCGCAGACCACAATGTCGCTTAGAATATGCGCAAGTGTGTATCAGCCAAATCTGCACCGAACACCCCCACCCCACCCAGTGTGTGGTACCCATGGGTCAGGTGACCTGCTTGAGGTATGGGCTGACTCAGGTTGTTTCCTGACTCTACTGCGTGTGATTTAGGGTGGTTCGGATGATGTTGCCACAAATTATGGTGCTACAGCAGCATGGTTGTTGCCTGGATGCAGCGCCATGCCACGGTCTTGGTACATGCCTGCTGAACTCAAGAAGTTGAGATGATCCTAAAATTTTCTTGTCCTTTGGTATCTCTGGTTGATTCTCCCCCTCTCGCAACCACACCCTGGATCAATCTCTCGGTTCATGACAATCATACAAGGATCAAAGATTGTTGAAGATGGGGGCAGTGTCATCTTGACCACAGATGAGTTTGCTGACACACTCACACTCACGACCACTCCACCAAAGAGCAAGGTCCAGAAACTGGCACCCAACGTGACGCTGGTTGCTGGTCGTTTCTCCTGCATTGGAGCAAGAACGTTGGACAGCACAGCCACCTGGTTGTTTGGCCCACTGCTGTTTGCTGGTACTTGGTGGACTGGAGGAACATGGCTGATCTCAGGAGCCTCGTGGTTCTGCTGCTGCTGGTGGTGACAGGAATAAGAGCTGAAGGTAAAGTGCCACAAGATGTCAAGGGATGCACCCATGTGGATCCATGTAGATCTACAAGACACATCCCAACATCCTCCTGTCGTTTTGCCACCAATGTTTGTTGAAATATTGAATCCATGTACCCGTGTGTACGTTGCAACCGCTTCTTTCAATGCCCAATTTTGGGTCTTGAGAGGCAAGTCAGATACGCACGGAACTTTTCCGTACACTTCTGTTGGTTGTATTCACCAAAGGGTGTCGTCGATATCCAGGAGGATTCGGAAGCAGCAGTGTGTGGGTGTGTGGGGTGATGGGGCTCCCAGTGTCGGCGAGGGGGGGGGGGTCCAGTCTTCATTTTCTCTGTTGTTTTCATCAGGGGTGGTCCCGTGTGCAGGCGCAGACCCTGCAGAAGGGTGGCTCCAATGCAGAAGCATGGGAGCACCCTCTGTTGATTTTGTGAGGCATGTAACCAGACACACCTGTAAAAAACTGAACTTACCACGGCTTTCAATTTGTGGGCAAAGGGAAAAATGGGCAGGAGTGGAACTGTGCTGCTGCAGCCAAACACACTCAGAAATGAAGCTTTTCACATCATCTCGTTTGAAGCATTTTGCAGCTCAATGCAGCTCAATGCCTTCAACTGTCTTGTCACATTTTGCCAAACAGAAAAAAACAAACAAAAAGCCTCACTGGTCAAACTGCTGACTTCACCCTGTCCCACACCCAGGGACAAGTCGCCTATCATTTGCTTTCATCTAAGTTTTCACACAGACGACGCGGTGTCAACATTTTGACGCGACGCCAGGATCGGACTGGACCATTTTTTGATGCTCTCCATTGGGCATCATGTAAAATTTGATGCCCTTGTATTAAAAATTCTCACGTCACCCTGGCTGTGTGAAAACCCCTGTTGATGAGAGTGTCTTTGCAGTTGTTGCAGTGTGATGAGAGTGTTGTTGCTGTTGTTGCAGTGGGACCCCCGACCACCACGCCCGTGCCGCTGTGCCCAGACTTCTTCCCCAGCTTCCTGGGCACGTACGGCTTCGGGTGGCTCAACTATTGGATCGGACGCTGGGCATGCGCGTCCAGGCAGCATGATCACGCGCATCCGGACCCCCCAGTACGCAGAGATATGTACACCTACTACCTGTGCAGGCAGAGGGTCCTGGACAAGGATTCCGCGGCCTGCAAAGCCTTCAGGCTGCAGTGAGCTTGTGCAAAGGGTGGAGGCTGCAGTGAATGGTACAGGTCTGTTGGGATGCAGTGCCCAGTGACTTGTGTGGATGGAAGTGCAAAAACTGTTGGATTTGCTTGCTAAAGAACACTGCAGTCAGGAAAGAATATCTCTTTGGTGGTGCAGGACTTTGACATCTTCAACTTTGCTGAATGTTTTTCTTCAGTAGAGCTGATAGTCTTCTTCCTTTTGACAAAAAGCACATGCAATTGTCAAATCTCATGAAATAAATATTCAGAGAAGTTCATGACATAAGTTGGGTTGCTTTCTTAATTTTTTCCAATTTTTTTTTTCTGAGAGTGACATGCACCAGACTCTGACCTGAAATTCCCAAAGTGTTGACTTGTTGAGTCCATCTGTGCAGGACCAGGGTGGCATGTGGAGTGAAACAAACCCACTTTGATTTGGCACCAGCAGTGGGCACGATCACAAAAACACTGCAAAACTCACAAAATCTGTACTTGCTGTGGGTGTAGTGTCTAGTTGCAACAGAACATTTTTGATGTGTAAAAAGACTCATTTCTGAGAGTGTATGTTGGATGGATGGGACAGGTGTTTATATGGTACTTGTGTACGTGGATGTGTGTGTGTGTGTGTGTGTGTGTGTTTGTGTGTGTGGCCGTGATTATTTGTGATTATTTGTGTGCCTGTGTGTGTGCTTGAGTGTGGGTATGCGTGAGAGTTGTGTGTTTATGTGTGTGTGTGCAGGTTTTTTTGTGTAGCTGCAGGTGTGTGGACCCAAGCCATGGTCTGCTGCATGCACGTGGTCTGAGTGCACACGTGGTCTGAGAGCCCTTTTATCGCCCTCTGGTTGCAGTGCCTGGACGCCGCAGCCTGTGCCTCGACATCCTCCCGAACTTCTGTGGACCGATATGGCCCGACACTGTGGTTAGTTCCAACACTCACCACCAGAGGGTTCTCACATAGACAAGGGTCTGCTGTACCGCCCAACACTGACTTGTGTGAGTTGGGATAGAAAAATACAACGCACACCAACAAGTTGACACGCAAGTCAAAAACACTTGACAGTTGTGCATTGTGGGACCAGTGCCAAATTTCTCTCGACTATGGTTTCCGACTAGGACCCATGAGGTCTTCGGGAACCAGCGGGTCCCCAAGGTCCTCAATGGTCCACGGACACAAGGACCAAGAGGTTGTGGGTTCGCTAGTGGATGACGATGTCCCGACACGAATCAGTCTTGTCTGTCTCACCATCACAAATATTGTCAGGTTGTTTCTGTTGTAAGAAGCCAGTGTTGAGCTTCAGGACCTTCCACACCCACTCATAGAACTACTGTCCCTCCTCCGTTGTGTTTCCTGCGGACTCTGCCCGGGCGCTCATGCGCCTTCGGTACCCTGGGACGAGGAGTGTTGCCGCACCCTCAGGGGTACCTCCTGGGCGTGCCCAGGCAGACCCCGCCGCCCACTGCCCGACCCGGCCGTGCGAAGCAACATGAGGACGTGGCTCCTGTGTCAGAAGGGAGTACTGAAGATGGACTCGGAGGCGTGCAGGGCCTACCAGCTGCACTGAGTACTGGTGACCTTGAGTGCTGACCTTGAGTGCTGACCTTCAAAACTGATAAAGACCACATATGACCTTGACCAGATGCCCTGGGCTGTACCCTTGGATCCTGACCTTGAGTACTGACCCTGAGTTGTGAAACTGAGGAGTGATGTTGAGCACTGACCCTGCATAATGACCTTGAGTGGTGACCTTCACTGATGACCTTGCATAGTGAACCTGAGTCGTGACATTCAGAACTGACCTTGATGAAACTGACTTGTGGCTCTGAGTAATAGCCAGACAAAGTGGATGAGCAACACATGTTGGACTGGTGCAGGCAGGAAGTGATTACTCCAAGACTGTTCCAGAGATACATGGCGCTCAACTAGAACAATGCGTTTCAGATTGTGACAACAGTCAAAAGAGAAGCTTGCCAAATTCTCTTGTAGAGATCAATATGAGCTGTGTTGAAGAAGAATGCAATGGTTGTGTACAGAATGATAAATTCAAATTCCAAAACTTCGTAGAGCAACACACAACTTCTGTTGTACTCTGATGCAACAAATTACAAATCAAACTCACAAATTCTCAAAAACTTTGAACCTTGTTTTTGCACATCAGAACCTGTGAATTAAATCTGAAATGAGACAAGCAGTGTTCCATTCATGCATGTGGCTGGTCGAGTGCGGTGAAATTCAACGGTTTTGATAATCTAGAGAAGTTGTGGAACAAGTTCCACAATCCAACAAAATAGCAGCAAAATGAACCTTGACAGTCCCTCCCTTCCTCAGAGTGTTCTCATGCCTCACCACAAATCACCTTTCAACTGAAGCTCCTCACACAATTTTCACTATTTGCACAATTTTCTAGTTTTGTCTTCCCATTATTCAATGAAATTATCTCCAACTCCCTTCCAATTATGAATGAAGCAACAGCCCTGAAGTACCCAAGGTGTTCAATCAAGCAAATCGTTTGGATCACAACTCCCATTCAAAGATGCCCAAATTTCCAGCCGCACCTGCTCAGCTCCCACTTTTTGGTGATTTGCGCCGGCCACCGGTCCAGCGCGAAGCACAAAAGGCTTGCAGAACATTTTTCTATGTCCAGCACTTTCTCCATGAAAATAGTATTAAATTGTGCTGATATTTCCTCTGTAAATTTATTCTTGATCAAGGAAAAGGCGCTTGTCTGGTGCTGTTGATCCCAAAGAATACGGCGCCAGGTGCAAATACACATGAGTTCCGTGGAACTATTTTTACTGCTGAACCACTACAATCAAATATGGAAATCACAGCAGGTCTTTTCAAAGTGTTTGAAGGAAAAAGTTGGAACATTGACAGATCTACCCAAAGTGTGGGGCAAGGCGTGACATGCGAATCATGATCTGAATAATCTATTCTGAGCTTCTTGTTGTCGCGGTGGTACCTTGCACGAAGTCACAGAATAAAATTTTGAATCGTCAGTCGTCAGTTCAATGCTCTCTCTCTCTCTCTCTCTCTCTCTCTCTCTCTCTCTCTCTCTCTCTCTCTCCAGGATCTCAGAGGTTCGTGTGTGGCCTGTGTATGTCACAGGAATTTCTTGTGCATTGAAACTTCTGTAAGGGCAGTAGTAAGTGAAGGCCCAAGCATAAGCAGATAAGTACCGTAACATACCAGTAAGATTGAAAACCCTGCCAAACACACAAGGTTGGCAGTAAAGCATAAGTGCCTGGATGTAAGGAAGCTGCTAGGTCTGATTGAGTACTGATGGTGCAGAGTAGATTCTCCTCCAATTGCGCTAACAGCTGAATGTACAAGCTCTGGTTTTGGGTTGTTGCACCCACATGCCGATCTTGGACTTGTCACAGCCGTGTGACAAACTTGTGGACTGTAACTGATACCTGACTGACAGTTCTCAGACTTACCGGATCATACCGCGCACTACACAGGGCTCAACACTTCCGTACTGGTACGTTGTGCTCCCATTAGGGAGGTTTCGCAAATTGGAAACGTAGACGTAGACGTGAGCGTAGACAAAGAATCTCACCCTGTGAGATACAGTACTCCACAGAAACCTTTATTTTTCTCCTGCTCTGAACAAAATTCTGCCCTTCTTTTCCAATTTTCTTCAGAAAAGGGTGAAGGTAAACAAGAAAGCAAACACCACAATTAAAGAGTAGAACATATTTATTGCTTTGGGCTCAAAATGTTGAGGTGTGAAGAAACTCACAGGGTGAGATTCTACGTCTACGTCCACGCCTGCGTCCACGTTTCCAATTTGCGAAAACTCCCTACCGTTTGCGTGTCATCTGTATCTATCCAGTCTGATTGGGGGGAGTTGGGGGGTGGCACTCTCTGTGGATAGAGACACGTACCGTGTTCACGTTTCCAATTTGCCAAACCTCCCTATTGTGTGTTTTTGCGTTGCGTCAAGTGTTGTACGGGACCGTGGCACCAAAACGTTTCTCTTGTTTGCAGAGTACACAGTGTAAATATCAGCCAAGATGGAAGGCACGTGTGTGAAGAACCCCTGATACTACTTTTTCTTATTATGAACTTCAAAACCTGAAAACAAAAGCATTTCAAAGCCCAGTTGTACCTTCCTGGATTTAAACCTCATGATGTTTCAATGGCAGTATTCTCTGGTGAGCACATTTTTTGCAACAAAATTTTCAGTTAGGGAAAGGGTATGTTTCTACACATTTGGGGTGAGTTAGATGGGAGCATTGTAAGTATCTTGGGTATGCGCACAAAAAAAAAAAAAAAATCACCCAAAAGAAATTCATACACTGAACCAAGCAAACAAGAAGTCTGGTAAACGGACCCAATGATGGTTGCGCGCACTTCCAAAAAATTGAAATTTGAAAAAATTGGAATTTGTGAAGGGCATCAAAAATGAAGGGGGTAGAAGACCCATCAAAGTACACCCATTTTGTTTTTAACAGTGCAGTTTGCCACCATTCCAGCCACCCAATACCCACACAACAGTCTTGTGCAGCTTGCATCCGAATGGAGTGAAGGTCTGCAAACATTGTGAACAGTTTTGTGCAATCAGGTATAGTGTAGAAACTTTACACAATTTGGGCACATTTGAGGTTATTTTAGTGTATTTTGTGATTGACCAAACATGCACAGCAGCCTGATTATTTTGTGAGCAGAATGCATAGCAAGCAGAACCAAAAATTTAGCATCCTTACAGTCCTTTCTTCTGCTTTGTACAGCAATATTTTCGAACTTGTGTAACTACAAAAATAGCTGGATAACTAATGGAATTTATGGGCAAAATTGCCACAGAAGTCCATGTTACAAGAGGTGATGGGTAATTTGGCAGGAACATGGCAGTCAGAAAGACAGCATCAGATGAAATCCAACAGAGAATGTTGAATGTGGTCAGTACTGAAAGTTGAGTAATTAAAAACACAGGTGAGTTTTCTGCTTTTGATTTTGTGATGTTGTTTTGAGATTTTAGAAAGTTGTTCACAAGGAATATGTGCATAATTGTGACACCTGTTGTGGACATCATTTGCATTATCACAACACACCAAATTACAAATGTAACAATAGTTGTGTGACCAGCTGGGTCAAAGAAGGGAATACACAAAAGAGTAGGCATGCTGCTGGCTGTGAACTTTGTTCCTAAAACTATTGAAATACTCAACATGAATGTTGCTAAGAATATAATAATAAGGCAATTGATTGTAAACTTTGTGCCTTTAAACTTGGTGTCTATTGGATAGATCACCACCATCATTCGTGACAATGAAAGAAAGTTAATGGTTAACTGTGATAGAATTGAGTACCACAGAACAAATTGACATGCTGTAAAACATGCAGTTCCTGACCTCCAAATTTCTTCTTTCAGAACAATAGTTCCTTCCAAAAGTATGTCAGATATCCACACAATGGACAGAAAGGTGATCATCAGAATGTGAGACAGATTCACAGCAACAACAGCAGATTTGAAGGATGTACTTGAATGACTGTCTAAAATGTGTGACAAAAAACAAACCCCAGACAAAACTAAAATAAGCACTGACACCACAATAAATATTGTTCTCATTGTTTTTGTGGGTAGAATGTCTCCACAAGATACAACCCAAGGTATTGCAGATGTGCAGTTGACTCTTGAAGGAGCAATGCAGCAAATATGATAATCTGTGACATTCAGAATAACAGAAAATGCATTTGTAAATGCATTCAAATTCATTTCCTTCAAAGTGACATTTCTTACATGAAATAATTTTATTTTTGTGGAGTCTGCAAAAATGTTGTAAGGCAGATTCTGAAGAGGGTTGTTTGACAAGCAGAGAACTTGTAGTGATGTTGCATTCACAAATGATTTAGTAGCCAAACAAGATATTTTATTGTTATTGATGTTCAGATAGTTGAGCTTCAAAAATGATGTCAGGCAGTTTGGTGCAATGCTTTCAATTAGATTGAAACTGACATCAAAATAAATGGTAAAACCTGATGAAAAGATTTGACAAATGTGTTGAGTTCTGGTATGAGTGAGAATAACAAAATTTAATGAAGGAAATATTTGAAATATTGTTCTGATGTTTCTGATGTCAGAGAAGGAAATGTCAATAAAAACATGTGGATAGTATGATTCATGCAGTGTTACAAGAAGACTAACAGCCTTGCAGCATTTCATTGCAAATAACAGACACTGACATGGCTGTGGACAGATATGGTTCTTGAGTTCACAGAATTCTTCATCATCACCACTGGGACAATTATTTGTGTTGTCACACACAGTGCCAACATGAATGCACTGCCTGCTGGCTCTACAAGAGTACAGGTGAGGACATGCAGTGATTGGCCCACAAGAATACAATTCATCATTGCCATAAGGACAATCCCACTTTCCATCACACAAATAGGACCAAGGAACACAATATGACTTGTAACATTTGAACATCATATTGCACTGAAAAGCATCACAAAGTTCCAAATGTCCTCCTGTTCTGCATGGGTGCAGATGATTGGATAAATCAAGGCTGAAGGTGCAGATATCTGTTATGTTGTAACATTTTGGATGACCAGATTTGCATGGAATCTGATATGGCCTCTTGCATCTGAAATGTGATTTGTGGTTTAGTAAAGACAAAAGTATGAGCTCATCTTGAGCTTCTGGGCCACAATCAGCAACCAAATCATCCTTCAAATTCAAGTCTATTTTGGTTCCATTGATATTGCATGTCATATGGTGTTTGGTCAGTGTATTTTTATTGGTGTTCCATTTGAGAAAATAGAACTTTTGACACACTCCATTCAGAGATTCATAGTGTAATTCTGGGCATTTGCCTTGAACAGGATTTCTTGTTTTTGCTTGGGTACTCTCTCTTGTTACCATGCAAAATTCATCTGTGGAACTACCAAAACAATTTACATTTCCATCACATACATTATTCTGTGATATGTACATTCCATCAGCACACTGAAACAGCTGACTTCCTGGGGATATTTTCTTGTTCTTGGAAACACAAATGTGATATCCTTCTGTACTGTTGTTTGAAATGAAGTATTTTTCAGATGCAAACAAATAAAGATATCTCTTCAATTTCCAACTGTGTCTTTCACCTGGCTGATTGGCAAAGAAAAGTAGAGGATGGAAAGGGACTGAAACTGCCTTCAAAATATGTTTTAATCTATCAGATACTTCAACTAGAGAATTAAGAATCAAGTCATTTTTACACAAGTGAACAACATTGAATGAATTTGCCAAATTGTGCCAAACAAACAAATAGCATTTTGAGTTTTTGCTGATGTGTTTTGGGGAGCACAGTGTTGTTCTTTTTCCAGAATTGTCAATGGAAAAAGAAATATTTGTGATTTTTTCACTTTCACAAAGAAAATCATGATACAACTTTTTGCTGCAATTTACAGAAATCCATTCTGGTTCAGCAATGTTGGTAAAAAGCATCAAAATACATTTATGTGTGTTGTCTGTATTTGGAAAAATGGTTACTGCTGCTTCCAGTTTTGTTTCCATGAACAGGGTGCATGCTGATGGATACAAGCTGTGATTGTACTCATGGTGTTTACTTTTGCCAATAAACTTCCTGCTGACACTCTCTAGATCTATGTTTCGACAAGCAGGAGGATAAATGTCCATGTCACATCTGTGTGAAAACATCACTTTTCCAAAATTTTTATTCAAATACAACTGAAAAGATAATGGCCATCGATTATCCCATTTCACACTCTGAAACATACAAAAAATTGCTTTTATTATTAGGTTGAGGGAGTAGGTTCTGTGAATCACAAATATTTGAGACTCTGAGGCAATTTGGGAACATGATTTTTGTTTGACAGATACTTTCAGAAAACCAATCTATATTTGTTGTTTTGTCAGACAGTGACAGCAAGTTCTTAGACACCATGAGAATTGGGCTTGAGAATCAAGTGTCTTGCTGCTCTGTTTAGCACAGGAAGTCCTGTTGTCTTGCATTGAGCTTCAGAAATACAACAGCCAACCATATCAAGTCCACTTGTTGTGTCTTGAGCACACTCCACATCCCACTAGTTGCATTCTTTTGATAGGCCCTGCTACTATGTTCCTCATTTTTCAGAGCTAAATGACATGGAGACAACTTTGTTTCACCTGCACCTGTTTGCAGCATTGACACAGTTGTTTGGACCAGTTTATCTCAGGAGAAGGTCTGAGACAAAAGGAGTCTGTTGGAGAGGACACTTCTCTCACTTGAACATTCTTGTATTTGGTCATTTCTTGGGCACCTCGAGGGCTGCAGGCAATATGTTTAGAGAAAAAAGGTGGCTTTCAGTCTGTCTTGATGTAGCAGTGGGTGGCACAACTGACTGGAAGACTTTATTTCAGAAAACTCCAAGAGTATCTCAGATCCAAACTTTTCACCATCTGAGAGATTTTTGCATCCCTCTGGGAGGATACACCTGCTAATTTCACTCATCTGATCAGGTGTGATCTAAAGGTCTTCTCATTGTGTGTCAGGCTCACCTGTGGAATACACCCACAAGTACCCTTTACAAGGCGATAACATTGAAAGCAAGAGAGGGATGTCAATGCCATGACTTTTGTGCCTGATATTCCACTCATTGTCCCTCAGGAACCCCTCAGGAACCCTGAATTACTCTTTCATACCATATTCCCTCACTGGGATATATTGACCACTAAGCTTCATATCCATAAGTCCGATGTCCTATCAAACTCTATGTGGTGTACTTAGAAAGAGCTCCTCAGCTCTTGATACACCTCAGGTGTCACACATACCAGTATGTCAATTCCACTCTCCACTGTGAGTCTTCTTTCAAAATCCACATTTGTGCCTTAGAAAACTAAAGATTGAGACAGATTTGGCACTATGAATTTTGATGATTGAAAAGATAGTGTGATACTGGTGGTAAATTTGAGACAGAAAGATGGACATGGATTTTAGTCCTGTACAAGAATGTTGCATGTGGCATGCATGCTAGATGCTGGCAGCTGCAAACAGTTTTTGCTGCCTATTCCCCTTGAACACTACTTTACTAGAAAGCCAAAACATGATTGGTCATTTACACACCCAATGGTGGTATGAATTGAGCCTACATGTGCATAAATGATTATATTATCAGTTGCAAGTATGCATGACTCCAAAATGATATGATTCTTGTTTGAAACTGTTCTTGTGGAGAACCTCACAAACACAAATTAGTGGTTCCACTGTCTCTTCAATTTGCACAACTACAACCCCAGATTGCAGTTTCCTTTTTGACATCAAATGTGAAAATAATTTTTGAAAAGTGAGGCATACAGAAAGCTGGTGAGAGAACTTGTATGAAAGCAGAAAGGCTACAAATCTGGTTTTAGATTGTGATGGCCAAAGGGAAGCAGTGTACAATGACTTTTCTCACCTGACCTGTGTTGATGTTACTCAAGCCAATGAAGATTCCTTCCAAGCACTGGGCTCTTTCATAAAATTTCATTATGGCCATCACCTTCCTCAAGTCTTCTCTGCTTGTGAAGGAAGGAAGATGTCCACCAAACTGTTTGCATTTTTTAGCTGCTGTTCTCCAGGAGACAGGAAAATATTGTTGATATTTGGTGGGGTAACTACAGTTATTATATAGTCGTGGTTTGTTGAACAAGAGAAACATTTTTCTGGAATTCACATCACCCAGAAGTTTGGAAAGATTGGTGATGATTCTGCACATGGGCTCAGAACTGATGTAAATCCTGTATGTGTGGAAACCTTTGACTTTGCAGTTGTCAGTCATTTTTGGGTTGAAAAACAATCCAATGTGGTAGTTTTGCAGTGGAGAATAAGGTAAATAGCTGTCATAAAGCTCAAACACTCTCAAAGTTTGTTTGAATAAATTTGCATTGAAAGTTGATGCTACTTTCACAGCCAATGTCCAAAATTCACCTGGTAAGGACACTGTTGAGTCTGCCTGCTCTGCTGAGAGAGTCACTTGGGATGTATAAATGCCACTTGGAAACAAAAAAGATGCACAGACAGCAACAGATATGTGGAAATTTTGTTTTGCTGAAAACATAAAATCTGCTGACCTAGAAATTAATTTGGACAGGTCATATTTTTTGTCTGAAAGGGGAATTGCAGATGCTAGGTGAGACATCATTTTCAACTCTATTTTCTTGGTGATAGTTTTCACTAAAACAATGTCCATCCAACTACAACTGTGAATTGGAAATTCTACATCCAGAAGCAATGATCTGGTGTCCAGTGGTGACAGTATTTCACCAGATATAGGTGAAAATATATCTCCATAATGAAAATATTCAGCAGCACTTGAAGAGAATCTATTGCTTGTCACACGGAGCAGTAAATGATCTGGATAGTTGGCCCGTTTCCAGCATTTTGCCTGTTCATCTTTCTGTATCTGAACACACAAATTATCAGCAAGTCCACTCAGGTCAACCCTGTTGGGGTCATGTCTTCTATGGTAACCAAGTGAAACTGAAATGCTGAACTTGATAGAGACATTTGGCACTGAAATTGGCTCTGGAACTAAATGAATTGAACAGGTTGGCCAGTCTTGTTGCAAAATCCTTGCCTTCTCCTCCAATGTGTTGTTTAATGTCAGCTGTATAATGTAGCACTGATCAATAGGAAGAGAAAATTGCACTGGTGGCATGAAACTCCTTCCAACAGGTGACAATTGAAACCTTGGCAATGTGTGCACTGCACTTTGGAGAAACAACAAACATTCTGAAAAATGGACTTTCTGTGTTGAGTAGGTGGCCTGACACAACATGGTGTATGTGCAAAGGTCAACATGAGTTCCCTTGCACTTTGTTCTAGAAATAACCACAGTTGTAATAATAGAGCTGTAGTGTTCAAATGAATATAATACCAGCATCAGTGAGGAATTACTGGAGAAAAAACTTTTGTGTGGGACACTTGAACCATAATCATACTGGCAGAGTGCTACACTTTCCTGATAGGAATAGGGAAAGTACTCTGCAGCCAGAAAACCACTATATTTGCATGTAATGCTTTTCATGCCAAAATAGCTCATGGACAAAACTGTAGCATTTATTTGAGAACCAGCTTCAGCTTGTAGTGGAACAATATTCAGAGGAAGGAAAAACTCTGTGTTTGGCAATGCCATGATGATGTCACTTTGGTTTGATTTCAGGACCATTGGAGCTGTGAAAGTGTGGTTTGAAGAAAATTGGACTTGATACAACACATTTATTTTTGACAGAATTTGCAGTACACATTCAAAGCTTGAAGCTCTCAGAATGTTGTTTTGATTTGGTTCCAAAACAGGAGACAGAAATCCTGGACCATCATAAATAACAAATTTCTTGCCTGTGATATTCAGGACAATATGATCTACTTTTCTAACTTTGATACAATATGACATCACAGAATAATTTTGAATAATGTGTACAATGTATGGCTTGGGGACCTGATGAGAGAATGTCAAGGAGTGAATGAAATTTTGAAAATCCACCACTGAATATTCAACTCTCAAGTCAAATTGAATATAATAAATCAAAATAACTCTGATGTCAATGTGATGAAATGAGGG
>JAAUXT010047168.1_pt1 | contig 23353 bp, 31 predicted proteins | sample 7278171 | NCBI WGS metagenome assembly JAAUXT01 (sample SAMN14350112, study PRJNA611818) | marine sediment metagenome | isolation source: surface marine sediment (1.8m) | place: French Polynesia: Moorea | collected 2018-08
ACCACACCCCCCTGCCCCCTCACTCCCCCCCCCCCTCCCCCACCCACACATCACCCCACCCCCTGCCCCACCCCCCACCCCCCCCCCCCCCCCCGGCCCCGGGGGGGCGCCCCTCCCCCCCCCCGCCCCCCCCCCGCCGCGGGCCCCCGGTACCCCCGCCCCCGGGGGGGGGGCGCCCCCCCGCGTCGCAACCTCCGACGTGTACCCAAATCCTCCACCCTCCACAGCAGGGCGAAACCAGGGAGTGGCGGGACCCAAATTGCAGCTGAACTGACGTGAGGACAGGCATGTGTGCTGGTGGTGTGCGTGAGTGCGAAGAGTGCTTGTGACATGTTGGTGCGGAAAGTGCTGATCATTGTGCTGAACATGAGATACCTGTGCCGGGTTCTCATCGGGGTGTGGGTGCGGACCCAGGGTCTGCTTGCCTGAATACTCTTCAAGGACAAATGTACATATGTGACTACTGCTGGGGGTGAAGATACTTTTGCAAAAGGTCAAGGAAACTTGGGCCCCCATTTTGATCCGCCCCTGTTGTGTGTTTTCCAGGAATAGAACACAAGGGAGACAGAAAGCGCCAGGCTATTTTGTGTGATTTGAGGAGGTTGCGCTGTTTAAAGCAGCTCAAGCGACCTAAACAGGGGAACCTGAACAAATCATCTCAGGCAGCGTCCACCAAAAGTACGTGAACATTTGTTTCATAGTCGAGATGAGGATCAATTTGGGATGTTTTGGACATTTTTGGTTCAATTTGGGTTGAGGATAATGTGCGAGGAAGGAAATTGTAAAGTTTCAAAGTTTAGGTTCGTCAGGTCGAAACCCCCACCGCCACCCCCATCCCCCACCTCCCCCCTACACAACTCCACCCCTCCCCCCACGTACTGCACCGCGCCTGTCTCCACGAGAGATCAATGGTGTTTGATCCACTCCGGATTATTGATAATCTCGCATTGTGGATCACTGACGTCAATATCGTGCGCAAATACAGACGAAATCCGGAAAACGTGCTCAGTCGCTTCTGAACCAGATACAGGCAGATCTTGCTGATTCGAACACCTCGAATTCGAACACACCTAATTCAATTTCCCCCTGTTTGGAGATCCCCAATTCATCAAACAGCACCAATTCGAAAACACCCAATTCAAACTCACCCAGTTCGAACACCCCAAATATGGACATCACAAATTCGAATACACTCACATCGAACAGTTTGTTTCCTTGTGTCTGACTTGTCAGAGTCGATCTTTCCCAAATTGTATTTGGGAAGTCAGAAGTGACCTGATTTGCTCACTGACTCCAAACTCACCAACAAGCCTTCCAGCAAAAATGAGACAATCTGAACCCAACCTTTCATGCAAGCTCATTCGAATCTGTACTCATCCAATTCGTCCACATTTGTCATTTCCAAACTGTTCTGGTTCGAACTGGTCAGCATGAGGTGCGTTTGTTTTCAGTCGCCGAAGCCCAGCAATTTAAAAAAAAACAGGGTTCGAGTTTGTGAAAACACCGTTTCCAACGTGGCTGCGACTGAGTGGATTTGCGGAAGAGGCAGACAGTTTGGTCTTCCTTGGTTCTGTTTCTCGATTTGAAAATTTTGCTGGGGCTCCCAACGCGCAACACATCCGGCAATGCAAATTGGCAATTCCTTCTCAATTCTGTAATTTGAGGGCAAAAGCCATTAGAAATGGTGGATATGCAGCCATACAAATTGTAATTTGTCAAAAAATTGCTTTAATTGGTTGCCACAGACTGCAATGGTTGTTCGAGGAAAAGGCCGGGAGAAGTGTGAGCAGGGATGGATCCATGATCGAGGTTCATGGCAGTTCTGAAGAAGTTTTGATTTTGTTTTATCCAGGTTCAGCAGCCTTGGGTGATTTTCCTGTTTCTCTTTGAATGTTAGACCCAGAACAAAGAAGTCAAGTGGGATCTTGCCCCTTAACAACAAGACAAGGTCACCAAGTCACTCTCCATGGATGGATGTTCCATTCAATGCACGAAAAGATACACCGTGCCCGCGGGCCGGGGTGGAATCCTGAGCACCCAACTTCCCCAGCATATCAATCCAAAGCAATTGCATATTGGTTCACATGTCATGAAAACGCAAACTCATCAAAATACCCGTGGTTCATTTGGAGACAGATGTACCTTGAAAGCGTGACAATAAATTGTCGTTATCAAGATCAATATGTTGCGCAAACATGGCCAGACGTCTGAATCCGGAGAACATGTCCCCCGGCTTCCGCTGTCAGAACACACCAGGTCTGTGCGCAGGGGCGGAGTCAGGTGTGTGTGTGTGTGGGTGTGTATGTGTGTGGGTGGGGGGTTGTGTGTGTGTGTGTGTGGAGTGTGTGTGTGTGGTCGGTGGGTACGTGTGTGGGCAGTGTGTGCGGGACTCAACGGGGTGTGGTCGAACAACAGCTGAGAGCTGAGACATGCAGAGACAGAGAAACTGCCATCAGTGTGTGCGTGTGTGTGCGTGTATGTGGGTGAGGGCAGGGCACGGCAGGAAAGCTGAAAGCTCAGCAGCTCCAGCTCCAGGAAAAAGGCACCGGGGAGAAGAAAGTGTGGGTCAGAGAGTGCGCGTGTGTGCGTTTGTGTGAGTAAGAACAAAGCGACAGAGGAAGGCAGGGAGCTGGGAGTAGGAGAGAGAAGAGTGAGAAAGATGGAAGTTTGTGAGAAATGAGTGAGAGAGAAGTGAGAGACACAGAGAGGTTGGGTGAGACAAAGCAAGAAACTTTGTGTGTGTGTATGTGTGTGTGTGTGTGTGTGTGTGTGTGTGTCTGTGTCTGTGCAAGTATGTGAGTGTGTGTGAAAGTGTGTTTGTACCTGTGTGTCGGGGAAGCTTGGGAGTGGACAAAAACAACTCCAAGCCAACAATAATTTTGTCAACCACTGTAAATAAAATTCCTGTTTACGAAGTGCAGTTCCTGTTGTGAACTTGATTTTGTCCTGTCCGAACTTCACATTCAGAAAAAAAGAGGCGACTCAGCACATGAAACAAGAAACTGACTCGAGCGACTCCCACCGTGCTTCAGTACCAGTTGTACACCAGCTCCACCTGGTGGTCAGTGAGCGCCTCCCTCCAGTAGCACAGCTCGTCCACCGTGACGTCAGCATACTTACTATCCTGCTCTGTGTACTTCTTCCCCAGAGCCACGTCCCCCAGGGGGTCCACTCCAGTGAAGGAATTCCAGCTTGATGAGGATTGAGCCAGAGCCCCATCTATGTACAGTGAGATCCCAGCAGTTAGGCCATTCAATATAAAGGTGCCATGGAACCAGCCTGTGGGGATGGTTGACTCTGTGATGCTGTACTGCATTGTGGTGGTTGTGATCACAAATCTGAAGGTGGAGGATGAACCATTGAAACCAAGTTGCATTCAGACAAATAACACCACAAAGTCAAATGGAGATGTAAACACCAATGAAGCACGTTTACCTGAATTGCACAATATTGGTGTGCACAAAAAAGTTGATCACCTGAATTGAGGGCCAGTTTTTATTTCCACAGCCCAGCCCTGCCTCCCTGCAGTGTCCCTGCTTCCCATGATGCCTACAGTGGAGGACCCTGTCTCAGGTGTCTTGATCCACATGGCCAGAGTGGCTCCAGCAGTGCAGTCTGAAGGCTTCCAGAAGCAGGGCTCCCTGTACAATGCAGTAAGTGCTGCCCACTGTAGTTGTATTGGGTCAAAGTGCAATGCCTGACCCACCTGGAAATAACAAATGCTATTTCTGTGAACAATAGAAGGAACCCATTTGAAGTACATGTTTTCTCACTTTCTCTCTTCAACATTTGCAACAAAACTATTGTGTATGCTTTCAAGTGATTTGTTGCTGGTACCTGTTCGGGTACCAGGCAGCGCAAAGCACATAAGGCATTGTGGATAAGATTCTGTGGACAGCACATTTTTCATGAAGATGATGGTCAATTCTGTCCAATTTAGTCAGTTAATTTGGTTCATGGGGAGGATGATGCGAAAGAAAGCTTGGTGCAAGTCACAGTACAAAAGAATGTTGTGTTTGGGCGATAATTGGTGCAAGCTCCCTGGAGGTATTTTGATTGAGCTGAGGAGAGAAAACATTGTCCGTACAAGAACCAGATGAGATGTGACAAATGGCAACCAAGATTTCTGGAAAAACAGTTGACTCACCTGGCCTGCCACCTGGCTGGGGCTGTTGAACAGCTGCAGGTCTGACACATCTTCAAAGTCCTCATGATAGAAAGGTGGTGGGACTCCAGCTGGTGGCCAGAGCTGCACAGTGGTGCCCTCTGTGGTGGTAGGGTTCATATCAGCTGTGTCTACTTCCACGTCGTTGTCTGTTTGAACGAAAAACAACAAATAAGTTGTGAAAACATATTTTGCAGACATTGGAAGTTTTAAGGTGACTTCATATAGAGCTGCAGCTGCGGCAGCGGCAGTGGCTGCCGAAGAAAGTCACCATTGACTTCTGTGTCTGCACATTTCTTGCGTCAAGAATCGATTCCCAGCGATTATCTGCAGCAAGCTACCTATGGCACATTGGGCGTCATGTTAAAGTTTGATGCCACCCAACATTTTGCCGCAAAACGCAGAACGCAACAAGCTCTATATGAAGTCACCTTCAGTCTTCAGAAACTCTGAGAGGAAAGGCCTCAGATTTTAAAATACTTTGCAAACACAAATCTAGATGAAGCAAGTGGGTATGAGTCTTTGTCTGGTTTGTCTGAGTTGCATGTCCCTTGTTGCTACGGAGGCCCGTGGAGTAAACAGACTGAATGATGATTAAATGATGTTTTCAGTCCTGAGTATTTTGATCAAACTCCATTTCAAGGTGCCTGAACGCACTTGCCTTTTCTGTACAGTTCTCCATCTCCAGATGATATCATGTTCAGTTCCACCACACCATCACCAAAAATTGTGTTGCACATGCCCGGGCTGAACATGAAAGCAACACACCCTGGACCAGTTGTACACCTGAAAAATGTGGAAAAAAATATTTCACAATATGCTGTTCTTTGCCTTTGTGGTTGTTTCAAATATTGAGCAGTTTCCCTTGAATACTCACAGAGATGCGCACGCAATCTTTGAGTTCACTGTGAGTTGCGGTGATATCTGGTTGGAGCCTTGAAACACTTCAACAAACGTGTACCCCTGTTGATTCATACTGTTGGTACAGGTACAAGGAACAATGGACACAAGGAGAAAGAAACTCCTCAACAAAGCCATCCTGTGCCTTTGAGTTGGAAAGAAAAACTTGTGCTTGCAAACAGAAGAACCAGACTGCACAAGAACACTATTTATTATTCTTTCTTGTTCTTCTGAACCCAATGGCTCTGGACGCCACATCAACACCTGCCTTTTCATTGCCGCTTTGAGATGTGGTATTTTGTTAATTGCAGACTTGTGAGTGTTTGATGATATGAATCAAGCTAAACAAACCCAAGTGCATCGGGTTCAATCAATATGAAGATAAAAATTATTTAACCAATACTTGTAGATCAGGTGGTCTGAGTTTCTGTGTTGTAATTACACTGAAAAATCAGTGACAGGTTGAAATAGTGACAGGTTGGTGCCCAAAGCCTCCTTGTGATAAATCTAGGGACTGTGGAGTAAAGTGTTGATTGTTTGATACACAGTACTCAGCACAGACCAGGGGCTGAAACGCTGTGCTTTGAAGCAATGTCAAATATGCTTCTCTCCTGCTTACTTTGTGTGTGACAGGGCCAGGGCTGACCAACTGGCACGCAGTTTTAACAAAACGGGTTTTATGCGGGCACCCAGAATCAAGAACAATACCCCACAGAACAATACCCCATCAAGTACGTATTTACCATTTCAACTCCCCCTGGAAAACACACATCAGAAAGATATTCTTTTCTGTTCACATTCGCCGTCGCTTTGGCAAATGCACAAAAAACACTTTGTCTTACATGCTGAAGTTTATTGAAAGTCCACAAGGTAAATGCCAAATTAAGTGCTGTACAGCTGGTGAATCACAGCTACCCCCAGGGGTTGATTCCAGAAGAACAGCTTATCAACAATGACATCAGCATGTTCTCCAAAGACATTGCTCTCTTGCCACCAAGAACTACAAACCCATTATCACAATGGTTATCAGAAGAGCCAACCAATTCAGACCCAATAAGAGTTCCATTCAAACAGACAGAAATTCCATCATTGGGTCCAAAGTACACAAGGGCTGAGTGAACCCTTTCATCTGCATTGTCTGTTGTTTGAAGGATACATTTCTTTGTTTTGGTTGCCAGGAGAAACTTCACAATGAGAAACAAAGAAAGGTATGAATGATATCACAATTGGTGGAAAGTTGGTGTTAGTTAGCAGAATGAATGAACATCTTTCATGAGATTTCCGGTGTTTCTGGGCCTCCACCGCTCTTGGGTCCAGTCATTATGAACTGTGGACGGGATGCTCCCATACTCTGTCGCTATGTTATTTGCTTTGATCCACATGGCCAATGTGGCACCACTGGTGCAGTCAGATGGATTCCACAGACAGGGATCTCTGTACCAAGCAGTAAGGTTGGCCCATTGTTGCTGGTGGCTGTTGAAATTGAGTGCCAATCCAACCTGTGATAAAGTTTAGAAAAGTGCCAAAGTGGTGATCTGAACACAACTAACCAACTGACCAAATTCTTGTTGTCTTTATCGCGAAAGAAATAGAAAACAAATAACATCTCAAAGAAGCGCCACACAAAGAGGGAGTGTCCATCTTGGAAACTTAATACCTACAAACCCAGTTTCTCACCAATTGAAATGCCAAAAACAATATCCTTCTTACCTTGCCAACCACCAGAGAAGGACCATTTTGCAATTCTAAATCTGACAACTATCCACAGTCTTCATAGATTAATGGTGAAGGAATTGGAACATGATCTGAAAATCAATCCAACTTTGAGTCTTGAGTGAACAAACCAGCTCAACACTTCATTGTTTCCACAGGGTAACTAAAGAGAGCATGTGCATACTCTTTTGAACAGTTCGCCACCAGAAGAACAAGTATCAGATCCTGTTGGCCCATTTTGACTTATCAAAAAGCAAATACTTTCAAACAGCTTGAAAGCAACACAACCAGAATCTAACCTGCATCTGGAAGTGAAAAGGGAGGAAAACATAAAGCTGATGATTGAGATCAAAGACTCAAGAATTTGTTCTTCTTTGCCTGCACATTCCACCATTGACTCTGAAGAGATTGCTGGTGTGATCTGGTTGGAACCTGGCACAAGAATCAACTTTCGTGAATTTGATGTTGTCTGAAGACATTGTGCACAATGCTGGTTGCGCAGAGCAAGCTAAAAACTTGACCAGTCATCATCAGCATTGATCACAAACTTCTGTCAAAACCTGTGTGTTGCTTTCTCTGAAAACAAGTTTTTCTCAAGCTTTGTTTTCAAGAAGAAATATTGCTTTCTTGATGCATTTGTGTTGTCCTGATCTACCTTTTACACACTGGCAAACAACAGAGAAGCATCGTAGTTTCCTCCTCCTCAACAGGCTCGTCTCATTGCACTCAACATGATTAGATCTCACATTGATTTCAATTGTTCAGAGCACAGGCAACGGCAATGTACGAGTGCGGCACCTTCGTTCACACTGTCATTTCGATACAATGGAGCACTGGACTGTAAACGCGTGCACAATGGCACGCTCTCATGGACCATGTTTCTTGCCCTTCTTACACAGCTCAATACAGGAAGATTTTACACCTGCTTCAGTGCGCACTTTCTGATTAAAACAGAGATTTGCAGTGAAGAAACAACAAAAGAATTTAAATCTTGATCACCAACTTCAATCAAAGGGAACAAAATTATACCTGAGAGATAATATTTGAGTTGGTGCAAAGTAGCACAAAATGTTTGGTGATTGTTTGGTGTCAACAATGAGCCAAGAGGTGCGATTGTCATGCGCAGTGATGACGTCATCATTCCTGAACTCAGATGCCCTTTCTCTGCTCACTGAAGCCAGGGATACACAACTCTGTTACCCCTTGAGTCGTGGGTCCTATCTGTCCATCCAGCCTTGCAGAGAACAAGACATGTGCATGGCAACTGTAGAACTGGGGTGGCTTAAAGTGGACACAGGATTGTGGGTTAAACTAAACCCATCGATCATCCCTGGTTTTGCTCAGGCACCAATGTAGCTGAGCTGAACAGCATTGACAATGGAGAGACTCAGGCCTCCACAAATCAAGTTGTGAAAGCACTGACTCTCTTCCCGTCAACAGACCAGTGATGAGGCAAAACAATGTTGTATTGTTTTGTCCAAGATTTATTTAAATAAAATCCGCAGGTTAAGAAAATGCCAAATTAACAGGAGTTGTACAGTTCTTGAATCACAGCTGCACCCAGAGGTTGATTCCAGAAGTACAACTCATCAACGGTCACATCAGCAAAACTCTTGTCCTTGTTCACTGCCTCTTTACCCAAAATAACATTCCCACCTGAGTTGTCAACAAGATCCACAGAAGGACCATCAAAATCAGAGGCAATAAGGACTCCATTAAAGTACACAGAGAACCCATCACTGGGACCATAGAACACCATGGTGGTGTGAAACCAGTCAGGAGAAGGAACTGATGCATCAAGTTGAAATCTGATGGTTCTAGTTGCCAGTATAAACCTGTGGGAAACAACAAGTTGTTCTGAGCAGTGGACTTAAAATACACATCAGCCATTTTACTCTGGTGTTTTGTCTTGTGAAACAGAAGTTTAGTTGTTGTGGCAAAAGTGGGACATCAGATACTTGAGAATTCCTGTCGTTGTTGACTTGATGCGCCAGCGCTGTTCAGTCCAGTTGTTTTCCACTGTTGACAGTATTCCCCCTTCCATGCCTGTCACAGGCTGTGTCCTGATCCACAAGGCTAGGGAGGCTCCAGAGACACAGTCAGATGGCTTCCACAGGCAGGTCAGTCTGTGTAGGGCAGTTATATTGGCCCATTGGTATTGAGATGGGTCAAAATGAAGTGACAGTCCAACCTGAAAAACATTTTCCAACTTGTTAAATATAAATTGACTTCTGTTGTCATTGTCTCAACAACCCTGATACATAGAAATGTCAATTTTTGTGGTCCACAGGTCATGTTTTACAGCTCAAAATGCAAGTATTTTATTTTTTTATTGCCGTCAATTGATTTTTCTGCTTCCACAGTGTATTTCTGAACCAGAGACCTTGCCCACAACTTGAGAAGGACCATTGTACAAATCCAGATCTGATAAATCCTCAAAATCCTCATAGATAACTGGTTCAGGAATTGGAACAGGATCTGGAACCCAAATTTGATGATGTATCTTGAAGTAACAACAAAACGTATCAACCATAAATTTCCAGGCTCTGACCTTTGATGTACACTTTGCTGACATCAGAAGTCACACCGGATCCATTTGGCCCATTCTGATAAATCAAGTTGCAAAACCGTTCAGAATGGTTGAAGGCCACACAATCCGAATCCCATTCACATCTGCAGTTGGAAAAAATTCAGATGAGAAGGTGGCACCAACAACAAAAGCACCACCCAAGGCTCATAAAATTCCCCTTACCTCGCTGCACACACCAGTTTTGACCGGGAAAGGAATGGTGAAGCTATTTGGTTGAAACCAGATAGATTATCAACATTTCTGAATCCTCTGATGTCAACAGATATGAGGCAAAGTGTGACAACAACACTATTTGTGCAGAGCAGAGCCACAAATATTCCACTCATCATTTACAGTGACAATGGAGTGGAGATTGAATAAAATTGGCCACTTGGAATAGAATGAGAATTGTGCTTTGAATCTTATTGCTGCTGCTTTTGCTTCATGCTTCAATGCATGGTTTCTATTTTCTTTGTCCAGTGCACCAGTGACTGATTATTCACCTGTTTTGTGCAATTTCCTCATTCTTTCTCCAGAGAGGTTGCTTCATTGCATTCACATTGTTTGGATTGATTTCAACAGGAACTTGCAAATTGTCTGTCTTCATTCTCGGTTGATTTCATTCAAGTGCAGCATCTTTTATGATGCTGTCTTTTCCAGTGAAGATGCATTGGTCTGTGAAATGCAGAAACAAAGCCTCTGTGTCTGTTTCAACTGCTCTTGTACTGTATGCAGCTCAGGAGGCATTTTCCCATTTGACGCAGTGGGTTTATTCAAACCCTCACATTTCATGAAAGTAAAAGCCTTCAGAAACAAAAAGCAAAAGGCAAAATATTTGTTGTCCAACACTGAACCGTCTGTGCCCAATGCACGCCAGGACAGCGGAACATCTCATCTGAAAGGTGTCTCAGGTGGGGAATGGAGGCCGACTCCCCCACCCCCACCCCCGAGGCTGAACTTCGTGACTAGTTGTGAGAATTCTTGCTGTTCAAAACGGACAAAAAATAGAAATTGAGAAAAATAACTCATCGAATAACTGGAAAGTATGTGGTGCCTGCTGTTGGCTGAGGGCAAGCCCAGAAATTGAACTACTGGTTCAGCAGAGCGTGGAGAGGAAGGAGCAGGAGCAGGAGCAGGAGCAGGTGCAGGAGCAGCAGGAGGAGCAGGAGCAGGAGCAGGAGCAGGAGCAGCAGGAGGAGCAGGAGGAAAAGGAAGAAGAGGAGGAGGAGCCTTTGACAAAGTGCGTTCCTTTTGCAGACAAATCCAGTTTTGATGAGGCCATTTGAGTGCCTGGATCAGTCCATTCATCGTTATTTCCCTTGTACTTGTTGCTTTTGCCAACAAAAGTTGGTGGAAAAACAGACCTGGATGGGAAGCATCGTTCCCAAATGTCAGCCCGAATTAGAAACATGGTGCACGAATTAAAACCAAGGGGGACAGAAAGTGACTGTTTTGGCCATGTAAACCATGGAGCTGCAATCCTACCTTTTACTATCTTGAAGGCAAGACTGGGAGCTTCGTTTAGATGTAAATTTTATTCGGATAGTCCCGGTGGTTCCCGAGATATCGGTCTCAAAACACAAAAGTTTGGTCGGCAAAGTCGGAAACAGGTTCGAATTAGAAGCGGTTGCTCTGTCCCATGCGATGTGTTCCTCACAAACATGGCTATGCACCCTCTAACATTTGTCACTGGCACGCCTTTGACTGTAGGTTGCTCAAATGGACACAAAGCCACGGCATAAACTGAGTGTTTCTTTGCCATATAGCTCTTCGTACAGAAGCTTTTCTGCACCTTTCATTTCTGCCACTCTAAAATTTTGCTCCAGCTCATCTGGGCAATTCTCAAGTACTTTGCTTGCAAGTTTGACAACACAGCTATGTTCATTGTCTGCTGCCTGCATTGCGATGCATACACAGCTAACTCTTCTGTCTAAGTTGTCCAATTGTGGTCTGCTTATGCCAGACTGGTCAGCAAATACTTGTCCTCGTGTTAAAATAAGAAAACGTGGACGTATATTTATCACAAAAGTTTATTTTCCCATTGTCATCTTTCCCCAAGAAATTCAAACGTGCAGCTTATAACCGACTCTCTGAAATTTCTATTCACTTTTTGACCTTCCTTACTTTCCTTTCACTTTGTTATCTCCTTCCAACAGATTGCCAATGAGGCCAAACATCATGAATCACATTTGTTGTTTTTTCCTTATTTCTGTGCATTGTACAAAGTCTCCAGCAGATCTACTCCAATGCGTTCATTCCAGAAGTACAATTCATCAAGAGAAACAGCATATTTCCATTGATCAGAAACACATCCCTTCCCAATGATAATATTTCCACTTGTGTTTCCATGGGGGTCATGGGTACCTGAAGTATCAGACTTGAAAAAACTTCCATTTAAATACACTGAAATTCCATCATTTGGACCAAGGTAGACAATAGCCATGTGAAACCAGTCTGGAGAAATAGGTGAGATTCGTAAGTTATATTTTACTGTTGTTGTTGCGACAGTAAATCTGAAACAAACCATATCAATGGTCGTATCAACTTCCGAAAAGAGACCGAACACCAACATATTGTAAAGACAGATTGTGAGTCCACCTTCTAATTGGAACATTTTTCCTTGATTCCTGTTGCAACAGAAAACTGGGATATCTCTCTATTTTCTTATTCGAGACCAGTTTGGTGACTCAAAGATAAAAGGGTTGACGCCTACCTGAGCTTTCCTTCATCGTTCCACCTCAGGGACCAACCCTGACATTCATCACACTCCTCCTTGGCTAGAATAGGTTGATGGTCATTTGTCGACCATCTTGTTTTCATCCACATGGCCAGGGTGGCGCCACTGGTGCAGTCAGATGGTTTCCACAGGCATGGAGTTCTGTACAGGGCAGTTAGGTTTGCCCACTGCTCCAAAGAATGACTGAAGTGCAGCGCTTGCCCAATCTGAAATATTCAAGCAATGACAGTTTTGACACCAAAAAGATCTGGCTTTTCTTATGGCTCCCCATGGATACACTGGGACAAGTGTCGTTTCCTGATGTTCCAAATTTCATTGTCATTTTGCCTGCTTTTTCTGCCAAAAAGTTTGTCCACAAATACATACCATGCCCGAAATTTGAGAAGGTCCGTAATGCAAATCCATGTTTTCCAGATTTTCAAAGTCTTCATGAAAGTATGGTTCTGGCATTTTAACTTGATCTGGTGGCACAGAATCTAGCACTGAAAAACATGGCTTAAAATAGTGTGTTTGCAAGGCAGTGTTCAGGTTCTTTTCAATGTGAACAACTCAATACATTGTTTGGAGACCTTTTTTGAACAAAGTGCCATCAGTGAAATTTACACTGGATTCATTGGATCCATTCTGTGTTATTGTCTGACAATTCCCAACATAGAATCTGAACCCAACACACTTTGAATCTTTGCTGCAACTGACAAAAACATGTGAAGATTATGGGAATGTGAAGAACCACTCTGTGACAATACTTATTTGTGAGAAATGTTACCTTGCTGCACAAATAATTTGTAACTGCAAAGTTTTCCAGGGTGATATTTGGATATGTCCTGATATCAAGGTTGTTGATATGAATTTGTGCACAATTGACAATTCTGAAGACAATGATTTGGCCAAACTACACGCCCAAAATAAAAGCATACAAGAAATAATCATGTTTGTAATCATCGAAAGTGTGCAGTAGTGAAACTTTCTCTTCATTCACATCTGTCAAACTTGCTGTGGGCAGTTTGACTTGGTGGAAATTTCAATGGACTGCATCCTGCATTTTGTATTGCTGAATGGTGCATGCAATTTTCTGCAACTTAAATTGATTCACATACATTAGGTTTCAAATGTGCACTTGCTTGATCTCTATTAGTGTAAAAGCCAAGATGTGGGCTGTCTGGTTTCTGTGTGAGGACAAATAAGTTTCAGCTAATGCAGCACAGTATTGATGTGAGATATACACCTGTATCACCCCCAAAGCCAATATTACTGGGGTACACAAAGATGGATTTACTTACCACATTATACTTCTTTCAGCACTTTGGAAATGTGACAACATTGGTTCACTTTGGCAAGTGGGTTTTATGAAAACTTTGAAACCATTGCTCACATCATGACTGGTACGAGTATGTCACAGAAAAAAAATTATTTGTGGCCAGCAAAAAAATTGAGCTGTTACTGAACAGACGCAAGCATTAACTTGTGCTGCCGATGCAAACTAAATGGAGGCACACGTATTCATACATTTTGCCAAAACAAGAACACCAAGTAACCCAAGTAACATAACCCCTGAAATCTTTCCTTGGGTGCAGGCTACATGTCATAGATATTGCCAGGAAGTTTGGTTCCCCATCAAACATGCTGCAATTATCACCACATGTCCATTGGTTGAGCTTGATTCTTTGGTTCGTTTTCCTGAAAGGACGCAAATCCAGGTTGCTCTTCAGACCCAGCTGAATAGGTAGCACCTCTTGGCATCTACAGATCTATTTTCTTGCAGACACACCAAAGCCCAGATTTTCAGAACAATGTTCATGTTTAAGGGGGTTGTTTCGCAAAAGATTTCTCAGCAAAGACTTTTCCTAAATTGTAGGATCTGTTTCTGGAAAGGGTGTTTTTTACCTAGGTGGGACCAAGATTTTTCCTGAAGTCTGGTTTTGGACAGGAATTTGTCCTTGGTGTCAAGTTAAGACAGGATTTGTACTGACTGCGAAGTTGCTCCTGGACCCCTCTACTGGACCCTTCCCTGAACCCTATACAGGACCCTCACCTTTACCCACCCCTGAACCTCCCCTGGACTCAATCCTGGATCCTGTCCTGAACCATCCCTTGAACCATCCCCTTAACCCTTGCCTGGACCCTCCCCTGGACACCCCCCAGAGCCTCCCCTGGACACCCCCCTGGACCCTCTCCTGGACCCTGCCCTAGATGTCCATTGTCTGTTTTCTGGTTTCTCTCCTGGGCTGGTATCACCAGGAACTGCAGGCTGCATGTCACGCTGTGGCTGCAGCAGGAAGCAGAAAGTCTCTGCCCAGTCTGCACTGTAGAACCACTGCTCAATTCACACTGTACATGTGGCATCCCTGCAGTAACACTGCTGCATACAGCAGGCATGACATCCATGCAGTTACTCTGCCTGCATCAGGCGTGCCATCCCCATGGTTTTGCTGGTACTGCATGCTTGTCCATGCCGTGGCACTGGTGCTGGAGGCTACTCACCTGAACCCTGCAACTGATGGGTGCCAGGGACATGAGCACATATGCTTCACTAGAGGCCTGCAGTATCCATGCAGTGAGCCTGCCACTGAGGTGGGAAGTCCAGATCTCTGTCCACATATATCACAAAGCTTCAGTTGCCAGTTGATTGGGACATTATGCAAGAATTTTCTACTGGTACCAGACACTGTAAACTTATTCTTACAGATGGGCATATTCAGGCTTGTCCCTGAAAGACAAATTGATTATCCTGTGCTCTCTTCTGGGTGGGCACGCAGGGGCTGGCTGTGGAGCTCTGTCAGACCCACTGAACAAAACCTAAGGCGAACTAAGATCATCAATGTGCCTTAGGTGCTCATCAAGTGTAAATGTTTCAGATTCTGTCTGGATAATTTTTTCCACGTCAGGGACCTTCAGTTGCAACACGTGCGACGTGGCATTACAGGCTGGAAAATCTGTGCACATTTTTCTGTCCTCTGTGGATGCAGTTATTTGTTATAAATTCTCAATTTGTTTCCACAGATGCAAAAGGCAAAGAGAAAAGAAATTATTTGTAAGAGGGAAAAAGAGTTTGTAAATTTGAACATGATTCCTAAAACAGCAAAACGAGTGAAACTGATTCCAGCCTGTTATGCCACGTCCCAGGGCCCACATGTACCTTCCCACGTGTTGCAACTAAAGGTCCCTATTATGGTGGAAAAAGGAACCCGTGTGTCGTCAAAATTTCAACCTTGTTGTCTTTCCAACAAGGTGAACAGTGCGAGAAGTTTTCTCAAACCTTGCAGATTTTCTCTGTTTGAATCGTTGTTTAGTGCGAAGCTGCACTTGGTTTCGGAATGTATTGTCGGTGTTGTTGAACCTTTCAGAAAATGTCTGTGGTATAAAGGTTGCCCAGCAACAAGTTGTATCCACTGTGACTGTGCAACTCCACAGGTTGAGGTTGAGGCATTGTGCTTGGTTTCATTTGGACACACACAACAGCAATTAAAAACATTGGATTTTGATTGCAAACAAAGGAAACTGATCATTATATTACTGCCTCACTGTTCTGTTTGTGAGTTGTACAGCTGTTGAATCACAGCTGCACCCAGAGGCTGATTCCAGAAGTACAGCTCAGCAACAATGACATCAGCATAATATTGGTTCTTGATCACATATTCTCTGCCAATGATGAAGCTTCCAGCAGTGTCAGAGAAATTACCGTTAAGATTACCAATAAAATCAGATTTAATTTCACTACCATTCAAATACATTGTAATACCATCTTCAGGACCATAGTACACCAGGGCTGTGTGGACCCAGTGTGGAGAAATTGCAGAGAACACAGTGTATCTTGTTGTGTTTGTTGAAACAACAAACCTACAACAATCACAAAAATGAAAAAATAAACATCATGCAACTCAATTTGAGGTTCCCTCCTCATTCTTTTAATTTTCTTTCCTGGCGTAAAATCCTGACACCAAAAGCATCCTTTCTTACAGCATGCAAAATACTGAAAATACACACCTCACATTTCCAGTGTTTTCCCACCTGATCCACCATCGCTGGCTGAGCCATGTCTCATCCGTAGTGGCCATAATACCCTCCCATTTCCCTGTCACATGTCTGGTATTCATCCAGAAGGCCAGTGTTGCTCCTGTTGTGCATTCAGTTGGCTTCCACAAACAGGGAACTCTGAACAGGGCGGACACATTTGCCCACTGTTTCTGAGAAGAGTTGAAATGTAGTTCGAGCCCAACCTGACAATTGAGAATCACATGTGGTAGACACACAAAACATGTGCTTTTTTGACCCTCTCAGTTGACCTTGCTGTGCATAATCTGAACAATAGTCAACCAAAGGATGATGCTTTGTGTGTCTTTTACTTGGGGCCATAATTTTCCTGTTGAAACAAGATACTTGTGGAAGCTCCTGGGCAGAGGATGACACTCTGACTTGTGTGATGTACCTTTCCAGATACCTGAAGAGGACTATTGAACAGGTCCATATCTCCCACATCTTCAAAATCTTCATAAAACAATGATAAAGGAGTTTCTATCGTCCCTGAAAAATAACCACATTTAGCAGATGTCATCTGATGAAATGCTTTTCAATTTTCTGTGGTATTGTAATTGTCCAAACTCATAATCGCTACCTTTCCTGTACAATATGCCATCATGCAAGTTCTCTGTGGATTCTTTGGGCTTAGTTTCAGTAACTTTGTGGCAATTTCCTTCAGAAATGATTTACCCAATACACCTTGTGTCCATATTGCAGCTGAAGCAAAGCATTCAATTTTTTTGTTTTCTTTTAGAAACAACAACAAAACCATCTCTCTTGTTTTCTAAAACTCTTTCAGTACCTAACTGCACATGTGATATCTGAATTAACAGATTCTGAGTGTGATATTTGGTGGAATCCATGAAGGGTTTCTGTGTGAGTGAATGTGTTTTCATCTGAAATTGATGTGCTGACTGATAGCAGAAAACAACATGCCCACAGTGTCCAGAAAATGACCATGATTATGAATGGCAATAATGATGTGTTCAGGTAGAAAACAACTTGCTATTTTGCACCCACAAGTTCTCTTTGCTGATTCATTTCTGAGTAAAATTCAATACAGAATGCACCTATCAGTCAATCATGGATACTTCATGGTTATGTGCAAGCCTGAATCTCTGCTTTTAACATTGATCAGCAAAGATAACAGCTTCCATCCTCAGGCTTGTATTGTAGCTGGTTTCTATGAAAGCCCAAATGCAGAATTGATTCAAATGCATTTTATGTTGAAATGTTGTTCAATGTTGCTCCAATAGAAAGACAAAAATTTCCTTCAAATTTGAAAGAGATGGGATCACTAAATTTCACGAAGCTGTCTCAGTGTGTCAAACACTGTTGTGCATGATTTGCTCTTGTTTGGACTTTTGATTACAAATCAATGGAGGCAGGTCTCCCTGTTTTTGCTTGTGCTAAACAAGGCAAATCACAAGCTAAGACTTATCGTTTGCTGAAAGAAATCTATGGAGATTCTGGTGTTGCAAAGTTTACATGCCACAATGGTGGCTGAGAAGCATGGCCGGGGCTGCAAAAACTGATGAAGGTTGACCAGGACATTGGTGTTCTGCACATTGTGGTGTTATGTATGGGTGTTCAGGCTCAGCTGGCTGAACCGTCCCGCAGTGTTCCTCTGGAGAAAGGAGCCCATCCCTCCTGTATCCATTGACGGGTCACAAATACTGAACTACACATGTGATAAAGTTGAATTGGTTTATTTACGAGGCTTGTCCACCTGAAAGCGAACATCGCCAAATCAGGGGAGTACGGAGGGTGTGGCACAACTTTCATGTCAGTCTCCATCATGGCAGTCACAGTATGGTTGGCCTTGTGCCCCGATGCATTGTCATGGAGGAGTCTATAGGAGTTGTTGGCCCACAAAATAGGACATTTGTACTGTACAGCTTCCCTCAGGTGAGCCAGTATTCTGCAGTAAACATTCCAGGTAACAGTCATCCCTGGTGGCAGGAACTCCAGGTGAACCACGCCCTGGTCATTGAAGAACACTTCCATCATTGTCTTCCTTGCTTGCCTCAAATGGGGTGCTTTCTTAGGGCGTGGCTCACCCTTGGCAGTCCACTGGAGACTGTGCACTTTCTGCTCTGGTTTGAGCACACTGAACCAGCTTTTGTCTCCTGTGATGACTGACCACAAGAAGAGTGGATCCTGGGCTTGGCGCAAGTTCTCCTTGCAGAGAGACACACACTGCTCCTTCTGGTTGGTGGACAACGCTCTTGGAATAAACTTGGGAGCTTTCTTTGTCATGGCTAAGTTCTGCCGGAGAATGTCATGCACAGAACCCTTGGAAATGTTGACTGCAGCTGGGATTTGCCTCACAGTTGTGCGCCAGTTCTGCTGGACAACCTCATCTACCACTCGAATAGCTGTTAAAGTTCTGGATGTTGGTTGTCTTCCAGGGCACTGGAGATGAAGTGTCTCCTTCTTTGGCTCACAAATACCAATGTCTGCAGGTTGTCAAGGAAAGACTTTCCTCCCCGTAGACCTCTTGCCTTGCCAGAGATGAAATGTCTCTATTTGAGACTTACCTCTCGCAACTGATAATGTGGAGGTGCTGTGCAGAACATAACTGCATCACCATTGCTGACTGTGAGGTTCGTGGAATTCAAATGAGATCGACATTTGAACATTTTTTCCTGAGGTGCACAATGTGTGCGATTAGTCACTGAGTAACTCTTGTCAAGTGCAACACTGTAAAAAAACAACCCTGCAAATTTGCCACAAAATCGCAGCAAGGCATTTCACAAAAATGCGACATGTTCGCTTTCATATGGACAAGCCTCCTACATCCTTCTTGAGCTTCAGAGAAGGAAGCGCAGAGCAAAGGTAGGGGTCATATTTTTTTGCACACCCTAAGCTGTGTGGATGGGCAGCTTCAGAGGAGAGTGGGCAAGAATAGTGTGTGGTAAAACCTTTGATTGAGGGTTCAATCGAAGTCAACATCAAACCATGAAATCAATGCTCAAGATCTTTTTGGTGATTGGTGCTGCTACCAGTGGAGCGCGAAGCACAATAGGCAGCCTCTTCCAAAAGTATGTGTACAGCACTTTCTCTATGAAAATGGTGTTCAATTTTATTCATATTTGGTCTGTAGATTTGTTTTTAGGTAAGGATAAGGCACCAAGAAGGAAATTGATTGAAATGGCTTCTTTGTGATTTAGCAGTGTTCCAATTTCTCTTGCCTGGGACTTTTGACTTTGAGGCACAAATCACGCGAGCTCCATGCAGCTATTTTTTGATGACTAGGGCGTGGTACATTAAGAGTGTACACTATGAGGAATGAGAATCACTTCACGTGTCTACATCCAGATTGTGTTTAAAGGAGGCTTTGGGAGGGAAATGCACAGAGCAGTGGAAAAATGACAGCTACACAATCATGTATGACAATGCTCCTGTACACCCATAATACGAGTAAGAGTCGAACATCCACTCCATATGCCTGCTGCACCAGCTCAATTAACTTTGGGTTGTTCCAGTTTGGGAAATCTCATCTGCCAGGATGTGTATTCAACACAGCCAGGGAGATGCAACCAGCTGTCCATTGTGAGGTCCAGCATGTTCCAAAGGAGGAATTCCACAAGTGCATCCACACGCTTTCCCTGTGAATGGGGATCATGTTCAACCAGTAACAGTTCCCAGATCTGAACTCCAGCAGCAGCAGCAGTGACAGTGACAGTGATGTCAGATGCTTGGTTAAATTTGTTCCATTGAGCATGTTTGAAGACAGGCTGCATTCATGTCTTTGAGAGTTGAAAATATCAAGCATGAATTTTGCACAATAGCAACCTGATGTCTTTGTTTTCATAGTTACTGAGTAATATTGAATGTTTGCTGAATGTTGTTCATGTACTCCTTGCAGTGCAGCTTGTCATCACAATTGTGTATTTTATTTTCAATGTATTTCACCTCACAAGGCCTTCGGTACACCTTAAGGAATCCTCTCTGGTACACCAAATAAGACTGTCTGTTGATAAACTTTTTGAAAAGGTGAAATTAACAGAAAATTTACCTGTCAGTTGACTTCAAGCAGGGGACAGGAAAGAGTACGCATGCGAATGGATTCCAAAACGAGGTGTGAACAATGCTTGTCTTCCACAAAATTAATTTTTACAGAAACAGACACAGACACTTTTCTTCTACTGATTCTCAGATTGTTTCTTCAGTTTGTCTTTGATTTCTTTCAGTTTACTCTTGATGTCAGACAATCTCAAAACAATTGGGTTCATCATAGCATTGATGGGAACAACTACAAGTGCCATCCAGTAAAGTAAGGCAACTGGAAATGTCTCCAAAGACACTGAAACCAGATAAAAAACTGAAGATGGAATCCAGCAAAGAATATTTGTAACTCCTGCTAAAATTACATTTCTGGTGATTCCTCTTTGCCTTTCCTGTTTCTTTGGCTCATTCAACACAGCATCTGATGGACTTTTATGGCATATTAACTTGCAGTAAAATACCAATGTGACTGAAAGAACACTTAACAAATAAACAGCTACAGTTAAAGTCACAACAAATTGCACAATAGATTGATCAGTTTTTCCCAATAGAATACAGAGAGGTGATGATAAATGAGAATAACCTTCAACAATATGCCTCAATAAAATAACTACAACAATTAAACTTGCAAAAATAAGTGGTAGAAATGCCATTATAAAAATATTCCCACCTTTGCTCATTGGCTTTTCAAATGGGTCCTTCACAATCCTGTATCTTGTAATACCCAGAGTCATCATGAGTAGAGCTTCAACAACCACAGACCACAGAGAAAGAAAAGCTATTGCCTTACAGATAACACCACTCCTCCATTTCAAGTCTGACTCAACATATTTTCCTCCTGCTACAGCATCTTTTATGGCAACAGTCAGCAAGTACAAACCAACTGTGAGATCACAGGCATTGATCAGCAAAACTTGTCTATCATAATGTTTTAGTTCCTTTGACTTGACCCATTTGTTGACAACAGAGGAGCCAGAAATAATGTTGAATACTGTCACCACAAATCCCACCACCCAGCTGACAACTTTCAACCCCAAATTGGACAGTAAGGCTTCACATGAGGATGGCCATATTGGTTTTGCAGTGCACATAAAATTGATATCTAAATACATGCAACATATATGAAATCTATCTGTCAAAATAGATTTCACAATTATTCCACTGAATAATTTGCTGCCAACATAGAATATGTTATTTTGAAGAAGGTTGATAAAATTGAGGTCTTTTGTGCCACAGAAGGAACATTTGCCCAAAGATGTAATTTCATTTTGTTGTAAATCTAATGTTACTAGTTTAGATAAAGATTTGAATGTATGTTCTACTATTTCACTAATTTTGTTGTGCTTGAGCACAAGATGATTAAGATTTGGTAAACATGTGAAGTGATTATTTTTCAAGCAAAAAATTTTGTTGAAACTCATTTCCAAAACTTTGATATTAATGTCTGGACCTGCAGAATCACATCTCAAGGGCTGTGTGAGATTATTATGGTTCAACAACAATCTTTCAGCATAAGATAGCACATTTATCCTGTCATTGGGAACTTTACTTTCAGAAATACTTATAAAAACAAAGTACATCATTTTCAAAAGGAACTTGCCTGCTCCAATGAAATTTTGATCTTTGCAGGTGATACCATAATTCAAACATGTGCACTGTTTCACACACTCCATTTTTTCACAGATTTTCTCATCATCCTCCAGGGGGCAATCGGTTCTTTCATCACATACATTTTCAATGTGAATACATGTTGAATGGTACCTACATTTGAACATCTGCACACAGGAATAGTTCTTACACATTTTCTCATCATCCCCATGCCAACAATCCCATCTCCCATCACACACATATCTGAATGGAATGCAGTAGCTATTGGCACATTTCAGCATTGCAGTACAATTATATTTCTCACAATCTTGTAAATGTTCACCATTCCTGCAATACATCAAAGTTTGTTGTTCTCTGGTGAGATTGTATACACACTCTTCCTCCTGGGTATAGCATTGTCTATGTCCAGGATAACACTCTTTCATACTATTTTGATGGCAGCTGAACGCCTTTTCAGAATGAATATTTTGCAGTTCCATTTCATCATCATGAAAGGGACAGTCAAATATCAAATCATCAACCAAAGAAGGGTGAATTTTTATTGTTGCATTTTTGCACATTTTCATTACCTTTTTTCCATTTGATGTGTACTTCGGCTTTACTTCTTTGTAATTTCGATGAGTGGAATAGCTGTGACAACCTCCAGACTTCAAGTGTGTAAAAAGAACTGCACATACACAGTTCTTTGCTTTGGAACAGGTTTGTGAACAAAAAATATTGTCCCTGATTATTTTCCCATGAACAAAGCAAGAACAGTTGCGTTCATCTGAACCATCCCTACAGTCTCTGTGACCATCACAAATGTACAGGGTAGATATGTACTCTCCATTGCCACATTTTACCTGTCCATAGTTGTTTTTTTCCTCCACATTCATAGCAGTTACATTGGTTTCAAAGTTTTGGTTGGGAACAATTTTCTCACAGAATAATGAATGTAGTATTTTCTTTGAACAGTCAACTGGTCTGAAGTGAGGCTGAGCAGGATTAAACAATGACAAAACGTAGCATTGTCTCAATTCCTCCCACTCATCTGAAGTTATGTCCTCTGATAATTGTCTTGTATCAGGATACAAGTCCAACAAGGAAACTGTCTTGTTGTCTGTTGTTTGTAATGTTTTCCACCAGTTTTGCCACTGCCAGGCATGAAAATGACCGAAATAGTACACAAATTCCTTTGGTTCGCTTGTGTACCATGATTTTAATATGTCCCATTGTTCTACTATTATTTCATGGTGCATTGATGATGTAACTTCCACTGGCTTCCATGGGTAATAAACAAGTGGATTCCTGTTTGTCCATTCAAGATTACCCATCTGTGTATCAATTGAAAGAAAAGTTTGGCCATTTTACAATTTCAAAGTAAATTGGCACAATGACTTGAATGACAAAAAAAAGGTCCATGGAGCTCCCGGTGATTTGAAGAAATTTCAGTTGCTCTGATTTGGCTTGCACTGATTTGGCTTGCTCTGATTTGGCTCACTCTGATTTGGCTTGCTCTGATTTGGGTTGCTTTTTTGTCAAAATTCTTACTTTTTTCACTCAATATTCACAACTTGCGAACTCATTTAGCACACACCCAAATGGAACAAAATTTACCAAATGGAACTTTTACACATTGTTTCACAGCAATATC